>ERZ1047985.185-NODE-185-length-52300-cov-22.494057_pt1 | contig 52300 bp, 55 predicted proteins | sample MGYA00383097_ERZ1047985 | MGnify/ENA primary metagenome ERZ1047985 (study PRJEB29581, sample SAMEA5548367) | metagenome | biome: marine; feature: coastal; material: water | depth 50 m | study: Short-term variability in the microbial, nano- and picoplankton...
ATTGTTGTTGGCGATGAAAAACTTGCATTATCACTAACACCTTCCGGTGTACTCTACCCTGACTGTATTCCTGTAATTGGATCTGGTTGCGTTGTAGATCTTGGCTTTTTAAAAGAAGAACTTGAAATGTTGAATTCAAAAAATGTGAGTACTAAAAAATTAGCAATTTCTCCAAATGCTCATCTGATCATGCCTTATCACAAATTACTTGATGAATTGATTGAAGAAAATTTAGGCGAAAACAAAATTGGAACAACAAAAAAAGGTATTGGACCCTGTTATGCAGATAAAATTCAAAGAAGTGGAATCAGAATACAGGATTTACTTGATGATGAAGTTTTTGCACAAAAAGTCAAAACAAACGTTGAAGAAAAAAACCAACTTCTAACCAAAGTCTACGGACGAAATCCTATGGATCCCAATGAGATTATCAATGAATTTAAAACCTATAAAGAAATTATAAATAATCACATACAAGATACTTCCTTGATGATCTCAAATGCAATAAAAGAAGGTAAAAATATTTTGTTTGAAGGTGCTCAGGGCACTTTACTTGATATTGACCATGGCACGTATCCATTTGTGACAAGTTCAAATACATCTTCGGCAAATGCTGCGATTGGATCTGGTGTTGGACCGCTGAATCTAAATAAGATTGTAGGTGTTACAAAAGCTTACATTTCTCGAGTTGGGAGCGGCCCTTTCATAACAGAGCAAGAAAATGATATTGGAGATTATCTAATTGAAAAGGGTGCAGAATTTGGGGTAGTTACTGGTAGAAGAAGAAGATGCGGCTGGCTTGACCTAATCTCCTTAAAATACTCGGTAAGAATTAACTCTTTAACCGAACTATTCATAACGAAACTGGATGTTCTATCTGGTCTTGAAGAAATAAAGCTAGGTGTTGGATACAAGAATGGAGATGAAGTAATTACAGATTATCCATATCAACAAAATTTCTTCTATAATGCTGAACCAGTTTATGAGACATTTGAGGGTTGGTCTGAAGATATAACTTCAGTAACAAACTTTGATGACTTACCGGAGAATGCTAAAAAATATATAACTGCGATTGAAGACTTTATTGAAATTCCAATAACTTTTATATCTGTCGGACCTGAAAGAAACCAAAATATAGTTATTAATCATGATTGAGAGATACCAGTACCCCGAGATTGAAAAAATTTGGAATGATCAGAATAAATTTGATACTTGGAAAATTGTAGAACAAAAATACTTAGAAACTTTAGAGGAAAATAACATTTCTCCTAAAGGAATATCTTCAGTAATAGAAAAAACTAATGTCACTAAAGAGGAAGTTTACGAAAGAGAACAAATTACGAACCATGACTTAGCTTCTTTTGTTGACATACTGCAGACTAAAGTCGGAAAAGATTCTAATTGGATACACTATGGCCTTACTAGTTCTGATGTAGTTGATACCGCAAACAGTTTACTTATTAAACAATCATTAGATGTCACTATAGATTTGTTAGATGAGCTTCTTCTTCAAATTGAACTCAAAGCAAAACAAGAGATGAATACTCCAATAATAGGAAGAACCCATGGTGTTTTTGCAGAGACTACTTTTTTAGGTAATATTTTTGGAAACTGGTATCAAGAGATAAAAAGAAATAAAATGCGTTTAGAAGGATGTATAAAGACAATCTCCACAGGTAAATTAAGCGGTCCTGTTGGTAACCACACAGTAGTAGATGAAAATATTGAAAAACTCACACTAAGTAAACTCGGACTTGAACCTGAAATTTTTGCTAGCCAGATTGTGGCAAGAGATAGGTACGCAGAAGTAGTCACTAGTCTCGGAATTCTTGCAAGCAGTTTTGAAAGAGTTTCAACAAATATAAGAGGCTATCAAAGATCAGAAGTTTCGGAGTTAAGCGAACCATTCAAAGATGGTCAAAAGGGTTCATCTGCAATGCCTCATAAAAAGAATCCGATTACCACTGAGAGAATTACTGGTTTAGCAAGAGTTGTTAGAGGGTACTCCCTGAGTAGTATGGAAAATATTGTTCTTTGGCATGAAAGAGATATCTCTAACTCCTCGGTTGAAAGGATTATCCTTCCAGATGCTTTCAACTTGCTCTGTTTTATTTCAAAAGATTTGATAGCGATTTTTAAGAATCTACACATTAATCACAAATCTATAGAGAGGAATCTAAGTGATGCAGCCAATAAGCTAGGTAGTCAAAGAATTCTTTCAGCTTTGGTAAAAAATGGTGTAGATCGAAATGATGCATATAGGTCCGTTCAGGAATTAACGTTTAATGACTCCTCAACTGATGAGATGGTCGAAAAACTCTCTAAAGAATACAACATTAACGTAAACTTAATCTCTGATTTTGTCGAAAAAGAAACCACTATCTTGAACGATGAAGACTCTTTTAATAACAAGTTTAAATAAATTGAAAAAGTTTTATAAAAAATATTTAGAAATCAAAGAAGAGTTAACAGAGTTAAATGTCAACCAAGAAGGTGTTTTTGACTCTGTTGTTGCTCCACTTTTTTTTGTTGTAACTAACAACTTCAGTTCTTTAAATCAAGCAATTCTATGGACTGGTTTTTTACTTGCTGCATTGTTCTTGTACCGACTTTTAAGAAAACAAAACTTGAAATTTGTTTTCTATGGATTGGTCGGAACAATAGGTGCGCTCATTTTGGCAAGGGTTCAAGGAAGTGCTTCTGGTTTTTTTATTCCCGGAATCGTAAGAGATCTTTTAATAGCTATTGTTGGTTTAGTTTCAATAATAATAAAAAAACCTTTCACTATTTATAGTTCTAAAGCTATCCGTAAATGGCCACAAGAATGGTACATTCATGAGCAAGTTCGTCCTGCGTACACAAGAGTCGCTATCATTTGGACCTTCTATTTATTTTTAAAGGGCGGACTTCAGGTTGTATTTTTCAATTCTCCTGAAATACTGGTAACAATTAAACTTTTATCATCAAACCAAACAACATTAATTTTGTTAGTTGTTACTTATATAGTTGGGCAAAATAAACTTCAATCTCTTAGTGGCCCAAGCGTTGATGAGTTTATAAATGAAACACCTCCCCCTTGGAAAAGTCAACAAAAAGGGTTTTAGAGTAGGATTAACTTATGATTAATTTAACTACATCAGATTTACCAATACTCGGACTCTTGATAGGAGTTCTTTTTGCATCCTATTTAATACTTAGGTCAGTAGTTTTTCCGATAATTAAACGTGGGGCAAGTAAGACAACTACCTATATTGATGATCTTTTCCTAGATAAAAAGTTTCTCAACAGAGTTTCATATGTTTTTGTTTTTGTTTTTTATAACTTTCTAATTGCAACTCCTCAATTTAATCTAGATATTTTTAACAGTGAAATATCCACAAGAATTTCTAGCTCTTTACTAACTCTTTTTGTTGGATTAACACTCCTAGAAATGTTGAACGTATTAAATAAAGTTTCTGAAAATATAGATTCCTTGCGAAATAAACCGATAAAAGGCTATGTACAGATTGTGAAGATTGCACTCAATTCATTTATATTTATAATTATTTTTGCAATAACAACTGGTCAGCCAGTTAGTTACTACATCAGCGGTTTAGGTGCTCTGACAGCCGTTTTATTATTAGTTTTTCAAGATACCATCTTGTCTTTTATAGCTTCGGTTCAAATTGGTCAAAATAATATCATCAACAATGGAGACTGGATAGAAGTTCCCGAATATGGTGCTGATGGTGATGTAATTGATATAGCATTACATACCGTCAAGGTGCAAAATTGGGACAAAACAATTACAACAATACCGACGTCAAAAATTGTTACAACATCTGTAAAGAATTGGCGTGGAATGTCAGAATATGGAGGAAGAAGAATAAAAAGGTCTGTCTCCATAGATATCTCAAGTGTTAAATTTATGGAACAAAAAGACATCGATAAATTAATGGAGATACCTTCAGTAAATAAATACCTCGCAGAAAAAATTGAAGATATTGATAAATTTAACGGTTCAATTGATGAGGGTAAAGAAAAAAGAAGACTTACAAATCTTGGAACCCTAAGAGCATACTTAGTTAACTACCTAAAAAATCATGATGGCCTTAATACAGATACCATGACCCTGTTAGTAAGACAGCTTTCTCCAACTGCTTTGGGTGTTCCTTTAGAGTTATACACTTTTACAAATACAACCGACTGGGTTGAGTATGAAGGTATACAATCTGATATCTTTGATCATATTTTTGCAGTTTTACCAAAGTTTGGTTTGAGAGCTTTCCAAGAGGGTACTGTAGAAGCTGCTGCAGCTAGAGGTTTACCTATTATCGAATCTGAAATATAAACTATTTGTAATCTATTTTCTTGATTGGACCAGACCAAAGAGTCCAATAATCATTAAGAGATAATTTAGATAGTTTCCCCATTTTGTATATAAAGTCATCTGGTTCGATGTTTTAATTTTTTCAGTAAGTATCTCATCAGTAAATAGACTCGAAGAAGATGACACCAACCCACTTTCCCCGCTAATAAAAGCTGATTTACCCGTAATTGCAGCGTGTACGATAGCTCTATTGTTTGCTATTGCATTAGCTCTAGACATCAGAATAAATTGGTCTGACATTCCACTCTCACCATAGCTTGCCTGATTAGTCAGAATTATAATTACTTCAGCACCTTGGTCGACACTTCTTCTTATATATCTATCAAAAGAGCCTTCAAAAGAAATTACAGGAGATATTTTTATTTCATCTTTATTAGTTGTAAATACTTCCTGCTGTGACCCTCTGGCCATATCTCTAGGAACGAGTGCGAGTGGTGGTATCCACTCTAAGTATTTTCGAAAAGGGATATACTCACCAAAAGGTACTGGGTGTTGTTTTAGATACTCTCCAGCAATTTGACCGCTTTCATTAATAAAAATTGCATAATTTTCAAACTCCCCTGGGTTTGAAGGTCTATCTCCACCAATCAAAAAAGAGGCACCTAATCTTTCAATTTCCAGAGCTATCTCTTTTAATGTTTCGATGTTTACTTTAGGATCGTTTCTAAAACCACTAGAACTTTCTGCCCAAACAACGAGCTTGCTCCCATCAGCGTTTACATCACTCTGTCCACTATCTAGTGATCTGGTAAGAGATAGATGGTTGTCATATATGCGTTGTCTCTCATTTTCACATTTATTTTTTGCACCTGGACATGGACTGTTTCCTTGCACTATTGATACTTCGATTTCTCTTACTAGCTCTCTCTCTTCAGATGTTTGAGAAAAAAAGTTAGGTATGCTCACGATAACTACCGCTATCAAAAGTTTTATTAAAATGTAACCTGGTTTTTCTTTATTTATGATTGTCAGAAATATAAATAATATAAAACTTTCAAGTAAAAGAGAGTAACCGATTGGTCCAAAGGTTTTAAATAGGGTTGGAACTACATTAAAAAAAATATTTTCTTGATAATCAGAGGCTTCAGAAATACCAGTCAATAAAACAGTTGAAGAATACCCCCAAGGGAATCCACCAAAGGGAAAGTACGATCTCAAAAGTCCAAATCCACTGACAACCCCTACCAAAGCAAATACATTATTATTCGTTATATTTCCAACGAAGTTAAGTAACTTGCTGTAAAAACCATACATTAAACCCATGAGAATAGTTAATGGAATCCATGCTTCATAACCAATTGATTGAATCCCAAATAAAATTACTCCGTATGAAATACTCCCGAAAATGAATCCCCTACCGAAGACTTTTTCAGTACTAATTACCGAAGTGTAAAAAAAATAAATTGATGGAAATATTAAATACCAATAGTCGAAAGGGGGGAAACTTAAAAAATATAGAGCTCCTCCAAGTACTGCTTTTAATAACATATCTTCATATGTTAGTAATTACTGACAGTGAAATAAATCAAAATATACTTCTACATATGACTATTACTCCAGAGATTATTGAAAAATAGGTCACCATATTTGCTATGAATGTATCTGAAACCATTGAAAACATAGAGGTTGAGAAACGAATCCCTAATAAAACTGGAAGTATTAACAGGAGAAACAGTATTAAATGATCTGAATATAAGTTTCCCGTAACGAATAACAATGAAAGAGTAATAACAATTCCCAAAGTAAAAACGGCATTAAGCGATGGCCTAAACTCATCACCCCTTGTTCCTCTGTATAATATTGCGACCGGAGGCCCTCCTATGGCAGCAATCATTCCAAAAATGCCAGAAAGTGTTCCAGCAGTAAATGAGTTCATGGGGTTTCTTTTCACGTTCCATCCAAAATAAGAGCCAAGTCCAGCACCAAGTACTATGACTCCAACTGCAGTTGACAATGGTTTAGGATCTAAAGTAGTTAAAAAATATAGACCAATTGGGCCTCCAATAATTCGCCCAACAATCAGAAATTTCATAGGCTTCCAATTCACTTTTGACTTCTCCCTAAAGAAAACTTTCAAAGCTAATGGGAAACCCAGTAGTGACAATAATTGAGGTACTAAGGAAGGATTAATTTGGACAATAATTGGAGATGCTATTACAGCAAAACCAAAGCCAAGAACACCTTGAACCGCTGCGGATATAAAAACAAGAAATCCAATAAATATTAATTCTTGTAAAGATAGGTCAAAAGGTATGTTCAACTAAGTGCTTTTTCAATAAGACCTAGAATCTCACCTTCTTCTGTGTGTCTTCCAGTCTCTATTTTTGAATAGAGAAGCTCATCGTTCAAGGAGAATTCAAAAACTCCTCCAGATCCGGGAACTAGATTAATAGACTTCACCTTTTGGCCATATATTTCTAAAATGTCTTCAATCGTACTAACTGCACGAGGTGTGTAGTTTCAAACTACACAAAATTCAAGTTTGATATCCATAAGACAAATACTATCATAAAAAACTCAAAGGAGATACATGTTCGATTATTCAAAAATAACAAAAAATGATCTTGTAGTAGACGTTGAAAATACACTAAAAACAAGCACTGCCTTAATTGCCGAAATTAAGAATTCAACAGCTCCAAAACTTATGATGTTTGACTATTTTGAGAGAGTTATTGAAGATTTATCTGGCAGGGTTGCTTTTTTAGCAGATGTTAGCGATTCAGAAGAAATTAGAGATTATGGTAATGAAGCTGAGTCTTTAATCGGAAATTATCTTCTTGAGGTAACGATTGACGTGGAACTATATAATAAATTTAAATTAATAGACTCAAGCAACTTAGATGACGAGTCCAAAAAATACCATGCTGAACTTGAGAAAGATTTTATTGATGCAGGTCACAATTTAACACAAGATAAAAAGTCTAGACTTATTGAAATTGAAAAAAAATTAATTGACTTAGAGATAAATTTCTCAAAAAATATAGCCAACGATAAATCAGAAGTTTATCTTACTGCCTCAGAATTAAATGGTCTTAGTGAAGGCGAGTTAGAAAACTTAAAGTTAGAGTCTGATAAGTACACCGTGACCATGGCATACCCCGATGTAAATGCAGTTTTAGAGAATTGTACAATTCGTGATTCAAGAAAAGCTGTTTGGAAGGCATTTAATAATAGGGCTGTAAAAACTAACTCTCCAATTCTTGAAGAGGTAGTTGTACTTAGAAATGAAAAAGCAAAGTTATTTGGATTTAGCACTTGGGCTGAATACAGGCTTAAATATAGAATGGCAAAAAATCCGAATAATGTAAATACGATGTATGAAAGCTTGATTCCAATACTTCAAGAATCCGCAGAAGCAGAAAAAAAAGAACTCTGTATTGACAATATTAATTCATCGGATGTTGCTCCATGGGATATTCGATACTTTATAACGAATAAAAGAAATGAGATGAGCAATATCGACAATAGTGAGTTAAAAAAATATTTTCATATCGACAATGTAAAAAATGAAATGTTTTCTATTTGTGAAGATGTATTTGATATCTTGATCAAAAAAGAAGATTCTAAAACAGCTTGGCAAGAAGATGTAGAACTTTGGTCAATATGGAATGATCGTAATGAACGTATCTCTTACTTCTATCTAGACCTTTATCCGAGAGAAGGTAAATATACTCATGCAGCTGTGTTTGACATCTCTGCAGGGAGTCAAGATGGAAATATATTACCTGTATGTTCAATGGTTACAAACTTTCCTAACCCAAATACAGGAGATGGTCTAATGACATTTGATGAAGTGGAAACACTTTTTCATGAGTTTGGTCATGTACTACACAATGGAATTGGTAAATCTAAATTTGCGAGATTTATGGGGGCTAATGTTGAATGGGATTTCGTAGAAGCTCCAAGCCAAATAATGGAGCATTGGGTTTGGAAGAGTGATTGCTTAAAAAGATTTTCTAAACATATAGATACAGGAGAAGTATTAGATGATTCGTTAAGCAAAAAATTAAACTCTACTAAAAATATAGGTGTTAGCCTCTTAACTCTCCGTCAGGTATCTTTTGGATTAGCAGATCAACACTTACATGGATCTAACTTTAAAGATTCACTTGACGAAATTGAGAGAAAGTCACAAGAGGTCACAACAATTAGTTACCCTGGTGATGTAAACCACTTGGGTTGTTTTGGACACTTATTAGGAGGGTACGATGCAGCCTATTATGGCTATTTATGGGCAGATATAATAGGGGATGATTTGTTTAGTAGGTTTGAAAAGGAAGGGGTTCTTTCCAAAAGTGTTGGGGTCGAATATAAAGAAAAAATATTGGCTGTTGGGGGCTCCAAAAATGCAGAAACAATGGTTCTGGACTTTCTCGGCAGGAAGTGGAATGACGAAGCTTTTTTGAAACAAAAAAAATTAGGTAAATCTTGAAGAAAAGCTTGCATCCTGAGAATAAAGTTGTTAACCTTGTGAATATATTCACAAACTACAAAGGAAAGAAATGACTGACGGATTAAAAGCAAGTCAAATAAAAGGTGGAATAAGGCCTTCTAAGAGTTTTGACCAGGGCAGAGTCTGCAAAGATGAATCGTGCAGCACTCAATTAAGCATCTATAACAAAAGAGATCACTGCTTTAACCATGCTCCAGTAAAATACCCTCGTGTAAGAGGACGTATTTTGCAAGAGACTGCTTAATTTATATACAATCTAGCTAACACGACTTTAATTTATAAAGAACAATCGATTATCATATCATTATGGATAAAAGTTTTACCGTTCCAGAAATTAGCTGTGGGCATTGTAAAGAGACAATAGAAAGCACTCTAAATATGACTGGTGTTTCAAATGTAAAAGTTGATGTAGAAACAAAGGCTGTTTCTCTCACTATCTCAGAAGGTGTTGAAATGACGACTGTAGCATCCCTACTTGATGAACAAGGCTACACAGTTGTCGAAAATTAACAATACCCTAACCCTTGACCTTGAAGGAATGACCTGCGCTGCTTGTGCAGCAAGGATTGAAAGAGTTGTTTCTAAAAACGAAGATATTGAATCAGTTTCAGTAAATTTTCCTTTAAAAAAAGCTGTTATAAGATACCAACAAAATCTTAATACTGATGAATTAATTAAAAAAATTAGCTCCATAGGATATTCAGCAAGTGTTTCTGTTCCTAAAGAAAAAGTGAAAGAAAGCTATACCATTACTTTCCTCATCCCATTTTTATCTTTAGTTTTCTCAGCTGGAATTTCCCGTGGGTTTAATGCTGATAGTGCGATTATTTCATATTTTTTGGGTTTTATTGTTATTTTTATTTTTGGAAGACGATTCCATGTTTCAGCATTTAAGAAAATAAGACACCTTGAATTTAATATGGATACACTCATATCTCTCGGAAGCTTGAGTTCGGTTGTTGTTTCTTTACTTCCTTCCAGCAATAGTGATATGTTTCTTGACGCTGGAGCTTATATCATCTCATTTGTATTGTTTGGTAAAGCTGTAGAAGAAATATCTATAAAAGATTCTATAAATGTATCTGAAGCAATAAAAAACTCTAGACCACAAAATGCAAAGTTGTTATCTGATGACAATATTCAAATTAAGAAAGTTTCCGATCTTATACCCGGTGATCAAATAGGAATTTCTCCAGGAGAGATTATTCCGATAGATGGAGTTGTAATAAAGGGAGCCTCCTCCACTAACGAAGATTTTCTGACCGGTGAATCAAAACCTATCGATAAAAAAGTAGGTGAACATGTTTTAGCTGGAAGTATTAACTTAGATGGATATTTAGAAGTTCAGGTGAAAGATGGTGCACTCTCGACTTATGACTTTATAGAAAATTTAATTTTAGAGGCACAATCCACTACACCGTCTATACAAAAAGTTCTTGATAGGATAACCCAGTTTTTTGTTCCAATTATTTTGGGGCTAAGTGTATTTACTTTTCTTTACAGATACTTAGTTCTAAATATTGATTTAATAAAGTCTCTGGAAATAGCTATATCAGTATTGGTCATCGCTTGTCCATGTGCATTGGGTTTAGCAACACCAATAATTTTATATAAAGCCTCTTCCCTTGCCTATCGGGAAGGATTCGTATTTAAAAACTTTGATAAATTACAAAATGTAAAAAAGTTAAATAAAATTATATTCGATAAGACAGGAACTCTAACCTCTGGAATATTCAACATAACTAAAATAGATAAAGCTGATTCAAATTTATCTGAAAATGAAATCTTAACTTATGTTGCTAGTCTCGAAATTAAATCCAATCATCCAGTTGCAAAAAGTTTAGTGCTGGAAGCTGAAAAGAAAGAGCTACCACTACTTTACTCAGAAGAAGTTAGAGAAGATATTGGTTCAGGAATTCATGGATTAGTAAATGGCATTCCTGTTTCTATAAAAAGAAAAGTGGGTCTTCAGAATACTTTAGAAATTTTAATTGGGAATCAAAATGTGTTTGTAAGCCTTGAAGAAGATCTAACTGTGGATGAAAAGTTATTGAAAAAAATTAAAAAGGATTATGACATCTCAATCTTATCGGGAGATAATTCTGAAAAAGTCAAAGTACTAGCAAAAAAAATCGGTGTTGATAATGCGTTAGGTGACCAAACCCCTGAAGACAAACTTAATTTTGTAAAAAATATTCAAGAATCCGAAGGAGTTATTTTTATTGGTGATGGTATTAATGATTCACCTTCCCTTCAGCAAGCAGATGTGTCCATTACTACCTCTGTTAGTAGTCAAATTGCACAAGCTTCTAGTGATATTGTTATTCAAGAGGGTGGTCTTGAAAAAATTCTTCATATAAAAGAGTTGGCAGCAAAAAGCAGCAAGAGGGTAAACCAGAATTTATTTCTTGCTTTTGTTTACAACACTCTAATGATACCCATCGCTATATCAGGAAATATTTCCCCCAAGTTAGGGGCTTTAGCAATGGCAATGTCTAGTATCTCGGTAGTCATTAACTCATCAAGAAAACTAACGAATTAGTTTCTAGATAAATCTTCACAGTGGTTAACATTTTATTATGGATGATGTAATTTGGCATAGAAAACCACTTCTATCTGAACCAGTTGCTGTTCTAGCTTTCGAAGGCTGGAGTGATGCTGGTAACACAGCAAGCGGCTGTATAGAAAATCTTTGTAACAACCATGATGTGGATCCTTTCGCAGAAGTAAACTCTGAGAATTTCTATAACTATCAGATGAGAAGACCGATTGTTGACGTAAAAGATATCGGTGAAAGAACTTTTCATTGGCCACAAACCTCTTTTTACTCAATAGAAGATTACAAATCTGCAAACGACGTAGTGTTAGTTTTTGGAGAAGAACCCTCAATGAGATGGAAAACATATTCTGAAAATATTGCAAACGTTTTAATAGAACTTGGAGTGAAAAAAGCAGTTACATTGGGTGCTTTTTTTGGACAAGTTGCTCATACTTTACCTGTTCCAATTTTTGGAGTAAGTGATGACCCAACATTCAATTCGAGATATAACGTATTGCCGACAAATTATTCAGGACCAACAGGAATAACAAGTGTTGTAGGACATGAATTGAGAAATAGTGGAATAGAAACTTCTGGACTGTGGGCAGCAGTTCCCCACTACTTAAGTTCCGGTGGATACCCTAAAGGTATTAGTGCTTTATTGCATAAAACTGCAGAAATACTAAAAATTGAAATTGATGACACCGGGATTCAATCAGAAGGTCAACAATTTGAAACAAAAATAAAGAAAGCTATGGAGAACTCAGAAGATTTAGCCGAATACGTTTCAAAACTAGAAGATGCAGAACTTACAATTGAAGATAACTATTCAGATGATTCAAATGAAAGTCTTGTACAGCAAATTGAAGAATTTTTGAATAACGAGTCTGGGGAAGTCTAGACGCTTTTCTTCTTATGTCTATTTGATTTACGACGTTTTCTGTATTTATGTTTAGACATTTTTTTACGTCTTTTCTTTATCAAAGATCCCATAAATTAATTTTTTTCCTTTTTATCTAACTGCGAAATTCTAACGCATTCTCGGCATTATTTGAAAATCTTTTTAAAGTTTTTTATTTTTTATTTGTTCTTTAGCTTGGTTTAATGCCATTAATCCATCATTATCGTTTGGAGATCTTCGTAGCGCCCACAAACCCCAAGTAATCATTGATAATATTTCAAAATATTCGAATTTTTCTACTTCTTGAACCGTTGAGATCCCGAGTTCTTCGAGTGATTGTTTTCGTAGCGTACTATCGTAATCAAAACTATTTTGCCAAAATAAATCGGCATAATCGAAATAGTTATCACCCATTGACGAGTACTCCCAATCAATAAGATAGGTCTTATCTTTAAAGATAATGAAATTTCCAGGAAAAAGATCTTGGTGACAAGGTAATTCATTAATCCCTATCTCGTTTATTTTTGAAATTACTTCTTCACCTATTTCTTTTGCTTCTTTTTCTAACATATTGGTTTCATCAGCTATATTTTTGAAGACTTCCATTGGGGTGAAGTTATTTTTAAATTTTAGACCTGAATTGTGCAACCTCATAAGTTCTGTAAATGCATTTTTTCTAAGCTCAGAATTTCTGAAATCGGAATCTTTGTATGTATAGATTTCAAAATATTCTGAAATTTTTACTCCATTTTCTGTATCGAAAATAATGTATGGAAGAGTCATCCCTAAATCCTGGACTAATTCGGTATTATGTTTTTCTGATTCTCTATTAATTACATCAGGGTTATCTCCCGGTATGCGTAGTACAAATTTTTTTTCGTCTACTTCGACAACAAGGCTGGTATTAGTAATACCAGTCAAGGGTGCTAGTTGGTATCTGTTTGGATCATTTGTTTTAGATATGTCGTATTTGAGAAATAATTCTACAACTTTACTACTTTCTAACATAGTCATTATCATAATATAAGTTATGAATGATCCTTTTGCACTTGATTTAACAATAAATCTACTTCTTCTTGGTTTTGGTGGAGCAATGTTCGCAGGGAGTCTATTTGCATATATTGGCAGGAATAGTAGAGAAGAAGAGTTTTACGCTCCGCGCACACTTTTCCTTGGAAGCATTGGATTGTTTATAACTATATGGACTGTTGCATCTATATTAAATAATTAAAAAAGTCAAAAAGTAGGTTAGTATGTTCAAAGAAAAAGGAAACTATGCTTTCAGATGTTGATATTAAAAAAGCCTTGCAAGATAAGCTCATACAAATTGAACCATTAGAAGAAAGCTACATACAACCATCGAGTGTAGATCTTAAGGTAGGGGCTGATTTTAGAGTTTTTGAAAATCATAAATATAGTCATATTGATCCTAAATCTGAACAACAAGATTTGACTAGTTTAGTTACTGCTACGCAAGAAGAACCTTTTGTGCTTCACCCCGGCGAATTTGTTCTTGGTACAACCTTTGAAAAAGTTAGTCTATCTAATAAAGTTGTAGCTCGATTAGAAGGTAAATCTTCATTAGGAAGGATTGGTCTACTAATTCACTCAACTGCAGGTTTTGTTGATCCAGGTTTCTCGGGATATTTAACACTAGAACTTTCTAATGTAGCGAACTTGCCAATTATGATTTATCCAGAAATGAAAATTGGTCAAATATCTTTCTATTACTTGAACTCGCCTTCTGAGGCAACCTATGGTTCCGAAACATATGGAAGCAAGTATCAAGGACAAGAAGGTCCAACACCAAGCAGAAGTCATAACGACTTCAAAAAATAATGTTTCCTGGTATAGGTTCGTTAATTAACGGTTTTAGTGTATTAATCGTTGGTATTCTTGCTCGATTATTTTTTAAGAAAAGTATCAAAAACTTTGAAGATAATTTATTACCCTTAGGCTTATTAGTTCTTGCTTTAGGTCTAAGAGAGTCTTTAAAGAGTCCAGATTTTATATTTACACTTTTTGCAGTGATTCTTGGTGCGTTAATAGGAAACTATCTGCAAATTGAAAATAGAATCAAACAGTTTGGTGATTATTTATACAAAAAGTTTGAGGATTCAGAATTAGATCAAAGTAAATTTATAGAGAGTTATCTTTCGACAACATTAATAGTTATAACTGGTCCCTTGGCAATTATTGGTCCTTTCTTCGATGTGGTTGAGTCAAATTTAGAATTACTATTGATTAAAACTGCTCTTGATTGTTTTTTGGTTCTTTTTATCACATCTAGTGGGGGTAAAGGTGCGGTTTACTCAGGAGTTTCTATTTTGATTTACCAAGGATTCTTTACTTTGTGTGCATTTCTAATTAACACAAACATTGATCAGGTCATATCAGACTCAATAGCAGGAATCGGGGGGATTTTACTAATTGGTGTTGGAATTAACCTACTGGGCTTGAAAAAGATTCCTGTTGGAAACTATATGCTTAGTTTGTTTATTCCTTTTCTTTTAGCATTGTAAAAGTTCTTGTAGCTCCTTCTACTCCTTGAAAAAGTTCTTCAAGTTTCAATGATTCTTCTTCAAATGTTCCTGTGACAAAGTGTGGGTTTTTTATGTTGAATGATCTATTTTTAAAGTCAATTTCGACCGGAACATACGGGATATTCATATCTTTTGCAATATAATAAAAGCCACTCCTGAATTGAGAAACTGCATAAGTACCTCCTTCTGGTGTGAGCACTAAAATAAATTTTTCTAATTTAGAAAACTCTTCTATTGCGCTACTTATATGACCTTTCGCTTCTGTCCTGTAAACTGGTATCCCTCCTAATTTCACCAACATTCTTTTCTGCAACCAACCTAGGGGCCAAGGTATTCCCAAACGATCTAAGTTCTTTGAAAACGTTAGTGGACTTGGAAGTCTAGTAAAAACCCATTTTGCACCAAAAAAATTAACTTTCAAATCTAAAGCTAAAACTGTAAGTAATCCATACCAAGCATCTCTCATAGCGGTGTGTGGAACTCCAACTAAAACCATTCTTTTGTAATTAGGAATTTCACCCTGAACTTCCCAGTTTGAAATTTTTAATAGAAATCTACCGAAAGGCCCTAGAAATCTTCTTTTTTGCTCAATCACATTATCGGGAAGTGGAATCATTTTCTAACCAGATAGTTTGCAATTTGAACAGCATTTAATGCAGCTCCTTTAAGCAGGTTGTCAGAAACACACCAAAAATTTATTATCTTCGAGTTTGATAGTCCAGCTCTTAATCTTGACACAAGAACATTATTATTATTTTCAGCATCTAGTGGTGTTGCGAGTGTTTCTGGCCAATGTTGTACACCCTCAAAATTATTTAGTTCCTCAATAGCTGTTTTTACATCTACATCTTTTTCAAAAACTGCAGAACAGAAAACTCCATGACCGGTAACTACTCCTACTCGTGCATTCGATGGCTCTACAATCAAGCCTGGTATGTCTAATATTTTTCTAGATTCATGCACAAATTTCATTTCTTCATCAGAATATCCATTTTCAAGGAGGTTGCCAGCTAAAGGTATCACATTTCTTGCAATAGGCCGTGGATAGAATCCGTCCTGATAGTCCATTAAAGATTCAGGATCTAGTGATTCTTCTTTTCTTAAAGAATTGACTGCAGCTGTGCCTGATCCTGAAACAGCTTGATAAGCAACAGGTGTCATGCTGATTAGGTTAAATTTATCATGCAACGGTTTTAGTGCCATAACTAATCCCATTGTCGTACAATTTGGATTAGCAATTAGTTTTGTATCTGGTGTTATCTGGTCTTCATTTACTCCATATACAACAAGAGGTACTTCATCTTCCATTCTAAAAGCTGAAGAATTATCAACGACATAAGCTCCTTGAGACATAAACTGTTCTGCAAAAACTTTTGACCTTTCTCCTCCAGCAGAAAATAAAGCGATGTCATAATCTTCTATGTTTTCAGAATTTAACTCTTTAATCACTATCTCTTTATTGTTAATTCCAAGTGATTTTCCTGCTGACTTAATCGAGGCAAATAGATCATACTCTACATCGCCAGGAAGAAGTTTTTCGCATTGTCTAATAATATTTCTACCAACTAATCCCGTGGCACCTACTATTGCTACTTTCATTTATTCGCTAATAAATTCATCATGTAAAACTTCAATAGCTTTTTGCATGTCATCTTTTGAAATTACACATGAAATTCTGATTGGAGATGTTGAAATCATCCCAATATTTATTTTATTTGCACCCAATGTTTTAAACATTTTTGAGGCAACTCCTGATTCTGATTTCATACCAGCACCAATTATTGAAACTCTTGCAATATTTTCATCTTCATCAGAACCTTCTGCCTCTAAATCTTTAGTTAGATTTGCTAGAATTTTTCCAACTTCATCTTTTTGTTCTTCAGGAGCAGTGAAACTTATATCTGTTTTTGCATCTTTTGAAACGTTCTGAACGATCATGTCTACGTTGACCCCTTTATCTGAAAGGTGACCAAAAACACTTCCAGCGATTCCAGGTTGATCCGGTACTCCGAATAGGGTAAATTTTATTTCTCTATCGTTGTGGGTAACACCACTTACTATTGCTTGTTCCATTACTTTTTCCTTAACTATCGTACCCAACCCCTCGCTGAAAGTTGGCCTAACGATGATAGGTACATTATACCTTCTACCAAATTCAACTGACCTTGCCATTAGTACTCTTGCTCCTGTTGAAGCCATCTCAAGCATTTCATCATATGTAATCTCTTCCAATAATTTTGCTTTATCGGTAACTCTTGGATCTGCGGTAAAGATGCCTTCTACATCTGTATAGATTTCACATTTTTCTGCATTTAGTGATGCTGCAAGTGCAACTGCCGTTGCATCTGAACCACCTCGACCTAAAGTAGTTATCTCTCTGGTATCTGGGTTAAATCCCTGAAATCCAGCAACGATGACAATATTTCCTTTGTCTAAGCCCTCTTTTACTCTTTCTCCGGATATTTTTTCAATTTCTGCTCTTCCGTGGCGTGAAGTAGTAATAATTCCAGCCTGGGAACCAGTAAGAGAGAACGAGTCGTAGCCAAGACTGTTAAGGTGCATTGCTAAAAGGGACATTGTTATTCTCTCTCCTGCTGAAAGCAGCATATCCATCTCACGGGGTGATGGTGTCTCAGAGACCTCATTAGCAAGAGCTATTAATTCATCAGTACTAGAACCCATTGCGGAAACAACTACAACAACCTCGTTATTATCTTTTTTTGCGTTAATTATTTTTTCAGCAACAATTTTTAGCGAATCAGGGTTCGCTACGCTTGTTCCTCCATATTTTTGTACTATTAAACTCATTGGAAACATTCTAATGAACTATTTAAAGATATAACAGACCTAGTACTCTAGTTTGTGATGAGTATTGATTTACACATACATTCTGAAAATTCTGATGGTACAGACAGCCCTGATGTCATTATAGAAAAAGCTCTAGAACTACAACTAGAAGCTATATCTATTACTGATCATGAGTATCTAACAAAAATACCCGTGAATAATAATTTAGAAATAATTCAAGGTGTTGAAGTAAGTGTTTCTTGGAAAGAGTTAGATGAATCAAATGCATATGCAGGAATACATTTATTGTTGTACTTTATAGAGGACAATTCACCGATTGAATCATTCTTAAAACAAATTAGAAGTTTAAAAGAAATTAGAAATTTTGAAATCATTGAGAATCTACAAAATGAAGGTTTGGATATAAATAAATCAGAGCTAGAAACCTTTAAGACAAAAGTTCCCGGAAGGCCCCACATAGCAAGTATTTTGAAAAACAAAGGATACGTAAGCTCTATTAATGAAGCATTTATTAAATATCTAGGTAATGGAAAAATTGGAGATTCCCGAAGTCATCAACCAGATATAAGAAAAATAATTGACTTATCCAAAGAATCTAAGTGTTTAGTTTTTTTAGCACATCCACACACCTTGATGAGTAATGAAAAATATTCAAAAAAACAAGACTGGGTCAATGAATCATTTTTTAACTATCTCCAACAATTAAAAAGTTTTGGAATAAATGGGCTAGAAAGTACTTATTCAAGTTACAGCAAAAATGTATCTAGCCAAATTACTGAGATTGCAAAAAAATTAAATCTTCTTGAATGTGGCGGCTCTGATTATCATGGTGATATAAAACCAAATATTAATTTAGGATTTGGATATGAAAATACTCCAATGAAAGTTCCTTATAGTTTTTTAGATAATATGAAAGAAGAACATGCTCAGCTCTAACAAATTACTTGGTTCTATCTCTCTAGTTACAATATCTTATCTAATGAGTAGGATTCTTGGTTTCTTTAGAGAAATCTTGTTAGCACAGTGGACCGGTGTCTCGGATGCATCAGATACTCTTGATTTAGCATTTATTATTCCAGATTTTTTATTTTATTTATCTGCCGGTGGCTATCTTGCAATCACATTGATTCCCATCCTAAGTGATCTATCTAAAAACAATAAAGATAGCTTGAACGATTACTTTATTTCGCTTCTCTATGGACTTTCAGTTGTTTTTATCGTTATCTCTATCATTTTTTTCTTATTTAGAAATCAGATTGTAATCTTGCTAGATGTTAGCAATCCAGCATTGTTTATTAAATTATTTATACCAATAGTTTTCAGTCAGGCATTTTTCTTCATTGGTGCAATACTTATGTCGTTTCAATATTTCAATAATGACTTTAAGTACGCAGCAATAGCACCTGTGATATACAATTCATGCATTATTTTGTTTGGCTGGTTCTTCTCAAGCTCTCCAGAATCAACAGTGTATGGATTTGCTGTTGGAGGACTGGTAGGTTCAGTTATTGGTCATTTTTTTGTACAACTAATTGGGGCTAGTAAAAATGGTCTAGTTTTTAAGGTATTAAAACCTAAAGGTGTACACATTTTGGAGTATATACGTATTTCTCTTCCATTAATTATTGGACAATCGATCGCAGTGATAGATGAACAACTTTTCCGATACTTTGGGTCTTTACTCACTACGGGATCTATTGCTTCTTTTAGATACGCTAGAAGAGTAGCCTTAATTCCTGTAGGTGTAATCGCTCAAGCTGTAGGAGTTGCTAGTTATCCGACTTTATCAAATTTATTTGTGGAAAATAAACTAGAGGATTTTAAGCTCTTAATAAGAAAACAACTCTCAATACTGACAGTAATAAACACGGCTGTATTAATCCTTTTTTTAGTAAATTCAGATAATATTATTAGCATTATTTATGAACGTGGGCTATTTACTAATGAAGACACTTTACGAGTTTCATCAATTTTTATGGTTGTTTCTTTTGGGTTAATCCCTTGGTCCCTTAACCAGATTGTAACAAGGTCATACTATGTACAAAAAAATTATTGGTTTCCTGTTTGGGTTGGTACATCAATAACCTTTTTAACGATTCTCCTTTTAACATTCATAAATAATCCCTCAGAGGAAAACTATGCAGTGATAATCATCTCATCACTTTGGTTAAATACTTTAGTTTTATCTATATTTCTAACCATTAAGAATGAAAGAATAGTTAATAGTCTTTTGATTACAGATATAATAAAAATATTTTTAGTAGGTACTGCTACTTACTTTATTATTGACAATGTAACTCTTTACTCTGGTACTCCTTTGTTCGAAATTCTATTTGATTCACTATTAATCTTGATACTTATCATGATGTCTCTGTTTGTCGTTAAAATAAAATATGTTAATTTGAAAAGGATAAAATAATGCAGAAATTTCCCTTAAAAAAAGGTTTGTCTAGTGTTGAAAGTCTTCATGAAGAAATTAATGAGTATATTGATGTACTAATGGGTCACATTAATCCACCAATTTCAGATGGAATAGATACCTTGTTTGAAGTAAGCAGCACCTATTTAGCAAGGGCAAAAGAAATAGAAATAAAACTTTTGGAAAGAGAGAGAAGTGGTTCAATATCTACTGGAGATGACCTAAAAAAATTCAGAACAGGTGAATTGAGAAGTTTCATAGAACTCTGTAAAAGTGCACAAAACCAGGGGTCTAGAAGAATTACAGTCGCTTTGAGTGAGTTGAACCTAAAAGAAACTTAAGTTAAATCTTCAACATCAAATACTTCTTGAGCAACACTTAAACCTTTTTCTTCATCATCCAATTTTGCATTAGGGTTTAATGAAACTGTTACTACAACCTCTAATCCCATCATTTTTGCAGTTATAGATTTAAGCAACTCTGTAATTTCATGAGATTTTTTAAGTTCTTCAAATAAAAACTCATTCTCTTTGTCCACAATAAGATTTATTGTTTCCTCTTCATCAACCTCAGCTCTAACAGCTGTTAGATATGAATATTTTCTAGGAGATAACTCTTTTTTCATTTCTTCCATAATTTTTGGCCAATAAACATCGAAGTTGCCAAGTGATTCTTTTTTAGACATAGTTTTCTTATTATTTGTTTTTTTTATAACATTCTTAGGTTCTTGGGTATCTTTTTTTTCTTCAGTTTTTTCTACCGATTGAGATGGAGCATCACTATTTGAAATTCTTCCTTCTAATAAGTCAACTCTGTAACTTACAGTTTTGATATCAGATCCGAGTTCAGGCTTAATAACTTTCATTAGGAATAACTCAAGTTTTAAGTGCTGTGAAGTACTACTTGAAAGATTATTGTTCAGATCATCAATGAGGTCTAATATTCGAATTAATTGTTTCGCACTAACCTTTTTGTCTGCAACCTCCAACAGGGTTTTTACACCTGGGGTAAGATTCTCAAGCTTGGAATCATCAGGAAGGTACTTCAAATAAAACATGTTTCTAAAAAACTCAGAAATTGAGTCAACAACATCATTTGGCTGTAGCCCTTTATGGTAAGCATTCCTCAACACACTTAGAACAGAACCAGTATCTTGATTTTCGATTGAATTGATTATTATCTCAAATTCTTTAGTGCTTAATTTTCCTAGTATTCCGTATAAATCATCAACCGTAGCTTTATTGCCGAAAGTATTAAAAGTCTGCTCAAATAAATTAATTCCATCTCTTAGTGAACCATCTGAAAATGTAGCAATTGTAGTTAACAGTTCCTTATCCAAATTCATCTTTTCTTTTTTTCCTATTTTTTCTAAAGTTTTTACTATTTCCTCTTCAGATATTTTCTTGAAGACAATATGGGTTGTTCTGCTTTTTACAGTTTCAAGTACCCTTTCAGGTTCTGTTGTTGCAAGAATAAAAATAATATGTTCAGGTGGCTCTTCTAGTGTCTTTAAGAACGCATTGGATGCAGCGTTTGAGAGCATATGCACCTCATCAAGAATATATACTCTTTTTTGCCCTGGGCTACTTGCAATAAAATTTACACTTTCATTCATATCTCTAATGTCATCAACTTTATTATTTGATGCAGCATCAATTTCAGTGATGTCAAATATAGGGTCACACCCAAGTTGAGTAGCAATAATTCTTGCTAAAGAAGTTTTTCCAACACCTCTGGGACCTGAAAAAAGATAAGCATGACCTAGATTGTCTTTATCAATCTGCTTACTAATTAAAGAGACTGCTTCTTCTTGGCCTACAAGTTCCGTAAGTTTCTCCGGTCTGTATTTTCTGTATAGTGCTTGTTGCATAATATTAAATGGTAATAGATTATCTTTCTATAATGCACCAAAGAATTAAACTTAATCAAATGAGAATTGGTGTAGATTTAGATGGCGTAGTAGCAGACTTTACAAAGGGTTGGACTACTCAGTACGCTTTAGATTTCGGTAAAGTGATTTCGGAGGAAGAAATTACAGACTGGGGTTTATCAAAACCGTTAACACACTTTGAAACAGACAATGATTTTTGGAACTGGGCTATGGACATCAATGGCTCATCAATTTTTAGACATTTAGAGCTGTACGAGCAATCACAGGAAACCTTATTGGAATTATCTAAAATGGGTCACGAAATTGTAATCATCTCATCGAAACCTTGGTGGTCTATACATGACACACTTATATGGCTTGGAGAAAATAAAATTCCAACAAAAGAAGTTCACTTTATTGAAAATAAGTGGACGGTTGATTGTGAAGCCTATATAGACGATGCACCGTATCAATTGAAAAATTTTCTAGAACATGCTCCTGAAAAGAAAATAATTAGGTTTGAAAGACCTTATAATTCACACTTCGATGGAACCTACAGCATAAAAGATTGGGATGATTTAATTCCTTTATTAAATACCTTTTAGTGTTTAAGGTTGAAATATGAATGATTCATTTATTCTGAGAGACCGTAAGTGGAGAGAAACAAATGAAAGAGTAACTCTTTCTTCATATGCTACATTATCTGAAAAATCTAAAGGAAGGGGAAGAGAAGAGGATCCCGACATATTTAGAACAGCTTACGAAAGAGATCGAGACCGTATCATACATTCAAAAGCTTTTAGAAGACTAAAACACAAAACTCAAGTATTTATAAATCCTGATGGAGACCATTTTATAACAAGGATGACACATACCTTACAAGTTACCCAAGTTGGAAGATCTATCGCAAAAACTATGGGTCTTAATGTTGATTTGACTGAAGCCATATGTATGGGCCATGATGTGGGACACTCGCCTTTTGGTCACACCGGAGAAGATGCCTTAGATAAGATTCACCCTAATGGTTGGAGTCATTCTGAAAATTCAGTTAAAGTTCTCGATCGGATTGAAGATCTTAATCTTTCATTTGAAACACTAGATGGGATACACAAGCATCCATGGAAATATGAGGAAAAGCCTGTAACTCAGGAAGGAATGATTTGTAGGTTTGCCGATCGAATTGCTTACCTAACTCATGATGTTGAAGATGCTATAAGAGCTGGGGTGTTGAGAGAAAAGGATATTCCAAAGTCTATTGTGAAAGAACTTGGCCCTCCTGGAAAAACTTGGATTAATAGTCTTGTTTCTGGTATTTTTAAAGCTTCATCGAGTGGAGCAGTACAGATGGATAGTTCAGTTGCTTCAACTATGCAGGACTTGAGAGACTTTATGTTTGAAAAAGTATATTTAAGAGAAGGAACCGAGTCACAAAGAGCAGAATATCAACAAATAGTTACAAGTCTTGTTGAACACTTTACAAATAACCCTAATCAACTTCCCGAAGCTTACCAACAGGAACAGTTAGCCATTGAAAACTCAATTGACTATGTCGCAGGAATGACTGATAGATTTGCCTTATCCTCTTACGAGAGTCTTACTTAAAATCTGGATCTCTTTTTTCAAAGAAAGCAGTTACACCTTCTTTTAGATCTTCTGATATCAAATAGGACGTATTCCAAAGGCGTACATAGTCAAGCGCTTGTTCTGTAGTTAAATCTTCACCTTTATTTAGAATCTCTTTTGTTCCAGTCACTATGTGGTTTGAATTTTTTGCAATCTCTTCTGCAAGAACTTTACCTGCTTCATTTAACTCTTCAACAGTTTCATATGTAGCATTGACGAATCTTATTTTGTCAGCATGAATTCCATCAAAATGTCTTCCCGTAAAGGCTAATTCTCTTACGTCTCCCTTAGATGTAATCTTGGGCATTCGCTGTAAAATTCCTACATCAGCTACTAGCCCTAATTTAGTTTCTCCAATAGAAAACTTGGCGTCCTTGGTTGAAAGACGTATATCACAAGCCGATATCATGCTTGTTGCTCCTCCTAAACAAAAACCATGGGCTAGTGCAATGACTGGTATTTTCGAATTAGCAATTGTAGTAAAAGCTTCTTGCATGTCCTCAATTAATTTCATAGTTGTTCTTCTGTCGGCTGCAGTGGATGAAAGGTTTTCATTTAAACTCATATCGCCCATAAATGTTGCAATATCTATACCCGCAGAAAACGAGTCTCCTTTACCAAGTAAAAGAATGCACTTGGCTTCTTTGTTTTCATTTATTTCATTTATTAAGTTTGGTATTCCAAACCATACATCAAAATCCATAGCATTTTTTTTATCTGGTCTGTTAATCCAGATATAAGCTACTTCATTTTTAATTTCTTTTATTAGTTTCTGTTCCATATGAATAATCTTAGTAAGATATTCAAATGGATGTATTTGAAGCTCTCTATACAACTAGAGCAATGAGAAGAGTAACGGAAGAACCGATTTCTGAAGAAATATTAAAACAGATGGTTGACGCAGCTGTACGTGCTCCAAGTGGCGCAAATAATCAGGGTTGGAAGTTTATTGTTGTAACAGACCCAGATGTAAAAAATCAATTAGGTGATCACTATAGAGAAGCATGGGATTACTACATTAGAGAATATTATGAGAATAATTCAGATATGGGTGCATCAAAAGTGAAAGATGAAAACAAAGCTGAACAAGTAGTCAGAATTAGTAAATCAGCTAAATGGTTGTCTGAAAATTTTCATAAGGTACCTGCACAGTTTGTAATTTTGTCTAGAAACGACCCGACCGGTTCCTCAATTTACCCAGCTATATGGAATTTAATGCTCGCTGGAAGAGCACATGGTGTTGGAACTTGCTTAACTACAGTTCTTGGAATGTTTAATCAGGAAAAAGCATTTGATGCTTTAAATATTCCAAAAGATAAAGGATGGCAAATAAATGCCGTTGTCACTGCCGGCTATCCATTAGGAAAATGGGGAGTAGCTAAAAGAGAACCTGTTGAAAATGTTACTTTTTTGAATGCATGGGGTAATAAACCAAGTTGGAATCTGGAAGAACCACTTTTTAATTACTAACTTAGAATTCTAAGCACGCCTGGAGGGAGTCGAACCCCCAACCTTCTGATCCGTAGTCAGATGCTCTATCCAGTTAAGCTACAGGCGCATGGCGGAGAGGGAGGGATTTGAACCCTCGAGGGGACTTTCATCCCCCACTCGCTTAGCAGGCGAGCGCTTTAGACCGCTCAGCCACCTCTCCAGGCTTGCGGAGGGAGTGGGATTCGAACCCACGGTATGGATTACATACAATAGTTTTCAAGACTATCGCCTTCGTCCGCTCGGCCATCCCTCCAAAAAGGTATAGTTCTTCTACGCGGAGGGAGAGGGATTCGAACCCTCGAAGGGGATAAACCCTTACACGCTTTCCAAGCGTGCGCACTAGGCCAGACTATGCGATCCCTCCAGTTGAAGACCTAAGTTCTTAGTTTACTTATCTCTTACTTTCAAAGAAAGAGGATAATATAACTTCAGATTCATGTGGTAATATATTTTCCCTAATCTCTACAAAGTGATTTAACCTTGGGTCTTGGGGAATGTTGTAAAGAGAATAGGCAGCACCAGCTTTTATATTTGCTACTCCATAAAGAAGGGTTTTTATTCTTGCATTTACAATTGCTCCTGCACACATAGCATCTGGTTCAACCGTAACAGCTATTGTTGTGTCTTGTAATCTCCACGTATTAAGCATTTCAGAAGCTTTTTGAATTACTATTATCTCTGCATGAGAAACGGGGTTTTGATCCACTTCTCTTCTATTGTGAGCAGCCGCGATTAAATTATCTTCTTTGTCAAAAATAGCTGCACCAATAGGAACTTCATCGATTTCCAAGGCCTTACCGGCCTCTTTTAGCGCGACACGCATTTTTTCAATATCTGTTTTGTACTTCATGTCCCTAAACTAATTGTAGGAGGGATCGCATAGTCCGGCCTAGTGCGCGACACTCGAAATGTCGTGAGTCTTTTAGGGCTCCGTGGGTTCGAATCCCACTCCCTCCGCTTTATGTAAGGTTTATAAAACATCGAACACTCTAAACTTTGGTAATGATTGAATTTGGTATATTCGCTTTTGTAACATCTATTACTCCTGGCCCTAATAATTCAATGCTAATGGCTTCAGGAATAAGATTTGGAAGAAAAAAATCCTTGCCTCATTTTTTTGGTATTTGGCTAGGTTTTAATTTTTTGTTCTTTCTTGGGGGTAATTTATTGTCTTATGTGCCTGATATCGTCTTCGAATATCTACAGTACGCAGGGTATGTAGTCATTTTATATATCGCCTACAAGGTTGCAATGACTAAAACCACTGTCCAGCAAAGCAACAAGGAAGATAAACCATTTACTTTTATACAAGCTGCTCTTTTTCAGTGGGTGAATCCCAAAGGTGTTGTTATGGCAGTATCTGGGCTTACTGCTTTTCAGCTACCTCATTTACAGGCAAATTTAATTTATCTAATTGTGGGGGGTCCGTGTGTTCTTACCTGGTTGTATTTAGGAGAAAGTCTTCAGAATTTCCTCATAGGTAATCAAAAATTAGAAAGAGTTGTTTATGTTATGCTTGCATTAAGTATGGTTGCAAGCTTATTTCTTGCTTAGCTTCTTTACTCCAACTATTTCAGCTAACTCGTCAGAAAATTCTACGCCACCATCTTCTTGTTGATTGTTTTCAATCAAAGCAATCAATATTCTTCCAACGGCAAGTGCTGTTCCATTAAGGGTATGCATTGTTGTAGTACTTCCATCAATTTTTGTTCGTATATTTAGTCTTCTTGCTTGAAAGTCCGTTGTGTTAGAACAGGAAGTAACCTCTCTATAATTTTGCTGACTTGGCATCCATGCTTCAATATCGTATTTTTTCGCAGCTGATGCACCTAAATCACCTGTACAAACATCTACTACTCTATAAGGTATCTCAAGTTCTTGAAGGATCTCTTCTTCAACAGAAAGTAAGTACTCATGTTCTTCTTTTGATTTTTCAGGATTACAAAATGAAAACATTTCTACTTTATCAAACTGGTGAACTCTGAATATGCCTGTTGTATCTTTGCCATAGGTTCCTGCTTCTCTTCTAAAACAGGTTGAAAATCCAGCATATCGTAAAGGTAAAGACTCCATATCTAATATTTGATTAGAATGCAACGCTGCGAGGGGAACTTCTGAGGTTCCAACAAGGTATAGGTCATCTTTTGCAATTTCGTATACCTGTTCTGCATCATCCGGGAAAAAACCAGTACCAAATAGCGCGTCTTCTCTAACTAAAACTGGCGGAACTGTTGGGGTGAAATTTTTATCAGATAATTTATTTAAAACCCAAGAAACCAAATTTAGTTCAATCTTAACTAAATCTCCAAAAATATATGAAAATCTTGAACCAGATACTTCCGCAGCCTTCTCTACATCAATTAAATTTAAATTTTCGCCAATTTCTAAATGATTTTTAATTTCTTTTAGATCTTTTATTTCTCCAACTTTTTTTATTTCTACATTGTCCTGATCTGTCGCACCAGTTGGTGATGATTCATCGACTAAATTTGGTATCTTTATCCAGTGGTCTAAGAAAATTTTTTCTTCGGATTCATATTTTTCATTTAACAGTTTCACATCTTCACTCAACTGGGAGGCTTTTTTCAAAAGCTCTTCTTTTTGAGCTCCCTCTGATTGAGATATTTCTTTACCAATATTTTTTTGTTCAGACCGAGCTTGTTCTGCCTCGAATTTTATCTTTCTTCTTTTTTCATCTTGCTCAACTAAAAACTCAACATCTACATCAAGACCTCTTCTATCTATATTGTCTTTTAGTGCGTCTATGTTTTTTCTGAGGATTTGAGGGTCAAGCATTAGTTATTCCTCCGGGGGGATAAACCCAGATATAGTGAATAAATTATCTTCAAGTTCTTCTTCATTTTCAATCTCTTCAATTTTAATAAACCATTCGTATAAAATACCTGGTTCGAGTTCAATAGTATCAGTAAAATAACTTTTACTTTCAAATGCACCTATTGCACTTATCTTAGCTCTTTTTTCAAAAACAGAATCACCAAACTCATCTGTTACTAAAACTAATAAAACAACATCGAATTCCTCTACATTTCCCTCGTTCGCAATTACAACTTGAATGCCGATTGGTTCTTTAAGAAAAACTCGATAATTTTCTTCCGTAACAGCAATGGGGGTTGGAGAAAATTGAACTCCTGTAATTGCTACATCCCTTCTTAAAAATAAACCTTCGGAAGAATCTCTAGCTTTTTTCACTATTATGTCAGCAAAATTAAATGCACTTCCTTCTAAACCTGTGTATTTTATCGGATAAAAAACAGGTAGAAATAAATTGTCTTCTCTAGACTTTTGAGATATTTTCTGAACAAACTCTTCGTAAGCTTTGTCTCCAATTGATAGGTCTACGATGCTTTGTGCAAGTGCCTCCTCAATTTTGAGTGAATTAGGATTGTCAATCAGTGTAATGATTGATATCTGAAATGTTTCAAGACCTTTTAGCCAGGAGGAAGTAGCTATGTTTAATAGTTCTTTTTCCGAACTTACAAACTCTCCCCCTATATTTTGAACCAAATTAAAAGCTTCTTGTGAATCTTTAACAAGTGTTGATAGGGTTGTTTCAAAATCATCTCTATTTATTTCATCAAAGTTCAATACCTTTTCAAATTTTTTTGACGATTCACTGTGAAGTAAAGATACCGTAGACGCATCTTCAAGGAATTTGTTAAGATCTGATGAATTTCTGAAATCCTCGTAATAGCTAAAACCTAAAAAGGAAAGTCCGATAATTACTATGATTAGTAATACTGTTCTCATTGTTTTAGTTGTTTTATTCATTTTATTTTCTTCTTTATACAGTCTAAGAAAACAAATATATTTCACAACTAAGATTATTAATGAATGAGCAATATTAGATTAGTTTGGTCCGTGAGGACTGAGTGCGGTCCAAATCGAAAAAAAAATGAAGATTCTATTTTTCCAACTAAGTCTGGTAATGGTAATCCTCTCTTTAAAGCAGCAGTTTGCGATGGGCTAGGTGGTCACGTTAATGGAGATTTAGCAAGTAAAATTGCTGTTTCATCTATGAGCTCAGATTCGAGCAACTTAGTTGAAATAATAACTATGGCAAACCTAGAAATTTTAGAGTACCAAAACAATAACAAGGAATCTGTTGGGATGGGTACAACTATGACTGCTATTAGTATTAATGAAGATGGTCTTATGGAAATTGGGCATGTCGGAGATACTCGTTGTTATGTTCTGTCAGATAGAAAGCTTATCCAGATTACACAGGACCACAATGTTCCAGGATTTCAGAATATACTCGAAAAAGCATTAGGTTCAAATGAAAAACTTCAAATTGAGCATCAAGATTTTCAATTAAAAAATGGGGATGTTGTACTGCTTTGTAGTGACGGGCTTTACAATGAATTTAGTGATGAATACTTGAAAAAGAAACTACAGGAAGGCATTAGTGCTGATACATTGGTCGGTGAAGCTTTAATACAAAAGCCAAAAGATAATGTCTCAGCAGTGATAATTAATATATTTTCAAAATGAATATTGGGCAAATAATTAAAGATAGATATAAAATCCTTGAGCTTTTAGGTGAGGGCGGTATGGCTTTTGTTTACAAAGCTGAAGATAAACAACTAAAAAGAACCGTGGCTATCAAAACCCTTAAGCCTAACTATGTTCAACAAGAAACATTTGTAGAGAGATTCAAAAGAGAAGCCCAAACAGTTGCTAATTTAAACCACCCAAATATTGTTCAGATTTTTGACTGGGGTATTGAAGATGAGCCTTTTTTTGTCATGGAGTATATTGAAGGAAATACTCTCACTTCTATAATTGCAAGAAAAAAAACAATAAGCATCGGGGATATCTTATTTATTGGTGCTCAAGTCTCAGATGGACTTCAGGCTGCTCATAATAGAGGTCTCGTTCACAGGGATATAAAGCCAGGGAATATCATGATCACCCCAGGTGGCAAGGTGAAAGTTACTGATTTTGGAATTGTCTCAATCCAAAATGAAGATAGTGACATTACTAAAACTGGATCAATCTTGGGAACAGCAAGTTACATTTCACCTGAGCAAGCCCAAGGAAAACCTGTTTCTGTTGAGTCAGATTTATATTCTCTCGGCACTGTTCTTTATGAACTAATTGCTGGAAGACCTCCTTTTGAGGGTGAAACTCCAATAGCAACTGCTACAAAACACCTCACAGAAAAACCAAAAAAATTAAGTATTTACCGAAAAGATATTCCTAAAGGTTTTGAGAATGCTGTTTTGAGACTCTTGCATAAATATCCAAAAGATCGGTATAAGAACGCAGAAGACCTTAGAGCTGTTCTTCTTCAGCAAAGAAAACAATTGCAAATGCAGGAAACACAGGAAAACCTCGTAAGCTTAACGAATCCTAAGATAAAATTTAGATTTACCTTACCTGCATTAGTTTTATCGATTGGCCTTGTTTTTGGTACTGTTTGGGGACTTTCTGAAATATTTACCGGTCTACCTGCTGATGGTGGTTCGCCTGCCGTCATAGAAATCCCTGACTTAACTGGTAGTAGCCAGACCCAGGCATTAACTGACTTACAGTTACTAGGTTTTAAAGTGGGAATCGAAAATGCTGCTCATCCAACTGTTCCAGCAGGGGCAGTCATCAGAACACAGCCTTTAGCAAATACTGTAACGAACCCAGATACCCTGGTAACAATAATTGTCTCGGTAGGACAAGAAGCTTTTCCAATACCTTATGTAATAGATCTTGAAACTGATAGAGCAATTTATGTAATTGAGGAAAGTGGTTTTACTGTAGGTCAACAACTTGAAGTAAACGATGATAATGTTCCAAGAGGTTTTATTATTTCTCAAAATCCTGTTGCTGGAAAAAAGATGAGCCCAGAATCAAGTGTAGATTTAGTAATCTCATCTGGACCAAGCTTAATCGAAATTAGTGATCTATCTAGAAAGTCACCCGAAGATGCCACACAAATTTTGGAGACTCTTGGTTTTGAATATGAAATTGTAGAAGAGTACTCCGAAGAAGTGAATGAAGGACTAGTTTCTCATACGGTTCCAGAAGCAGGAGAAATAGTGACCCCTGAAGAAGTTATTCAAGTAATTGTTTCACTTGGTTTGAAAGCAGAAGTACCAAACTTGCTAGGTTTTACCTACCAAGAAGCATCTAACATACTCCAAGAGATAGGCTTACTTCCTTCTGCGAGTGGAGATACGGGAGGAAGAGTTACGAGTCAAAACCCTGAAGAAGGTCAATTTTTAGACCCTGAGGCATTTGTAGAATTAAGCTTTGACAACTAACATCAATTTTCTAAAAAGAGAGTTGAAGAAGTGGTACAAAAAAAACCATAGAACTTTTGAGTGGAGGAGCTCCAATAATCCCTGGCAAATACTCCTCATTGAAACACTTGCTCAACAAACTCAGCTCGAAAGAGCAAATGTATTTTATCAAAAGTTTATAAAAAAGTATCCAACCCCTAAAGATATGGCTAATGACAGTAAAAAAGAGGTCTTAAGACTTTGGTCAGGATTGGGATACAACAATAGAGCAATAAGACTCCACTCAACGTCAAAAATACTTTCAGAAACTGGTTTTGATGAACTGTATCCTAACTTTACAGTACTTCCAGGAGTGGGTGTATATACTAATTCAGCTCTGCTCAGCTTTGCTTATGGGGAAAAAGTTGTTGCAATAGATACGAATATTAAAAGAATAATACAAAGATATTTCAAAATTCAAGGTAAAGATATTGACATATTCTTACTAGAAAATAAAAGTCTTCTGCTAAATAGGTTTGACTCAAGAGATTTCAACCAAGCACTTATGGATCTAGGTGCAACTATTTGTAAGAGCAGAAGTCCGAAGTGTGACATCTGTCCCTTGGAACCAAAATGTAATAAATTCATTCTTGAGAATAAGAAAAAACAATCTAAATTTGAAGGGTCAATGAGACAAAAGAGGGGGGCCATTTTAAAAATGTTACTATCTGATGAAAGTTTAACTAAAGAAAAAATATCAACAGAACTACAGGTCAGTAACAAAGCTTTAGATGATATTCTCGATTCTCTCGTCAAAGATGGGCTTATAGAGTTTTCAAAAAATAAACTTATTGTAATAAATGATAATTAGTATACAATTTGCAATATGCCAGTATCGAAAAAAAGAATAAAGAATTCAAAGCCAACTCAATCAAAAAAAATATCAACTCAACTTGGTGGAAACAAAGGACCCTCTCCGAGATGGTTTGTTTTAACAATGAGCTCTTTAATGATCTTGGGTGTTCTAATGATAGTTTTAAACTATCTAACAGTTCTTCCTGGCTCGGTGTCAAGATGGTATTTGTGGGGTGGCCTAGGCATGATTGGTGCAGGTTTTCTAATGACTACAAACTATAACTAAATAGTCAATCCTTCTTCAACCAACTCTGTATGACTTTCTTCATACTGGGTATTTGAGTAAAATTTATCAGTTCGTGAGAAACTCATTAATCAAGAGGCTGCATTTCTTCTTTACAGTGTTTTGGGGGATCATTGGCGACTACTGACATAAGCTTAATAGTTAATTCCGTACCACAAATATTGCATCGAAAATTTTGTAAAGTTTCGAGAACATCTTCGGGATCAATTTCTGGAGGTGTAGTTGCAAGTGAGGAAATTGAATTACTTAAAAATCTAAAAACTAGGTATCCAATTAATAGTGCTATTAAATATTCCATAATTTTTTTTAGTTTTGTTGTGGAGATGATGGGACTTGAACCCACGACCCCCTGCTTGCAAAGCAGGTGCTCTTCCAGCTGAGCTACATCCCCTCGCTTTTAATATTATGCCTCGGATTTCAATGTAAATGAAAAAATTTTATAAATATTTTCAATTTGTTACTAATGTAAATAAGACGTAAGGGCCTATAGCTCAGCCTGGTTAGAGCGCATCCCTGATAAGGATGAGGTCGCTAGTTCAAATCTAGCTAGGCCCACATAATTATATAAAAGTAAAACACCCATCACAGCTAAAATAATCTAATGAATCTAATAATTTTTGGTTATTTTGCAGCTTTTTTTACTGCGGTATCATTCCTCCCTCAAGCCATCAAAACGGTAAGAACCAGGGAAACTGCTGGATTATCTCTTCTTACCTATTTATTTTTATTTTTAGGATCTTTGTCATGGTTTATTTATGGGTTTTATTTAACTGATTATCCATTGATGATTACGAATTCATTGACAACGATTTTTACAGGAATAATACTGTATTTAATTTTCTTAGAAAAAAATAACTAAAATGGTAGCTGTGTGTCAATGAAAAAATTAATCGTAGCTATCCTATTAGTTTCCTGCTCACCAAGTTCAGTAGAGGAAATCTCCGAAACAACAACAACTATTGTTGATGTAGAACTTACTATTTGTGAAAAGGTTGAAAAAGAATATACCTCCCTCTCAAACCAACTCTTTGTAACAAGCTTTGAATTAAATGAATATATTAATAATATTTCTGATGCATTAGTTGAAGATGACAGAACTGTATTTTTTAAAGAGATAAAAGAAAATACTGATCATCAAGATATATATAAAAAATACCTTGAGACACGAGCATATGTTTATGAGGAAATAAATGCTTTATATAAAACTAATAAAGCCTGTCCTATTGCTGGAGATCAAGAAATTGCTGATGAAAAAGTTTTAGAAGCTAAAGAAGAACTGTCTAATTTTTTAAATGACTTCTAATAATTGACTTCAGTAATATAATTTTCAAAATCTTCCAGACTGTCAACAATATTTTTTCCATAATCAAAAAGTCCCCATATGAAATTATTAAGGGTCTTTATATTGTTTGCGTTGATACCTACAAGCTGTTTATTGAATGCATAAGCATAACCAATTTCCGCTGAGGTTCCAGAATCAACATCTCTTCCCGTTAAAAGAGCTACAACAATATCTGCAGACTTCAAGTAATCCATATCGGTGTCAAAAATGATGCTTTTCTTTTCTTTTGTAAACTCACCTTCAACGAGTCCTGCATCACGGTGAGGCAAGAATGTATCAAATGAATTTTTTTCTAAAATATGTGCGATCTTTTCTAAATAGCTTCTTTCGTGATCGTCAAATAAGGGTCCAGCTATATATACTTTTTTCATACCTTTATTGTATTTAGTAATTTTTTAATTTGTTTTAAATCTTTATAGTTTAAAATATTTTCACTCATGGAATTTATACTATCAAGAATTTTCTCATCCCATACTTTTTGAAGAGGTACGACTTCAACCTTTATAAAAAATAAACTAGTATCAACACCTAGAGGTACCGATGTCTGGGTCTCAACCCTAAAATATAGATCGTCTAATCTATCAGCCTCTGGTTGTTTAAAACCAGGAAAATTACTCAATTCAGAACATGTTGTTACTGTCCAGACCCACCTTTTTATACTCTGTTTAGTCATATATATTGACAATTTTTCACTTGACTGAAGCAATTGATCATTGTCTGCTACAGGAGCATGGATACTGGATAATTTTTGTCCGATTTTTTTTACTGGTACCCATCCACTTGGAAAACAAACAGACACTAACTCCATATGACCTTTATACATAACTGCAAAGTCTTCCTCTATTGTTAGAGTTAGATCCTCTAAGCTGAAATCACTTTCTGCTTCTATATAGTTAGCAACTTCATTTTTAAGACCTCTAGCTATAGATAATTTCGATTCACCGTATAAAAAGTTTCCATGAAGTCTTAACTCATTCTTTTTTTTCTTTACATAGAAATCGTTTGAATTTTTATTGAAGGCAATTCCTTCATGTCTCACCATCGAAGGGTTATTTGTAAATGGCGTCTTAACAAAATCTAAATTCATTATCATTAATTTTATAGAGAAAGGACTGCCTTGGGAAATAATGGAGCACTATTACTACATGGATTATTTGAACATAAAGCACGCCATCAAATAAATGCAGACTGGTTTAACAACCTACAAATTGATACTAAATTAATTGATCTGCCCGGACACGGAGAAAAAGATTTAAACAGAGGAGATATTGATTCATGGGAAAAAAATAATCAAGCCGTAATTGATGGATTTGCCAGTATCAATAGTTATGATAATAAAATATTAATAGGACATTCCTATGGTGGTTTAGTGGCGACTTACTCAGTGTTAAAAGAAATTATTTCTCCTGATTACCTTATCCTATCTGCACCGTTATTTGAAGACAACTATCCTAAAGCTATCCGAAGTTTGTCAAAGCCTATGGCCTCTATAGCACCAACTCTCAGAGCACCATCACCTGTAAATAAAAGAAATTTATCGACAGATCCAGACGTTGTGAAAGATTATTTTTCTGACCCTTTGGTGTTCAGAAGCTTGTCATTTAGGTTTGGATATTTGATTACTCAAGCGCAACAATACGTTAACGAGAACATTGGTAAGTTAGATATTCCAACATTAGTACTACATGGGAAACAAGATAAGATAGTTCCTATTTCTGGATGCAGCAAGATTTCAAAACTTGATAATGTGACATTTATTGAAGTTGAAAATTCAAAACATGAGATATTAAATCAAGATACTAGACCATTTGTTCTTAGTGAGATTTTTAACTGGTTACAAAAAAATAAACTAACATAAACTAATTATCCACTATTGCAAAACGTTTGCAATAAGAGCTATTTCGTTTATAATTTAATTATGCATGTACCTGACGGATTTATTAACGCACCAGTTTCTGCTGCCACAGGAATTATTAGCCTAGGAACTTTGTGGGCCTATGTAAAAAGTGCCAAAAATTTAGTTGCGGATAAACTAATTGCACTTACGGGTATGATGTCAGCTCTTATTTTTGTACTTCAAATGATAAATTTCCCTATTGCAGCTGGTACTAGTGGTCATCTTTTAGGTGGTGCATTGGCGGTAATTGTTCTTGGACCAAGTCTTGGTATAATCTGTATCTCCATTGTTGTAGTTATACAGTCTCTTTTGTTTGCAGATGGAGGGCTCAGTGCTTTAGGTGTAAATGTTTTAAATATGGCCATTATTACTTCCCTCACAGGTTGGTTAACAATAACTTTTTGGAAAAAGCTTTTTGGGGATACTCGATTCGCGTTAATATCGGGGTCTGTAATTGCTGGTTTACTGTCTGTTGTTTTTTCATCAATAGCATTTGTCCTTGAATATGCAATTGGAGGAACTGTCTCTGTTCCTCTGGGAAGTGTCCTTATTGCGATGATTTCTACACACTTATTTATTGGCCTGGGAGAGGGTATCATTACTGCGCTAATTATCTCCCTACTGCTCAGAGTGAGGTCTGATTTAGTTTATGTAAATACTAGAAAAAATACCTCCAACAATCTTTCTACCTCCTACGGTATTTTTATAATATTAATTTTGTCACTTACAATACTCACACCTTACGCTTCATCATCTCCAGATGGTCTTGAATCAGTGGCAAATGATTTTGGATTCGAAGAAACTGATGGTGTGGTCTTACTACTTGAGGATTATGGCATTTCAAGCATAAATAATAATTTTGTTTCAACAATAGGTAGCGCCCTATTGGGAATTCTTGTTATAGCAGGCTTGAGTACGCTCCTTTTTAGAAATAAAAGTGGGAAAAATTAATTAATTCTTTTTTGATTTTTAATAACTTTCTTAATATATTTAGGTTAACTTTTTGTGAAGAAAATCTTTATAGAGGATCATTACAAGAAGGGTTAGAGATAACCCTTGAAGCAAGTTAAATCTGGAAACAGATGAAGCGGAGTATTCAAGGGTTTTCTCATTTCTGGCTTTAGATAACAAGAAATAATTTACTCGCTGTTAACAATGCTGTCTGAAAATGTAGCTCTGATTACAATTGAGATGTGAATAGTTATCTGAACATTAAAGAAATACACTCTGCTTGTAGGAAATGCAGAAAATGTGATTTATCAACAACAAGAAACAATGTGGTTGCAGCAAAAGGAAATCCCCTAGCAAAAATATTCATAATTGGTGAAGCACCAGGTGAAAAGGAGGATCTTACTGGTTTTCCTTTTGTGGGTAGAGCTGGAAAGATGTTGGATGCTGTATTAACCTCTGTTGACATTGACCCACTAGAAGATTGCTATATAACAAATATAGTCAAATGTAGACCTCCTGAAAACAGAAGGCCAACAAGTAACGAAATTGAAAGCTGTATCTCTTGGTTAGATACTCAAATAAAACATTTAAAGCCATCTATTGTTATCCTTGCTGGGTCTACTGCGGTAGAGGGATATCTCGGTATCAAAGATCCCATCACAAAAATTAGAGGTTCTTGGATTATAAAAGATGGGATAAAGTTTATGCCTATATTCCATCCGGCGTACCTTCTAAGAAATCCATCAAAAGAAAAAGGTAAACCTAAATGGTTGACCTGGCAAGATTTAATAAAGGTAAAAAAAGAATTAGCTCTAATTTAGTGTGAAAATTCTTCTTTCGTATTCATTATTAAAGAAATAAAAATAAATCCACCTGCCACTAGTAAATTTGAATTAAATGTTTCATCTAAAAATAGAACTCCTGCTGTTACACCAACCACAGGCACCAGATAGTCAACAGAAGCAACCTGTAAAGCACTTACTCTTTGTATCAGCCAAGTAAAAGATGTAAACGCACCAAGATTAAAGATAACTAACATGGCCAATCTTAATAATTGAGATGTATTTAAGACTTGTATTTCTGTACCTGTAATCAAAAATGCAATCCAAGATAAGAAAATAGTTATTGGGTATTGATAAGTTAACCAACTACTGACTTTGTATTTTCGAGCATATTTTCTATTTAGTACCGTTGCAAGTGCGATACATTGAACACCCATAAAAGCTAGAGATCCTCCAAAGAGAATATTTCCCTGATTTTGTAGACCTGTTTCTTTTGAAATGAAGAGATAAAGAACACCAAACAAACCAATGAAAATTGAAATATATTTTTGTTTCGATATCTTTTCCTCTTTAAGAAGTATCTTCAACCAAACAATAGTGAAAACTGGAGCAGAACTAATTAATAGAGTAACTAGTCCGGAAGAAATATACTGTAGTGAAAATATAAAAAACCATCCGACACAAAAAATAGAAGCTAAAGCTGTAATTGATGCTTCTTTCAGTAATTGTTGGTTGAATCTATCTCTATTAAATATTGAATAGTAAATAAAGAGCAAGGTGCCTATTACGGTAACTCTTGTGGTAACCAAAAAAATTTCATCGACTCCCTCAAGCAGTAGACTTCTTGAAATAACATTGCCAGATCCCCACATAAAAGCTGCCGTGAAAATTGCGGCAATAATTTTTAAGAGTGGTATTTGCTTTTTTGTATTATTCTCATTCACGCTTGAAATGTTAGTATGTTGAAAAATTAACAATTACAAATTATTTTGTTAACATATAAGTATCGGGAGCAAATTGCTGAGAGGGTGTAAAAACCGACCGTTTGAACCTGTTGGGTAATTCCAACGAAGGAAAATGTCCTCTTTATCCGTATCTTTAAGGAGGAGAATATGAACACATTTTTTACATATCTTGTAATAGTTGGATTACTTTTTATTATTTATTTAAAAACAGTAAGAATTAAGTCGTCTGAAAAAGAGTATTTTGTCCTAAACAAAACTGAGGGCTTTATTGGACTTTCTTTAAGTTTTTATGCAAGCGGTATGGGTCTCTGGATTCTTACTTCACCAGCAGAAGTAGCTTGGTATGGATTAGGTTTCGATATTTATGGATATGCTTTATCTGCAGCAACACCGTTTGTTTTGATTTACTTTCTAGGCCCTAAAGTTGCAAGCATAACTCCGGAAGGAGCAACATTACCTCAGTTCATTGAGAAAAGATACGGTAGGTCAGCTCAAAAACTGGTCTCTTGTATAGCTGTTTTATATATGAGCGCCTTCTTGATTGCTGAATTTGCTTCAATCAATTTTCTGTTTCCGGCTATTTCAAATGTTTCAGGACTTGCGATCAGTCTATTAATAGGTTTAACTACTTTTTTATATCTAGGAAAATCTGGTTTTAAAGCTTCCTATCTGACTGATAAGTTTCAAGGTATCGGATTGGGGGTACTCTTAGTTATATTATTTTCTATTTGGTTTAGCCAAAACTCAATCAGTGATTTAATATCTTTTTCAAAAGTAGGAGGTATAAATTCTTTTGAATCATTTAGTTTTAAATCAGCACTAGCAGTTATAGTAGCTGTAACAGCAGCTGAGATTTTTTCACAAGGGTATTGGCAAAGAACTTTCTCTGCACAAAATACTAAAAGCATAAAAAAAGCTTCAATAGTTGCAGGAATTGGGTGTTTTCTGACTATTTTATTATTAGGATTTGCAGGATCAGTTGGTGCTGGTAAAGGCTTGGAAAACCCAAGTTTAAGCTTTATAGAACAACTCGAACTTAATATCCCTATGTCTTTTATCTTAATTTCACTATGTACACTCTTAGTCACCTCGAGTGTTGATACGTTAGAAAATGCTATTTCCTCAACAATTTCATTGGATCTAGTCAAAAAAGGTTCTAGTGAAGCAAGCTATATAACTGCTGTATTGATTGTTGTCTCTATAATTTGTTCTCTTTATGTGACTAGCATTTTTAATGTCTTTTTAGTTGCAGATTTATTTGCAGTTTGTATAGTTTTTCCTGTTTTTTATAAGTTAAAAAGTAATTCCTCAAGTCTCTTTATCTTTATTCCTTTCTTTTCTTCTCTGATTATGACCTATTTGTATAGATTAATTTTCATTAATGTGTCATCAAATCCAGGAGGTGTTTTTATCCCGACAGATTCTTATGGCTTGGCTGACTTAAATACTTTTTTAGTAGGACTTATGTCATCAATACTCATAACTATTGCATATAATAAAGTTGCTAAATAAAATTTTGAAAAAGCCCAGGAGGGAAGTCAGGTTTGAAAGCAATCATTAAAAATTCGCCTTCTAGTGGCTTGGTTATCATGGAAGTAGAAAAACCCGAGGCAGGACCTCTTGAGGTAATAGTTAAAATCACAAAAACCTCAATTTGTGGAACTGATATACATATTTATGATTGGGATGATTGGTCTTCAAAAACTATTAAACCCCCTATGCAAATAGGGCACGAGTGGACTGGAGTAATAGAATCAGTTGGTTCAGAAATAAAAAAATACCAGCCTGGTGATAGAGTTTCTGGTGAGGGGCACATTGTATGTGGGGAGTGTAGAAATTGTAAAGCTGGTAAAAGACACTTGTGCATAGATCAGAACGGTATTGGTGTAAACCTACCGGGTGCTTTTGCTGAATATTTTAAAATCCCTGCAACAAATTTATTTAAAGTACCTGATTGGATTCCAGACAACATTGCTACAATATTTGATCCCCTTGGAAACGCAGTGCATGCAACTCTGTCCTATGATTTAGTAGGAGAAGATGTCTTGATAACTGGTGCCGGACCAATAGGAATTATGTCAGCATTAATCGCGAAACACGTTGGAGCTAGAAATGTGGTAATCACTGATGTTGATGAATATAGACTTGATTTATGTAAAAAACTGGGAATCTCGAATTCATATAATGCAAAAAATGATCTTAAAGAATTAATGCCTTCTCTAAAAATGAATGAAGGTTTTGATGTTGCCTTGGAAATGTCTGGAAGTCCGGATGCATTGAATGACATTATTTCATCAGTTAAAAATGGAGCAAAAATAGCATTACTTGGAATCCTTCCCGACGATACAAAAATTTCATGGAATGATGTAATCTTTAAAGATTTATTTATAAAAGGTATCTATGGTAGAGAAATTTTTGAATCCTGGTACAAAATGGTAAGTATGCTTGATTCAGGATTGAATATTGATGGATTAATAACTCATGAATTTAACTACTCAGATTTTGAAGAGGCAATGCAAATTATTAAATCAGGAAAGTCAGGCAAAATTATTTTGAATTGGGATAGCTAAATGGTTTACACATCAAAAAATATCTATCAAGATCAATTAGATGAAATTATTGAAAAAGGACTCTATAAAGATGAGTGGAAAATCACGTCTTCTCAATCTGCACAAATAAAAGTTTTAGAAGAATCTAATGTTGAAAAAAACATATTAAACCTCTGTGCAAATAATTATCTTGGACTATCTAATAATGAAGAAATAATTGAGGCAGCAAAAAATAGTCTGTCAGAAAAAGGGTTTGGTATGTCTTCAGTTCGATTCATCTGTGGAACTCAGGACATACATAAAGAACTGGAGTTCAGGCTTTCTTTATTTTTAGAAAAAGAAGACTCTATACTTTTTGCTTCAGCTTTTGATGCAAATACAGCATTATTTGAGGCTGTATTAACTGATGAAGATGAACTTTTTTCAGATAAGCTCGTGCACGCTTCACTTATAGATGGTATGAGATTGTGCAAAGCAAAAAAGCAAATTTATAACCACTCTGATATGGGTGATCTTGAAAAAAAACTTTCTGCATCTACAGCAAGAATAAAAATGATTGTTACGGATGGTGTCTTTTCAATGGATGGAGATATGGCCAAACTCGATGAAATATCTTTATTGTCAGAAAAATATGGTGCCATGCTAGTTGTGGATGACTGCCATGCAACTGGTTTTATAGGAGAAAACGGTAAAGGAACACATGAGTACTTCAATGTTAAAGACAAAGTTGACATAATTACAACAACGTTTGGTAAAGCTTTGGGAGGATCAATGGGTGGCTCTATTTCTGGACCAAAAGAAGTTATTGAGCTACTAAGACAAAGAGCTAGGCCCTATCTTTTTTCTAATGCCTTAATGCCAGCGATTGTTTCCGGAACTCTAAAAGCTTTAGATTTAGTTGAAAATGCAAACGAAGAAAGAAAACAATTAACAGATATGAGTACATATTGGAAAAATGGATTAGTTAGTTTGGGTTTTGATGTTAAAAAAGGAGATACACCGATTATTCCAATAATGTTGTTCGAATCGAAAATCACGCAAGAATTTTCAAGAAGACTTTTTGAAAAAGGAATCTATGCTGTGGGGTTTTTCTATCCTGTAGTTCCAAAAGGAGAAGCAAGAATAAGGACCCAAATTTCAGCGCTCCATACTGAAAATGAACTTGAAAAAGCTTTAGAGACATTTCAGAAAGTAAAAACAGAATTAGGTGTATAGGAAGACCCATCTCGTCAATCCTCAGATTGATTGCTTATAATATAATAGTAAAATAAATTTTCAAACCTTTGGAGGACATATGAAAGCTTCAGATCTAGATAAACTGACAACCCTAAGTAGCATCAGCACCAACAACTCTGATCTTGTATTAACTGCAACTAAAATGAGTTTTGAGAAAAATGCCTACATCCAAGAACTTTGGAGATATTCAAATAAAGAATGGAAAAAGTTTAAGGGAGCTGAATCTAAAAATTATCTAAATCCTAAATATTCTGGAGATAAAAAATATTTATCATTTGTAGAAATTGAAAAAAGTAAAAAAACTAAACAACAAATTATTATTAAAAAAGGAAATACTCTTGATAGGATTTTTGAAACTGAAGGAAATATTCAGAATTATATATGGGGTAAATCAAATAAATTTGTATTTATTACAGTCAGTGCTTGGGAAAAAGGGTTTGAAAAAATTGAAGATAAAAGTGATGAGCCGTTCTATTTAGAAAATATCCCTCATAAGTTCGACACTAGAGGAGTTATTTTTAATAAAAGGGCTCACATTTATAAAGTAAATGTAGAAACAGGAAAATCCTCAAAAATAATTGATGGAGATAAAGAAAACTACATCTCTATAGGTTCGGTTATAGAACTTGCCGGGCAACTATATTTTACAGCAAATTCCTATAACGAAATGGGAACAATGCTTGAAGAGGAAATCATCAAAAAAACATCGAAAGGATTACAGACTATCCATTCAAAGGGCATGTGGGGTAAATTATTTTCCTTTGATGGAAAACTTCATGGGGTAGGTTTAACAAATAGATTTGATTGGCCAACAACTACTTCTATATACGAAATAAATGATTCTGGAAAAACTAAACAAATAGATACCAGTTTTGACAGAACTGTTGTCGATGTTAAAACTTCAGAAAAGTCTATGTATGTGCTTTATGAAGACTCTGGAAAACAACTCCTTGCAAGGAAAACAGAAAATGGAATTAAGAATTTATTCTCTGAAGAAATTACAATTACTGATTTTGCAATAATAAATAATGATATATTCTTTATTGCAAACAGCTTCACTAAAAATGATGAAGTATTTAAGTATACGGAGTCAGGTATAGAGAGAATTTCGAAAACAAATGACTCTTTCCACAAAAGAGTTTCTTCACATGATTTCACGTATAAAAGATTTGATACAGGAAAATCAAAAGTAGATACTTGGGGGATTTTTGTTGGTAAAGACAGGCCAACTTTATTAAATATTCATGGTGGACCTGCAAGCCAATACGGATTTACTTTTTTTGATGAGTTTCAAGTTTATGCTGAAGCTGGTTTCAATGTTATAGCATGCAACCCAAGAGGTTCAACAGGAAGGGGTCATAAATATCTTCGAGATGTATGTGGTAACAAGTGGGGTGTAAACGATGTTCATGATGTTTTATCAGTGTTTAAACAAATGGTAAAAGAACTTGGAATAACAAGTAAAGATTATGGAATAATGGGCGGATCTTATGGTGGTTTCATGACTTCATGGATTATTGGGAATTATCCAAAAATGTTTAAATCTGCTGTTGTAGAAAGGGCATTAATTAATTGGGAAACAATGGTTGGTACCTCAGATATTGGAATAGGTTTTCCTGAAATGTATCTTCTTGATGAAATGGACAATAATCTAAATCTATATAGAAAAAAAAGTCCTATAACTCATGCAAAAAATATAACAATTCCAACATTGATACTTCACTCAGAAAATGACTACCGCTGCCCGATTGAGCAGGGAGAGCAATTGTTTTCTACATTGAAACGAAATAAAGTAGTTTCGGCAATGATTCGTTTTCCAAATGAAGGTCATGAACTTAGTAGGTCGGGTAAGCCTATTCACAGAAAGCAAAGATTCGATTTTATTGTTGACTGGCATAAAAAACATTTATCTTAACTCTTTTTATGTATATAAATAGTAGTTAAAGTGGTAACGAGGGATCCATGGAAAATGAGTTATCAAAACCCACAAATGGCGAGGAATTAAGAGAGCTTTCACGTAAAAATCCTGAATTAGCTTACAATTTCCTTTCTCAAAATAGTGATATCTGGAACGAGATAGCATTAAATGACCCTTTTGATTCTGCGGATACTCTTGAGGAACTTGAAACCGAACAAGCTGGAGAGCTTTTACTGAATATTCCTGTAGAAGTATCAATTAAAATTTTTGAATCTTTTAGACCAAGAGCAATAATTGAAATTGTACAAAATTTAAGTAGTAAAGTAGTTGAAGAAATTTTTAGTCAAATGGATACTGAGGATGTTGTTGATGTTTTTGAAAGAAGTACCGTTGAAGAGGCTGAAGACTTATTAGAGATTTTAAACAAATCTACCAAACTAGATATAAATAGAAGATTGGCTTACCCCGAGGATTCTGTTGGGAGGCTTATGTCAGAAGAGGTAGCAAAAATTTCTACAGGTTTAACTGTTGAAGAGGCTCTGACTGAATTAAAAACTTTTCATATGGACGTTGAAGATATTGTGTATGTGTATTCCGTTGATGAGAATAATTCTCTTTCTGGTGTCCTTTCCTTTAGAGAGATTGTTTTTGCTAACCATGATCAGCTTATTGAGGACGTAATGATTAAAAATCCAATTTACATTAACCCAACAGATGATCAAGAAGAAGCTGCAAGATTAATTAAGCAGTATGAACTCTTAGCATTACCAGTTATTGATAAACATAATAAACTCATTGGACAAGCCACAATTAGCACTGCCTTAGATGTTATTCAAACAGAAATAGCTGAAGACTTTTCTCAGTCATTTGGAGCTGGTGCAGAAGAAACTATATTCACACCCTTTCAGAAATCTGTGAAACTTAGGCTACCTTGGATTGCTGTAAATATGGGTCTTGCTTTCATTGTTTCTTGGCTTATTTCTCAATTTGATGAATCAATAGCTAATGATGCACTACTTGCTGCGTTAATGCCCGTTGTTGCACTTGTTGGTGGAAACTCAGGAGCTCAGTCCTTAGCAATTGTTATAAGAGCACTTGCAAGAAATGATATTTCGGACGCAAGAGTTTTGGAGGTTATTGGTAAACAATCTCTTATCGGCATGGTTAATGGTGTTTTTATGGGTTTGTTTTCATTTATTTTATTAAATATCGTCGGGTTAAGCAGCTATGCCTTGTCATTGAGTATTGCAGTATTGGGAAATATTGTTATTGGCAATTTGTTTGGTTCTTCTATACCTTTGATTTTAAGAAAACTAGGTTTTGACCCTGCCCTTGCTTCTAATATTTTCCTGACACTTATTACAGATATTGTTGGTTTTGCGGGTTTTCTAGGAATCGCAATTCTTTTAATCTAATGGTCTCTAGACCTTGAAGTCTTGGTCATGGTTTTACTGAGTTTCCCATTTTCGAAAACAAATGACTCAATACCATCTACAAGATGTTTACCTTGCTGTGATTTTTGAGAAATAACTTGGAGTACTAAACCTTCGAACGGTGAAACTAGAGTTATTGAGTGTTGTTTGAAATGCTTTGAAGATTGATCTCTTCTAATTACGTCACTAACCATGTGCTGTGACTCCCATGACCATTGATCATCAACAACCACAAATTTACATATGTGTTTAGTCTGTGTTTTATCTATTCTTGCACCAGGACATACTATCAAACTTCCTTCAACCCATGGATTCAAGCCTACTCCATCGAATTTTGGAAAACCTGTATCGAAGGCTTTATCAATTATTGCCTCTATGTCACCGTTATCAAGATTCCTTTTTTTGATGATTTCAGAAATACTATTTTGTAAATCAAACAATTCTTTTTCGGAGAATTTTTCTAGTTTTTCCTGTTCCATATATTAAATTTAAGCAGGAATATAAGACATTTTATTCTTCTTCAGCGTCTCTTTTATTATAATTCTGAACATCAATTTTGATGATCCCAATGACAAAAATAGTAAGTGTTACTACTGGAAATATCAATATTACTAAGAATGGATTTGATGTTAATGTCTCAATCATAATTATATATTAACAAAACTAGCAGGTATAATAACTCGAGAAAGGATACTTATGATAAAACTCGGATTATACGCAAGCATTGTTTCTGTGATAGCTTCAGTTATTATTTATGCAGTGTTAGATGACCCTCAATTAGCTATATATATTGGACTATGGGCTCCTACGTTAATTCTTTATAGCCAAGCATACGAAAACGCTAACAAATAATAAATTAATCTTTACATACATTGTGAATAATTTCACAATGTACCTATAGTTAACTAGTGAGTAAAATAGAAAAAAGAATATTCTGGGGATTTATGGGCGTTGCCTTTTGTCTTCATATGTATCTTGTAGTGTCTTCTATAGTTGCAAGTTAAAAAATACTTAGTATTTTTAATACTTTTCAGCTGTTCATCTAGTGTATCGGAAAACATTGAGACAGCTACTGAAGCGGATTTCATTGAATCTGATATTATCTTGACAGAAATTCTTGAAAGTTACCAAAATTTTTCTAACTCTCCAGAAAATTCACTCGACACAATCTGGGAGTATGCTCATCCCGATAATAAAAAAATAACAGGGCCAAAAGAAAACTTTAGAAACATGCTCCTATCAGAACCCTATAACTCAATACTTAATCTAAAAGAATATAGCTTTACTAAAACTGTTGCTACTGAAACAAATGAGCACTATGAAATAAAAATATTAGCTGATAATAATTCTTATTTTGAAGTGACCTGGGTCTTTGAATTGGATAAATGTCCGGACAGCCCGCTTAATGATTGCTGGTTAACAATAGCTGTAACTGCGCCTTCGTATTACGAGTCTGGTGTTTAATAAAGACAAATTATAACTTTATTTGTGTAGAGACTCCAGATGAACAGTAATCCTGTAAAGTTACCTAATGGAAAATACATTAAACACCTACGGAATTGAAATCGTTGTTGGGATGATTATCTCAGTATTAACATTTCTTTTAGTTAGGGTTGTATATTTCGCCAATAAAAAATACAAAGAGGAGTCGTCATGACAAATAAGTATTCAAAGGAAATAAGATCAACGGTTACAAGTGAAGGAAATTTAGAGTTGTCCATCACTAAAGTTCAAGTGCCTACGCCCAATGATGATGAAGTATTAATTGAAGTACATGCTGCTCCAATTAGCCCCTCTGATTTAGCATTGCTAATTACGTTTGGAGCAGATCTAGCAAATATAAATATTTCTGGATCTGGAGAAAATACTGTAGCTTCAATGAAAGTTCACCCAGCAATGATGAAGTCAATGAAATCTAGGATGGACCAACCAATGCCCGTCGGAAATGAAGGAGCTGGTGTAATTGTAGATGCAGGAAGTAATGTAAAACACCTTATAGGTAAAACTGTTGGACTAGCTGGTGGTGCAATGTACTCGCAATATATCTGTGTTCCTGCGGTAAATTGTCTAGTTATGGACGATGAAACTACCCCAGCGGAAGCTGCTTCATCTTTTGTAAATCCTATGACAGCACTGTCATTTATCGAAACTATGAAAATGGAAAATCACTCCGCAATTGTTAATACTGCAGCAGCCTCTAACTTAGGGCAAATGCTTGTAAAAATCTGTAATGATGGTGACATCCCACTTGTAAACATTGTAAGAACACAAGAGCAAGTGGACCTTTTGAAAAACATAGGTGCAAAGTATGTTTGTAATACAAGTGACGAAAATTTTAAAGAAACTTTAGTTGCAGCTCTGATTGAAACCGGGGCAACACTTGGTTTTGATGCTACTGGAGGAGGTAATAATGGAGAATTACCCGGACAAATCTTAGCTGCTATGGAAATTGCTTCAAATTCAGGCTCTGGTGAGTATTCAAGATATGGTTCTGAAACATACAAACAGGTCTATATTTATGGTGGGCTAGACCCGTCACCAACGATTCTTAAGAGATCTTATGGTATGTCTTGGGGTTTAGGTGGCTGGCTTTTAATGCCCATGCTTAAAAAAATTGGAATGGAAAAATTGCAAGAGATGAGAGTAAGAGTTGCTAAAGAAATCAAAACGACTTTTGCTAGCGGATATGGACAAGAAATTTCTTTTGAAGAAATGCTACAACCTGAAATAATACAAGCATACGCCCAACAAAAAACTGGTAATAAATTCTTAGTAAATCCACAAATGTAGGTGTTTGTAAGTTATTGGAGATAATAAAGCTTTTACTTTGACTTTCTAATATTTACTTAGTCATCAAGATTTTCAAGAGGATTTTCAGGTTGACATATTTCAAATGCTTTTTGAACATCTTCTGATTCAAAATCAATATCTGCATCTCTGAAGGCAAAAAATCCGAATTCACCAGGTTTGGGGTCTGGAAAATCAATTCCTTCATCTCTCATGCATTGCGAAAATTCTAGAGAAGAATCAACTAAGGCTGCTTCAACCTCCGGATCGAGATCAAATTGTTCTGGAAGGGCTTCTCTTAAAATATCTTCACAGTTAACAAAAGCTTCTTCGAATTCTTCTTCATTTTCTATATTTAAATCATCAAACTCAGGGTTTCCATCAATATCGAAGCTCGGATCAGGAAAGTTTATACCTTCTTCTCTCATACATTGTGCAAAATCTAAAACGCCCTCTTCAAATGTTTTTTCGACTTCAACAACTTCGATTCGTGTTGTACTTTCTATAGTTGCTACACCTTCCGAAGCTTCCTCGCCACCAATTGTGCAAGCTGTGATAAAAACCAATGTAAAAGTTAAAATTATATTTCTCATTTTCTAACTGCTTCTGCTGGTTGTATTTTCGAAGCCTTAATAGCTGGATAAACTCCTGAAATTGCCCCAATTAATAAGGCCAAAAGGATTGCACCTAAAACTTGGCTAACAGGTATCGAAAAGACTATATCTGTATAATTAGTATAACCCAGGGTGACACCAGTTCCCAACACTACTCCTACAAGCCCTCCTATTCCAGATAAAACAATGCTCTCTAATAGAAATTGATATCTTATCTCTCTACGAGTTGCTCCAATAGACCTCCTAACACCAATCTCCATCCTTCTTTCAAGAACTGACATAACCATCACATTTGCAATAGCTACCCCTCCGACAAGTAATGCAACAGAACCAAGGCCGAGAAGTAAATTTGTAAATGCTGCATCAGCAGCCTCTTGCGCCTCTAGCGCATCAGAAGGCCTAGAAACTTGAACTTGATCTGGATTTTCTGGATTCATTGAGGGTGCTATTACTTCAACCACATCTTCAATGTATGTCGGATTTGCTCTAACATAAATTGTTGTTGGCTCTTTATCTATGTCAAAAAGAGTTTTAGCGACTCCGTATCCAATAAATACCGATCGGTCTAAGTCTGGATGAATTTTTAGCTCATCTAAAATCCCTACAACTCCGAACCATTCATTACCAATTAAAATTTTTGTGGGAGTTTCTAAGGTATTTATTCCTAACCTAGAAGCTGTAACACTACCTAAAACGGTAACTGGAATATTTGATAGACCATCCTGTATAAATCTTCCTTCAATTAAGTTTCCTCCAACAACCTGAAGGAGTTCTGGACTTGTGACTATAGTGGATATTCCACCACCTTCGAACTCAGAAATAAAATCACTGCGTCTTACGATTAAATCTGTTTGAGTTGTAGAGGTAACTTCTTCTACTGGTCCTATTCTTTCAACCATACCCACAACACCATCTGGTAGTTTTTCTTGAGTTCCAAAAAAGCCTGCTTGTGGAGATGCTTTTATTAGGTTTGTACCAAGAGATTCAAGAGTTGCCAATAGGTCAGCACGACCAGATGCTGAAATACCCGTAACTGCTACTATTGCTGCAATCCCGATACCTATACCGATTGACGTAAGAGCTGCTCTACCTCTTCTTGCTCTTACTCCATATAATGCAACAAAAAAAAGGTCTTTAATTTTTAATCTCTGTTTCATTTAGGCAACAATCTTTCCATCAGTTAGCGTTATAACTTTTTTAAATTTCTTTGCATGCTCTTGGTTGTGAGTAATCATGACTACAGTTTTTCCCTGTTTGTTTAGTTCTTTAAGAATATTGAGAATATTCATTCCAGATTCTTTGTCTAAGTTTCCAGTTGGCTCGTCCGCAAGGATAAATGCCGGATCTTGAACTAGTGCTCTTGCAATGGCAACTCTTTGTTGCTGTCCTCCAGAAAGTTCTTTTGGTTGATGTGTTATTCTGTCTCCTAACCCAACATCTTCAAGTACTTCTGCTGCTTTTTTTAATCTTTCTTCTCTTTTAATACCTTGATAGAGCAAGCCTTCTGCGACATTTTCCTGAGCAGTAAGACCGGGAAGTAGAAAAAAACTTTGAAATATAAACCCAATTTTTTCGCCCCTAAATTTTGATAACTCATTATCTGAAAGACTTGAAATATCTTGACCCTCTATCTCAACAGTACCTTCTGTTACTGTGTCGAGTAGACCGATCATATTGAGTAGTGTTGACTTGCCGCTACCGGATTGACCAACTATAGAGACAAGGTCACCTTCTTGAATTTCTAAAGAAAGTTCGTCTATAGCCTTAACTTGTGGTGGCCCTTCATAAATTTTGGATATATTTTTTAGAGCAATTACAGTTTTTTGTTTTGATTTCATCTAGGTACAACTACCAATTGTCCTTTTTGAAAATTTCCAATAATTTCTACAAATCCATCAGTAAATACACCTATTTCAACTGCAACATAAGTGGTATCAGTTCCAGAATCTCCATCAAATACTTTACCCTCTTCATCTCCGTTGAATATTTCTACTGCATACCCACCTTCAGCTAATGCTATTAAAGCATTAACGGGTACATATAAAACATTCTCAGATACTTCAGTTGTAACAAATACTTTTACTGGAGCTTGGTCATAAACTTCGATAGATTCTGGATTAAGAACATCTAGCGTCACCTCTATGAAATCACCAGCTTGCGTTTGTGTGACAACTTGGTCTATGAAGGTAATTATTGTTGGGACCCTTTCATCTGTTGGTAGTTCAATTTCTACACTATCACCTAAGGAAACAGTCTCCTGATCTGTTGCATCTACCTGAAATACAACTTCAATTCCGATAGAAGATATATTGTAAAGTTGAGAATTAAGGACAACCGCTGAACCAAGACTGTTTATGTATGATCCAACAATAAGTGGAGATTTAGATGCATAAGCATTGGTTGGCGAAAAAGTCTCTGATTTTGATGAAAGCATGAGTTCATCTAGCTCTTCTTTCTCTTTGGCTAATTCTGCCACCTGATCGACGCCATCATTATATGCCTCTAGTGTGTCATCATAAGCCTTTTGGGCTGTTTCAATTGCTAAAGCTTCTGAGGCATCAATTCCTGACTCTTTTCCTTTTTCTAAATTTTTAATTCTTTTTTGCTCTTCAATTGACTGCTCTAAGTCCTCAATGGCACCATCTAAGGTTCCATCGGCAGTCTTTTCTTTTGTCTTTGGATTCGATGCGTCTCTATATAATGTCAAACTTTGTTCTGCATTCTTGATAGCAGTATCTGCTGCTTTCCATGCAGTGCTTTCCTCAATTGCTGTTTCTTTGGCATCATCTAGCTTTTTCTTTTTATCGTTGACTTGTGTTAAGGATGTTCCTCCATTTTCAATTGTCTGCTCAATAGCATCAACGGCTGACTCTTTTAAGTTGATTGCAACTTGTTCTGTCGGAGTTATTTCTGATTTAGTATCAATTTTGTAGTCAATATAAAGAGAATTTAACATGGTCGAAGTTATCTCATCAAATGTCTCATCTGGAATAAAATCTTCAGAAGAATAACCCAAAAACTGTAGAGCTTTTTCGAGTTGTAAAACATCTGGTCCAGGCTTTGAATTTAAATCTAGTGTCCTGTAAAAAGGTATCGATCCCTCAACTAAAATTACAGGCTTGTTGTCGACGGCAAAAAGGATTTCTCCATAATTTACTACTGTTCCTTCTTCTGGAAGATAAGTGACCACTCCAGCGATAGGAGTTTTAAGAATTTTGCTGTCGGTTTGCCTTAGTGTCCCGTTATATTCTTCTTTTTTTGATAAATCTCCTTGTTGAATACTTACGGTTGTTAATTCTAAGGTTTTATTATTTGTCGTAGCATCAGTGTTTTGAGTACCAAAATAATAACCTCCATAAGCAAGAGCAGTTATGATAATTAACACATACAGGTTTTTTAATTTAAATATATTTTT
>ERZ1047985.201-NODE-201-length-50415-cov-5.683261_pt1 | contig 50415 bp, 46 predicted proteins | sample MGYA00383097_ERZ1047985 | MGnify/ENA primary metagenome ERZ1047985 (study PRJEB29581, sample SAMEA5548367) | metagenome | biome: marine; feature: coastal; material: water | depth 50 m | study: Short-term variability in the microbial, nano- and picoplankton...
TCCTCGGAGCTCATATAGGAGCTCGGCTTGGAGGTTTAGCTAAAAACGATGCTTTAGCTGTAGGTGTTTCCATGAATACGCACGGCGTGTTGGAAATCATCTTAGGTTCTTTAGCTATGGCGGTAGGGCTTATCAATGAAGAGGTATTTGTCGCTATCGTAGTACTTGTTGTGGTTAGTATTATTACCTCTGCTCCAATGATTAAGAAAGTTATTAATAGAAAATAAGTTTATTTTAAAATTTGTCTCATTGAAATTATTTTATGGAAATTAAAAACACTTCTTTGTCTCACGTTCATGAGAGACTTGGAGCAAAGATGATTCCCTTTGCAGGGTATAACATGCCTGTCCAGTATTCGGGAGTTACTGTTGAACATATCAATGTAAGAGAACATGTTGGTGTTTTTGATGTGTCTCATATGGGAGAGTTTATTATAAGGGGAGAACGTGCGTTTGATTTGGTTCAAAAAATCACATCAAATGATGTTTCAAAACTTGTGGATGGTAAGGTGCAATACTCTTGTTTGCCAAATGGTAAGGGAGGTATCGTTGATGATTTGTTGGTTTATAGAATCTCAAACAATGCTTATTTACTTGTTGTTAACGCCTCAAATATCAAAAAAGATTGGGACTGGATTTCAGTACATAACACCTCAGGTGCTGTTATGGAGAACATTTCTGACAGAACCTCATTGCTAGCCGTTCAAGGGCCTAAAGCTGCTTTAGTTCTCCAATCTCTTACTGAGATGAATCTTACTGAGATGAGCTATTATACATTCCAAAAAGGGGTGTTTGCCGGCAAAGAGAATGTATTGATTTCGACAACGGGTTATACAGGCGCTGGAGGTTTTGAGATTTATTTTAAAAATGAAGATGCAGAAGCGATTTGGGGTGCAGTGATGGAATCAGGTAAAAAACATCAAATTTTACCTGCAGGCTTAGCTGCTCGAGATACGCTTCGTTTGGAGATGGGTTTTTGTTTGTACGGAAATGATATCGATGATTTCACTTCTCCTATTGAAGCCGGTTTGGGTTGGATCACAAAGTTTACGAATGACTTTATTGATTCAGATCGTTTAAAAAAACAGAAAGAAATCGGCGTAAATCAAACTTTAGTTGGTTTTGAGCTTGTTGATAAAGGAGTTCCTAGACAAGGTTATGAGGTCTTAAATAATCATGGAGAAAAGATAGGCGTTGTAACTTCAGGAACCATGTCTCCTAGTTTGAAAAAGGCTATTGGCTTGGCTTATGTTCCTGTATCTATGAAGTCAAAAGGCACAGAAATGTATATTTCAGTCCGCAATAAAAAGTTAAAAGCAAAAGTGGTATCGTTACCCTTTTATAAAGGATAGTATGAAGAAAAGAAATATTCAGGTATGTATGACGCCCAAACTTTTTAGTCTTTATGCAGACAAAAAGAGTATTGTTGTTGTTGTTGATGTGCTGAGAGCGACGTCTTCAATGTGTGTTGCTTTTGAAAATGGTGTAAAAAGAATGATTCCTGTTAGTACCGTTGAGGAAGCTTTAGAGTACAAGAACAGTGATGAAGATTATATCTTAGCTGCAGAGCGAAATGGAAAACCGGTGAAGAGTTTTGATTTTGGTAATTCTCCACAAGTCTATTTAGACATGGACGTGAAAGGGAAGACCGTTGTTATGACAACAACCAATGGGACTAAAGCCATAAACATTGCTAAAAAAGACCATGAAGTTGTAGTAGGCTCATTCTTAAATTTAGATGCAATAGCTAAATGGTTGGCTGATAAGGATAGAGATGTTATTATATTTTGTGCGGGATGGAAGGATAAGTTTAATCTCGAAGACACTCTTTTTGCGGGCGCATTGGTTACCCAGTTATTGGAGACCAGTTTGTACCAGGATGCCTGCGACGCCGCACAAGCAGCTAAATTTCTTTGGGGGCGTTCAAAAGATGATCTTTATGGATTTCTTGAGAACTCGTCTCATAGAAATCGGTTGGCTAAATTGAATATTGATTCAGATGTTCACTTTTGTTTAAAGCTCAATCAAACCCATAAAATACCCCTTTTAAAAGGAGACTTTTTAGTTATAGATGATGTATGATAAAAAGGGTAAGGCACTTCGTTTTAACCCTCCTAACATTTATATTTTATTCCTGGGGCTTTCATGCTCATAAAACAATTAATAGGACTGCTGTATTCCTACTTCCGCCTGAGTTGAGTTCTTTTTTTATCAAATATATTGATGAAATTGAAGAGCGCTCTGTATCTGCTGATAAAAGGAGATACGTAGACTCTACCGAGGCGATTAAGCATTATATAGATGTTGATTTGTATGGGGAGAATCCATTTGACGCTATCCCTACTTATTGGTTACAAGCAAAGCAAAAATATACGGAAGATACACTCAATGAGAGAGGTGTTTTACCCTGGGTTATTTATTGGGAATATAAAAAATTGGTAAATGCTATGGATTCTGGAAGTGTAGAAGCGGTAGTAAGACATGCCTCGGATTTGGGGCATTATGTAGCTGATGCGTGTGTACCCCTGCATACTACCTCTAATTACAACGGTCAACTCACACATCAGGAAGGGATACATGCATTATGGGAGACTCACATACCTAAATCATATTCAGGAGATTATGAGTATTATATTGGAAAAGTTGTACATTTGCCAAATCCTCTAAAATTCTCATGGATATTGGTCAAAGAGAGTCATACACTTGTTGATTCAACTTTGTCTTTAGAAAAGCAGCTTTCCGAGAATTACAAAGAGGATGGTAAGTTCCGATTTAAGTATAAAAATGGTCAAGCAGGTCGAGAATACACGAGTGAATACGTAAACGATTACAATATTGCTCTAGACGGTATGGTTGAGCGAAGAATGCAACGTGCAATTAAAGCTTTGGCTTCATTTTGGTATTCTGCTTGGGTTGAAGCCGGAATGCCTGATTTATCGAAACTCAAAGCAACCGGACAACGTAATACATTTGATAAAAGAGGAGATGAATCTCCAAAACGAATTCATGAATAAGGCGTCAAAATATAAAAAGCATATAACCAAAGAGGAGATAAGTGCTCTGGAATTGGGTAAATACCCTGGTGAAATAGTACTTGTAGACTCTAAAGAAGCTCTTAGTCAAGCTTGTGAAGAGATTCGTGAATGTCCCCTCATTGGTATAGATACGGAAACTAAGCCTTCATTTAAAAAAGGACAAACGAATTCTGTGGCACTTCTTCAGATAGCTACAGATACTAAGGCCTATATCATTCGTTTGAAATTGGTTTCTATGTCCAAAGAATTGGCTTCTATCTTTTCAGATGAATCTATTGTTAAGGTAGGAATTGCTGTTAGGGATGACTTGAAAGACCTGAAAAAACTACAGTTTTTCGAAGAAAAAAGTATTGTAGATTTGAATGTGTTAGCTCCTAAGTTAGGTTTTGAGAGCATTGGCGCAAAAAAATTGTCAGCACTGGTTTTAGGTTTTCGAATTTCTAAAAGGCAGCAAGTTTCCAATTGGGAGTTGAAAAAGCTATCTCCAGCACAAATCGTTTATGCAGCAACTGATGCATGGATATGTAGAGAAATCTATTTAAAACTAGCTTAAAAGGTCTTCTAATTCGTGTCTTTGGATGTTGAAAGAATCCTTTAACTGTTTTACTTCATCATTTATTTTAGCTCGATTCTTTTTCGAATTTGTATTATGACCAACCATCATCACATTTTTACGTGTATGTTCATTGGAAATAAATTCAAACACTTTAGTCTTAAAACCTTCTCTTTCCATCAAAAGTGATCGAATTGTATCGGTTAGCATCTCTGCTTGTCGTTCTTCAAAAACACCGTGTTTTGTTAGTGCTTTAAATTGAGATTTGCTACCCATATCTTTTCGTACTTGTTTGTGACAACAGGGTGCGCAAACAATGAGTTTTGCGTTGGCGTTAATTCCTTTGTAAATAGCTAAATCTGTAGCAGTATCGCAGGCATGCAGAGCTATGATAACATCAATTTCTTCAGCGCTAAAGTCACGGATATCTTTGCTGATGAATTGAAGATCGTTAAAATTACAATCCAGACTGATTTCATTGCACAGATCAACTAAGTTTTCTCGAAGTTCAACCCCTGTTACAGATACATTAATTCTGAGTTGGTTTTTTAAATAGTCATAGAGTGCGAAAGTCAGATATCCTTTACCCGAACCCATATCAACAATGTTTAATTTTGTTGAATGATCAATTTTTTCAAACCAGTGACTCATCAATTCTACATACCGGTTTATTTGTCGGAATTTATCTTGCTGCTTGTCTTTAACTCTTCCGTTTGCTTCACAAACACCGAGTTTCTGTAGGTAAATGTTGTTTTCACCTTTAATCAGATAATTCTTCTCTTTATTGTGATTTAGTGTTTTTTGAGCCGCCTTATGCTTTTTTGTAATCCGTTTTGCCTTTCCTTTTTTATTAATAAGAAGCTGGTGTTCTTCATCTGTCGTGTTTAATAATAGTTGTAAAAAAGAATCGCCTATAAGTTCTTCTAGTAATTCAATAGCCTCTTTTTCAGAGTAGTTTTTAACTTCATCTTTAGTCTTGTAACGATATTTGAAAGAGAACTTTAGACCTGATTTTAGTTCAACCGGGCTGACGTAAATCATTTTAAGATCATCTGTGCGATTAGAGACCTTACTCATGCTAAGTTTGATGAGATTTCCTTTGTGAAAAGTGTCTTGAATTATATCAATAAATTCAATCAACTGTGGGTGTTTAGACATGAATCAAAGATACAGATTTCAGAACATAAATAGATTGAGTAGTTCAAGTCAATGCAATTAGATTAAAGCCTCCACGTAAGGCCTAGAATATATCTTCGTCCTCGGGTGGGTCCAAACACATAGGTAGTGTCGAAATTGGGACTGAACCCTGCGTTCCAAGATTCTTTTCCATCAGAGCCCGCTCCGGGATCAATGAGAGGACTGCCTTGTGTGTAGTTAAATAAATTTCGAACCCCTATGTATGCACTTAGTTGATTGGAAAACCCTTTCTCTATTTTTAGATGTTGTAAGGTGTACCAGGGAGATGTTTCGGCTTTTGAGAATTCCTCAGCATAGGAGGGTAAATGCATAGGTCCTGTAATTCGCCCTGTGTAATCTATTTTTATCCTTTGGATTGGCCATTCATAGCCCAAAGAAAATACACCTGAAAATTCTGGAGCAAACAATTCGTTTTCTTTAACGGTACCATTCATCGAGTATACATCAAGGAAAGTTCCCCCAAAAGAGAAATTCATAGGTACACTAAAACTGTGGTTTAGTTGAAATGAAGCACCTCTTGAGATGGAATATCCCTCTAGGTTTCTGTAAAATATTTTACTTGGGTTGCTGTCGTAATCCGGAACGATTTTATTGCTGAAGTGCGTGTAGAAAAGATCGAAATCTATACTTGTGTTGTGTCCGTTTTTTTGAAACCAATGATGAAAGTTGAAGTTAAAGTTGATCGACTCTTCGGGCTTAAGTTCTTCAGCAATCACAACATCTCTTGCTCCTGTAAGGGCTGCATGATCTTCTGTAAATAAATGGACAACTCTAAATCCAGTTCCAGTATTCCATCGCAAAGAGGTGTTGTCGGAAGGGGTCCATTTTAGATTAATTCGTGGAGCAAAAATGGCTCCATGTTCTACGTGTTGGTCCCAACGAATGCCTGTTAAGATCTTCCATTGGTCTGAAATGGCCATTTCATCCTGAATGAAAACGCCTGGAGTATGTGTTTCGTTGATTTTTTCCGTAGCGGGAGTGTTGTCATCGTAACCATCGTATTTGTAACTTAATCCTGTGGTGAGCTGGTGTCGTAAGCCGATGTTTTTGTGCCATAGGAGTTGACTAAAGAAGGTGTTTTGTTTGGCTTCATAATCCGAATCCCCATAGTAGCTGTCTTGGTGATGGTAGTTGAAAGAAGATAATAATACAACATTCTCTTTGCTGTTGAATTTGTATCGTGAGGTTAATTCCCAACGATCGGTGTAAATAGATTCACCATAAATCGAATCAGAACCCCTGTAATCTTTATTCCATGCTTCAACACCTCCGAATCGGTCCTCGAGATAATATTTCCCGGTCACCTCAAACACCTTTCCACTTTTCCTATGAAAACTCCATTTGTTAAATAAAGAAACCCGTTCACTTATGACTTCGTCTGCAAATCCATCCTTATTATCGTCCATGAAATTTTCCATTTCAAAAAGGTTTGCGCTGAATAACATATCTACTTTTTTCCATTTTGGACTCCAAGAAATATCTATGTTTTTTTCCTGATGGGAACTCCAGTAACTTGCTATTTCAAGCTTCGAAATGTCTTTAGGGTTGTTGGTGATGATGTTGATGACTCCGGCTACAGCTTCCGTGCCGTAAAGTGTTGAACTAGGACCTTTAATAATCTCTATTTGTTTTATTAATGAGGTTGGAATTCCATTTAGGCCATAAACCGTTGATAAAGAACTCATAATGGGCATTCCGTCAATTAAAATAAGAGAATAAGGTCCTTCCATTCCGTTGATGTGAATGTCAGAAGTTCCGCAAACACCACAGTTTATTTGCTTTTGGACACCATTTACTGTTTCAATGATTTCCATGATGTTATTCGTAGGAGTTTTTCGTAAAAAAGCTGATGTAATAACTTCTACTTTCACTGGTGAAACTTTTACGAACGACTCTTTTAGGGTTCCTGTAACCACTATTTGGTCCATGGCATAACTGGTTTCAGCCAAAATTGGGTTGAGCTTTACGATATCACCATTTTCAATAGAAACATTTTTTTTGTATTTATGATAACCCATTGCTGTTACAATAATTGTGTGATTACCTTCAGGAATTGATAATTTAAAGTAACCATTTGCATCTGATGAGGTCCCAATTTGAGTATCCTTTAACTGAATGTTGGCAAAGGGTATGACGTCTTTATTGTCCTTTACATACCCTTCAATAAAAGTATTTGCAAAGATCAATTGCGGCAAGATTGTAATTAGGATGATGAATAACTTTGTATGCATAAATTATTGTAAGTTTCTGCAAATTTAAATATTAATTTAGATAAGTCTAAAAATTATTACTGATTAATTTAAAAATACTATTTTTGTGAGTGTAAATATTAAGTATGTTATCTCAGGCGGAAGAGAATTATCTCAAGGCAATTCTAAAATTGTCTCAAAAGAACGGGCAGAGTGTGTCAACAAACGCTATTGCTGAAGAGTTGAACACCAAAGCGTCCTCAGTATCGGACATGATGAAAAAGCTTTCCGAAAAAAGCTGGATTCATTATGTGAAATACCAAGGTGTTTCTCTAACGGAAAAAGGGCACAGTTTTGCCGTGCATATTGTACGTAAACATCGACTTTGGGAGGTTTTTTTGGTGAATCATTTAAATTTTAAATGGGATGAGGTACACGATATTGCAGAGCAATTAGAGCATATTAAATCTTTAGAATTGGTTAATAAGTTAGATGCCTTTTTAAATTTCCCATCCTTTGACCCTCACGGAGACCCGATACCTAATGAAGAAGGTGAGTTTCCAAAATCTTCGGCCATTCCTTTTAGTGAATTGCCAATGAAGTCAAGGGGCAAGGTTGTCGCCGTAGTCATGGACGAGCCAAGTTTTTTAAAATACTTGGATAAACTGAACATTTCTATTGGCTCTCAAGTAGAAATCATAGAGGTAAATGAATTCGATGACTCGTTTGATGTTAAAATTAACGACAAACAAAGTCACATCAGTTTTGACGTGGCTAAAAATATATTAATCAGCTTGTTATGATGGACCAAATTGTTCACTTTTTTGAAGGTATTGATCCAGTACTCGGAGCCCTACTAGCTACATTATTCACCTGGGGTTTAACTGCTTTGGGTGCATCTATGGTCTTTTTCGTCAAGACGCTCAGACGACAATTGTTAGATGGTCTCTTGGGTTTTACAGGAGGTGTGATGATTGCTGCATCCTACTGGTCTTTGTTAGCTCCTGCCATAGAAATGAGCCCTGATGTAGCTCCCAATTTACCCATCTGGTTTCCGGCTGCGGTAGGATTTTTAATGGGTGCTTTCTTTCTGTATGGAATGGACAAGTTTATGCCGCATTTGCATATTAATTTTGATCGATCTAAAGCTGAAGGGGTCAAAACAGACTGGCAAAGGACTACTTTATTAGTTTTAGCGATAACACTTCATAACATTCCTGAAGGTCTTGCAGTAGGAGTTCTTTTTGGTGCTGTAGCTCATGGGATGCCAGGTGCTGATATTGCCGGAGCTGTAGCTTTAGCTATCGGTATTGGTTTGCAGAATTTCCCTGAAGGTATTGCCGTTTCAATGCCTTTACGACGTCAAGGGGTAAGTAGACTGAGAAGTTTTTGGTTTGGTCAGCTTTCTGCAATTGTGGAGCCAATAGCGGCTGTAGCTGGAGCTTTGATGGTTGTTTATGCGCTTCCTATATTGCCTTACGCATTGGCTTTTGCAGCAGGAGCGATGATTTATGTCGTTATCGAAGAGGTTGTGCCTGAAACACAATTGGATAAATATACCGATACCTCTACCATTGGTTTCATCATTGGCTTTGTTGTGATGATGATTTTAGATGTATCACTGGGGTAGTCGATTGAATTATTCGATTCTTTCGTAAGCACCTATGTCTGGGCCCTCGTCACTGAATCTAGAGTTTCCGTAGAAATCTTTTCGAAACTGATAAGCTGTACTTAAAGCTCCTCTATTTTGTGCTGCCGAGAGAGAGTCCAATTCATAATTGTATTCATAGGCACTCATGGTTTGAATAAACTCTGGACTTTCGTTAAAAATATTATTTTCGAAATAAGAGGTGTTTGAAAGATTGTAATCCGACTCTTTAAGTTTCATCAAACAGTTTTTGAATTTGAAATTGAAGGGTGCGTTAAAGCTACTTTCTATTCCTACTTCACTTTCTATGTTTCCGTAAACGATACAATTTTCGAAATTAGCTCGAACCATGGGTCTTACCTGTTCGTTTCCATTTGTATCCTCATAGTAATTGCTCATTCGAACGGAAGGGTAGGAGTGCCCCGCACTATAGTTAGCAAAAGTACAATGGCTAAAACGATAATCTCCCCCTGCAAATAAATATAAGTCGTGAATGCCGTTGTCATTAATTTGGCAATTTGAGGCTTTAATTTTGCTCGAGTAGGCACGAATACCATACATGCTATGGTTTGAAATAATAGTGTTTTTTAAAGTTAAATTAGGTTCATAACTGTTGGCTACTGTGTCCACGTATAGGCCTATGTTCCCATTTTTTATCGTTGCATTTTCAATGATGTTGTTAGAGCTTCCGCCAGCCAGCCATATTCTACCCCATTGCCCAGGTATATCTTTGTAGTATTCATCCAAACGGTCGCTGGTAACCAAGACCGGATTTGAGATTTCTCCACGAATTTTTAAACTAGATCCCTCAAGTACAATAATGTTTGCATTATGATGAAGATATATTTGACTTCCAGCAGGGATATTAAGCTCTCCACCGAGGTGAACAAATAGATTCCCATAAATGACATGAGGTTTGTCATTAGTCCAATCTGTGGGCTGGGTTATGCTATGAAAGTAAATGGTGTCGTCAGGTAGGCTTGGGTCTTGATTGTCATACACTAGAAAAGAGTTTCCGTAATAAAAGTGCGCATCTTGCCCCCAAGCGACCAAATCCACATCTTGTTGTTTGCCATTGGTGATAAAGGTAATGGAATCTGTATGAATATGAGGCTGGTTACTGTCATTTGGATCAATGGTCACCTCTACAAAAATGTGTAGGCTGTCTTTGGAGCGTAATACAACATCTTTGGCAACGTTGCCTTCGAGGCCATCAATATTCAATCGATAGGGACTGTTAGCTGTACCCGCTAGTTTAATCTCATCAATCTGGAGGTCCTCGTCTAAGTCATTGTATATTTTAACACGTTTCGTAATACTTCCCACGGTTGTAAATACGGTATCAAATACTAGGGTGTCTGTAGAAAACCTTAAATTTGTAGTTCCTTCGAAATACGTATTGGATTTGCGACAAGCAGAAAGAGAAATGAGTATGAGTAAGGATAAACGAAAAAAGGCCTTCATAGTAAATTATTTGCGGGGTAAAGATAGGAAACGAATCGAAAGGAAAATTATTTCGAAAAAAATAGCTTAGGCTTTCTCGTTTTTATGAAAAACATTATATTTGCTCCCTGAAAAATACAGAACAAAAATGAAAAGCGGAATTCACCCAGAAGAATACAGATTAGTTGCAGTAAAAGATATGTCTAACGGCGAAACTTTTATAACCAAGTCTTGTGCTGCAACCAAAGAGACAATTACCATTGATGGTGCTGAATACCCATTAATCAAACGAGAAATCACCAATACTTCTCACCCTTTCTACACTGGGAAGATGAAGTTGGTTGATACAGCAGGTCGTATCGATAAGTTCAAAAATCGTTACGCGAAATTTTCAAAATAACATTTACTTGCCCCATTTATATAAGAACTCTGTTTACAGAGTTCTTTTTTTTTGCTCATAATTTTCAATTTTGCCGTACAATTTGTCAAATTGAGTTGAAACCACTTAAGATTTGTGCTAAACGATCGTTATGCATAAATGAATAGGGAAATAGTAGTATCTTTCTAGCTTAGAATTAAGACCCATGGGCTATTTATTGTTTGATGACGAAAACAGGGTAAATCTTTTGCCTTTAGCGTATACGAAACCTGTTGCTGAATTTAGAATTGGAATACTTACCATTGCTGAGAAATGGAGGAAAAGGATGCCAGATGACATCCTTTTTTCTGGATATAAAACAGTGGATTATCTGCAAGATAAGTACTCCTGTGACACTCGTGAAGATACAATTTGGATCAATGGATCCGTTTGTCCTAACGATCAATTGGTGCAAGAAGTATTGCAATTAAAGAACAAGCAATGTTTGTTGGATGAGGCTGGAAATGTGATTGCTTTTAGAGCTCAAGAATATCAAGAGGTCTCCAGTTGTGAAAATTTGGTTTCTAACATTGTATACACGCACATAAAGAATTTATGGAATATATTCTCGTGCAATGGTATCGAGCTTACTCTTGATTTTGAATTGGTGACCGAGGGTAGGGTTTCTCAAAAAGCAAACGTTACCAATCAGATATTAGGTGAGGAAAACCTTTTTATTGAAGAAGGTGCAGAAGTGAATTGCGCGATTATAAATGCTACATGCGGACCTGTATATATTGCAAAAGATGCTGTAGTTATGGAAGGCTCCGTTATTAGAGGTCCTTTTGCTTTGTGTGAATCATCACAAACAAAACTAGGAACTAAAATTTATGGACCAACGACTATAGGCCCTCATTCTAAAGTAGGTGGAGAGTTGAATAATGTCGTTATTTTTGGTTATTCCAATAAGGGGCACGATGGTTTTCTTGGAAACTCAGTATTGGGCGAGTGGTGTAATATTGGAGCCGATACAAATACTTCAAACCTGAAGAATAATTATGCAGAGGTGCGTCTTTGGAATTATGCTACAGGTAGATTTTCACCTACTGGATTACAGTTTTGTGGACTCATCATGGGAGATCATTCGAAATGTGGTATCAACACTATGTTCAATACAGGGACTGTTGTAGGGGTAAGTGCCAATATTTTTGGTTCCGGATTCCCTCGAAATTTTATTCCTTCTTTTTCTTGGGGAGGCCCTCAAGGACAGTCTACCTATCAAACAAAAAAAGCATTTGATGTGGCTTACAAAGTCATGGAGCGTAGAGGGGTAGTTTTTGATGACAAAGAACAAGCGATACTGACAAAAGTCTTCGAATTGTCCGAAGATTACCGCCGATAAAACCATAAGCACGACCTTTTGTCAGTTTTTCCTTTTGGCACAACCCTTGCGTAGTATTTTACAAACGAGTTTGTTCCCAAAATAAACACACTCCTCAATAAAGACTATGGATACAAAAATAAAGATATTAGACCAGCTTTCACTTTCTAGTGTTATCGATCAGGAAGCAGAATTGATTCCATTAATGACCGAAGAAGATGAAGAGCGATTGAATGCAGAGGCCATGCCCGATGTTCTGGGCATTTTACCTCTTAGAAATACGGTTCTTTTCCCTGGTGTTGTTATCCCAATAACCGTGGGTAGAGATAAATCTATCAAGTTAATTAAGGAAGCGAATGACGCCAATAAAATCATTGGTGTTGTAGCCCAAAAAGATGCTAAAGTTGAGGATCCTAAGGTTGAAGATCTGAACATTACCGGAACCGTCGCGAAGATCTTGCGAATTTTCCGAATGCCTGATGGTAACACTACAGTTATTATTCAAGGCCAAAAACGTTTTGACATACAGGAGTTTACGCAAGAAGATCCTTACTTTAAGGCGGTAGTATCTTCCTTTCATGAAACAAAACCTTCTAAAGGAGATAAAGAATTTGCTGCCCTTGTTGAAAGTGTTAAAGATGTGGCATTGCAAATTATTAAAGATTCACCCAACATTCCATCAGAGGCCTCTTTTGCGATTAAAAACATCGAAAGCGATTCCTTCTTAGTAAATTTTGTGGCATCCAATATGAATATAGATGTTAAGGAAAAGCAAAAGTTATTGGAACAGCCGAATCTGGAAGAACGCACCAAAACATCTTTAATTCATTTGAATCACGAAATTAACATGATTCAGATGAAGAATGAAATTCAGGACAAGGTTCGTGTAGATATTGATGAACAACAAAGAGAATATTTTTTAAATCAACAGCTCAAGCAAATTCAAGAGGAACTTGGTGGGAATTCTCATCATGAAGAAGTTGAAGAAATGCGAACTAGAGCTCGAGGTAAAAAGTGGTCTAAAGAAGTTGCGGAACAGGTAGAAAAAGATCTTAAAAAGCTCCAACGACTCAACCCACAGGTTCCCGATTATTCTATTCAGCGAAATTACATTGAAACGGTTTTAGATTTACCATGGGATCACTATTCTGAAGATCAATTTAACCTAAATCGAGCAGAACAAGTTTTAGATAAGGATCATTACGGTCTTGAAAAAGTCAAAGAACGTATTCTTGAACATCTTGCTGTATTGAAATTAAAAGGAGATATGAAATCTCCAATTTTGTGTTTGTATGGACCTCCGGGAGTTGGTAAAACTTCCTTGGGTAAGTCAATTGCCGAAGCTTTAGGAAGAGAATATGTACGTATGAGCTTGGGAGGATTACGCGATGAATCTGAAATACGTGGACATCGTAAAACGTATATTGGTGCTATGCCAGGTAGGATTGTTCAATCGATAAAGAAAGCAGGAACTTCCAACCCTGTTTTTGTTCTTGATGAGATTGATAAATTAGCCTTAGGTAGCCAAGGGGACCCTTCTTCTGCTTTATTAGAAGTTTTAGATCCTGAACAAAATTCATCTTTTCATGATAATTATCTAGAAATGGGTTATGATTTGTCAAAAGTAATGTTTGTTGCTACTGCCAATTCTCTTAATACCATTCAACCTGCTTTAAGGGATCGTATGGAGATCATAGATATTAGTGGTTACACTATGGAAGAGAAGGTGCAAATATCCAAAAGACACTTATTGCCAAAACAATTGAAAGAACATGGGCTAGACCAAGATGCGGTAAAGCTCGGGAAAAAGCTTTTTGAACAAGTTATTGAAGGTTACACAAGTGAGTCAGGTGTTCGTGGTTTGGATAAGAAATTAGCCAAGCTAGTGCGTTTTGCAGCTAAGAGTATTGCTATGGAAAAGTCTTATGAGCCTAAGTTTAGTAGCGATTCGATAGTTGAAATACTTGGTGCTCATCGGTATAGTAAAGATAAGTACCAGAGCAATGATGTAGCTGGTGTGGTAACAGGTTTGGCTTGGACTTCTGTAGGGGGTAGTATTCTATTTATAGAGTCGAGTCTTAGCCCAGGAAAAGGTTTGTTAACTCTTACCGGAAATCTGGGTAAAGTCATGAAAGAGTCAGCCCGTTTGGCTTTGGAGTTCATCAAGTCCAACCACAATAAATTTGGATTAGATCCTGAGGTTTTCCATAAGTGGGATGTTCACATTCATGTGCCTGAGGGAGCTGTACCCAAAGATGGCCCTTCTGCCGGTATAACCATGTTGACATCCCTAGCATCTTTGTATTCTCAAAAAAAGGTGAAAAAGAGCTTGGCCATGAGTGGTGAGATAACTTTGAGAGGAAAAGTACTTCCAGTTGGAGGAATTAAAGAAAAAATTCTGGCAGCTAAGCGAGCTGGTATTAAAGAAATTATCCTTTGTAAGGATAATGAAAAAGATATACTGGAAATCAAGCCCGATTATTTGAAAGGGTTGACTTTTAGTTATGTCGAAGATATGATGCAGGTAGTTGATCAGGCCTTGACAAATCAGAAGGTGAGAGGTGCTAAGAGTTTGTGATTTGATGCTTGTTGGAAAAAATACCTCAAGTAATTGAGGTGTTTTTATTGAGTTTCTTTAGAAGCATAAAGACCAAAATAAAACGGGTTCGTAAGTAAAGCTTACGAACCCGTTTTATATGTGTTTCTATTCCTGTTAGTTGTTTAGCATGACTGGCATGACTAACATTAGTATGTTTTCAGCATTTTCTGTGTTCCCTTCAGGGAGTAGAATACCTGCACGGTTCGGTGCTGACATTTCCAAGTGAATTTGTTCTGTCTCGAGATTGGAAATCATTTCCATTAGGAAGCGAGAGTTGAAGCCAATTTCTATATCAGTCCCTTCATATTGGCATGATAAGCGTTCATCTGCTTTGTTAGAGAAGTCCAAATCCTCTGCAGATATATGCATTTCGTTACCCGCAATCTTCAGTCTTATCTGATGTGTAGTTTTGTTTGAGAATATCGAAACTCTTTTTACCGAGTTTAAAAATGATAAGCGATCGATGGTAAGCTTGTTCGGGTTTTCTTGTGGTATAACGGCATTGTAATTGGGGTATTTCCCATCAATAAGACGACAAGTAAGAACTATGGATCCAAAGCTAAATTTTGCATTGGTCTCGTTGTATTCAATCTTTACTTCCTCATCTGCAGAGGCTAAGATTCCTTTAAGAATGTTTAAAGGTTTTTTAGGGAGAATGAATTCGGCATTCTGATCACTCGTTACATCATGTCGAGTAAAACGAACCAATTTATGAGCGTCTGTAGATACGAGCGTTAACCCAGAGTCACTAAACTGACAAAAAACACCAGACATCACAGGGCGTAAATCATCGTTTCCTGTAGCAAAGATTGTTTTGTGTATTCCGGAACCAATAATGTCGGAATGAATTAAGGCTGTACTTCCAGCTTCAATTCCTGGAGCCTTTGGGAATTCGTTACCGTTTTGAAAGGCGAGTGCATATTTACCCTGGTCGGAACTAATTTCTACAAGGTTTTTATCTGCATCCAATAAGAAGCTTAGCGGTTGTTCGGGAAAAGTTTTAAGGGTGTCCAAAAGTAATTTTGCTGGAATCGCAACACTACCACTTTCGTCTGCCTCAACCTCTAAAGTAGTAGACATTGTTGTTTCTAAATCCGATGCGGATACGGTAAGATTGTTGTCCGCAATCTCAAACAAAATATTGTCGAGAATGGGCAGGGTATTACTTGAGTTAATAACACCACTGATGGTTTGCAATTGTTTTAAAAGCTTTGAACTGGAAACAATAAACTTCATTAGGTCTTGGGTTTAATTTCAGTAATCCAAATATAGCCATATGTAGAAACAGAGTCGATAATGTCTACTCAGCTTTATTCACAATTCTAAAGTACTTTTTAACAAAATCTATAATTGAATTGTAAGTTTATGGATTCATGTTGTAGGTCGATAAACGATTAATTGTTATTTCAAATCAGCTAATCTTTTAATTACTTTTTTAAACGTGTTTTGTTGTATTATCATCCAGTCTTTCTCGTTTACATAGGCGTACAATCTTTCTGGATCATAGATTCTTCCATCTTTTACATTAGTATCGACATCAGCTCGTTTGTGAAAGACTTTAAGATGTGTTTCATGGTGAGTGGTTTGCACAGTAAGATCGAAGATTGGCTCTGTTTTAATCAGTGAGTCAGTGTCTAAAGGCTTCGTGATGAATGCCTCAGCAAATAGCTCTTGGAACGAAGCCCTGTAAGCGGCGACCTTCTGTGGATTGGTCAAGACGTTTTCATTCGCATCAAATGATGTTAGCTCATAGCTTTCATTGTCAAAGTCGATGTGAAATGAGTCATTTTTGTCATTCTCATCATAGAACTGCATGTTTATTGAAGTAATTGATTGCGCATTGTAATCCATGATTTCTTTGTCTCTCCATAGATGCTCATTGGTGAAAAATCTGCTTGATAGATATCCCCTAAATCCGGGGATATGAACTGCATATGGGTCTGTAGCATCTTTTAACATCATGAAGGTTGCTGTAAGTTCTTTATTTTCACCTCCAACATAAAATATTTTTTCTGTACCGTCTTTTAATAACACATCAACTTTTAACCCTTTAACAGCAAGATTACCCAATACATTATCTCGTAGGGATAAGGGTACTGGGTAGGCAACTTCCATCCGTTGTAAGGTTTTTAGAAGGTAGTAAATGGATGATTTACTGGCTCTAAATTCTTCGTTGATAAGCCAACTTTCTTCATCAACTCTCTTTAGGGTTGCTGTTTCGGGCTTTTTAGATGTAATTTTAATTTCAGCAATTTGACTGGTGTCGGAAACAGCGAAATCTCTGTGGTCGGAACGAGATATTGAGCTCTGATTATTGGTGAAAAAGTATGCGGCAAGGCCTAGGCAAAATAGTAAAGCTATAGATGTTGTATTTTTATTTTTCATATTTTTTTCTTCTGAGGTATTGTTTCATTAATCCGAATATAATAATCATCATTGCGGGTAACCCTATATTTATTAATTGCCAAAAGGTCTTTTCCTTAGCTATTTTTTGAGTGTTAAGTCCACGTATAGTTAATTCTCGACTTCGTATATCAATTAGTGCATCTTCATCTAAGAGGTAATCGATAGCATTTAAGATAAATGTCTTGTTACCGTATTGGCGTTTTTCGTATCTATCATATCCTAAAGGTAACGATACTCCTCGAGAAAGTTGATTTTTAACGATATCTCCATCAGAGATAACAATCATTTTTGTGGGTTTGCTATTCTCTTTAAAGGGTAGGTCAGCTGTTAATTTATTAATTCTGTTTTTGAATATGGATTCAAAGTTTCCTTCAAGCAATACAGCAAGAGCCTGATTTCCTCTTTTGTATTCTTCTTGTAAAGGAGTCTTTAAGGCTGTTTGCAGACTTACTTCATGGGGTGTGTTTACTATTTTCGTGTAGGGAGACGTTTGAAGAAGTATTGTTTTATTGATTTTAGTTCTTGTTTTAACCGTGTCAATACTTCCCGCAAAATCAAATTTAACAGCATTTAAATTTCTTGTTATTGGATGATTTGAAGAAGGTATAGCTACGGGGAAGTAGTTCCAAGGTACCAATTCCCATTTAGGTATATTGTTTGTAAAACTTGTTGGGATTGGAATTTTAGAGGATGAAATATCTTGAACTAAATTGTTGTTAATTCGAACGCCGTATTTGAAAAGGATGTCATTCAAATTGAGGTCCTTGAGTGGTTGAACTAGAAAAGTGCCTTTGCTTGATAAAGAGTCCATGTCGGCGTTTGTTGCATCGATTAGCCAAATAAGCTTACCACCACTCATGATGTACTGATCAATGAAATACTTGTCTATGTTTTCAAATTTCCTTTTTGGTTTTACTACGATTAAAAGGTCTTGGGATGTTAAATCCCTTAACTTCTTCTTTAAATTGGGTTCACCGTCTGCATTTGTTTCAAATTCCCGAAGATTTATTTTGTCTAAGGTGTATTGCTCAGTAAGGCTATTGGTTAAATCTTCAATTTCTACTCCTTCTAATTCATCATGGCCTGAGATTAGGGCAATTTTTGGTTTTACAGGATTTGTGAGATGATTAATGGCATTTGTAAATTCATATTCAAGCTCTCGAATAGATTGTTCAATACTTTGCTCAGGGGTGTTTGCTATTTGATTTTTCAGCAGAGATAGGGCAAATTCTTTAGCCCCGTATTTGACGATAGCACCTGGGATGATAATTTTTTCTGAGTAACCATCACCTTCTTTTATTTGTAGTGTGGTTGGATTTAAGCCTTTTTCGAATAGTTGATTGATGATCTCATTTCGAGTATTGTCATCAGTACTTTCGGTAGGGTTAATGAAGTTATATTTTATGAGAGGGTTTTGAGATTTAAATTCGGCTAAAATGTATTCGGTTTCAATGCTTAGTCGCTCAATTCCAGCTGGGAATTCCCCCTCTAAGTATACCTCAATATAAATGTAGTCATCAATAGTTGTTAAGAGTTCTTTTGTTGTTTCAGAAAGAGAAAATCGTTTTTCTTTTGTTAAATCAAAACGATGAAACCACACAGAACTTAGGGTGTTAATGATTATTATGACAATCAGAAGACTCAGGAATTGTTTGATGTGTTTTTTTCTGTTTCCCATTACCATTTCCTGATTTGAAGTGTCAACTTACTGGCAAATAGAAAGAGGCTAATACAACTCAAGAAGTAGATTACATCTCGCGTGTCTAATACACCTCTACTGATATTCTTATAATGATAGCTTACACCCAGTTTTTCGATGTTCAATTGCATCCCATGAGTAGGTAGTAATGTAGCAATTTGTTCAAACCCTGAAAAACAGATAATGCATAATAATGATGAAAGTAGAAAAGCTAACACCTGGTTTTTTGTGGTACTTGAAGTAAAAACACCAATGGAAACATATACTCCTGAGAGAAAGATTAATCCAATGTAAGATCCAATAGTGGCTCCCAAATCGAGGTTGCCTTTTGGTTGACCGAGCATGTAAATGCTTACCACATAGATAAGGGTTGGAGCAAGAGTAATTAGACATAAAACAAGCCCTGCAAAGTATTTCCCCAACACCAATTGAAATTCGCTAATAGGTTTTGTCAATAACAATTCGATGGTTCCAGTTTTGAGTTCCTCTGAAAAAAAACGCATGGTCACTGCGGGGATTAAAAACAAAAAAATCCAAGGAGCTAAGAAGAAAAAACCATCAAGCCCAGCATAATCGGAATCCATCAAATTGAAAGAACCTGGAAAAACCCACAGAAATAGACCGTTAAGGATTAAGAACACCAATACGACCAGATACCCTGTTGATGTATTGAAAAAACTATTCAGTTCTTTTTTGAGAATGCTAATCATTGCGATTCATTAATTATTTTTGTGCTCCAGGCTTTAGGTTTTTCCTTGAATAATAGTTTTGTTTTATTCCAGATATTTTTAAACCAATCGGAGTTTCTATACGCGTTTAAATTTTCTTCACAGTCCCACCAGCTGTAGGTGAAAAAGGTGTTTTCATCATTTAAATCTTGTAAAAGTTCTAAACGTAGGCAACCTTTTTGTGCAAGGATTGTTTGTTTGTTTTCTTCAAAAATACTTTTAAAGGTAAGTATTTGTTCCTCGTGAAAATTTAATTTAACAATTCTAATAATCATATAAATTCAATACTAATTCGGTCTTTTACTTTTATGCCCAGGAGTCCGCTAGCCCCATTTGCCAAATTTGCATCGCCTTTGTTGATGGCAATCTCTAAGTGGCCTGCTGAGTTGAATAGGGCTAACATTTCGCCTTCAGCAACTTCAGTGTATGACTTGTGTAAGGATTTGATGTTGTTTCTCCTTGGTAGTTTTATTTCAAACGTTTTTCCTGAAACCGATTCTCTGAAGAATTTTTCAGTGATATTACTAATCACATTTCCATAGTGATCAATGTAAATAACTTGCCCGTTTAAAATTTTTCGGTCCAACGAGAGTGTCGGTTGGAAATCTTTCATTTCCCTCAGTTGCTCGATTTGTCGACCAATAATACCAAGAGTTCCTCCTCTGTTTAGATGACAAGCAGCTTTTACAAAAACATCTTTCATCGGGAAGGGGATACTGTCGGATTCTTGGGCAATATTCAATGCAATGATTTGTTCCGGCTTGATGAAGGGGAACATCAGTGAAAAGATACCTGTATCTGCTCCTATAAAGTAGTGGCCCTCAATTTTACAAGCTAAATGAAGTTTCGTTTTTGTTGCTTCAGCATCGATACCAATCATATGAATCGTTCCCTTAGGAAAGTGATGATAGGCATTCTTTAGAATGTAAGCAGCTTCTTGAATGTTAAATGGAGAAACTTGATGAGAAATGTCAACTATTTGTGCTGAGGGAGATTCCGATAAAATCGCTCCTTTTATGGCTGCGGTAAAATAATCCTTGTTACCGTAATCGCTTGTTAATGTAATGATTGCCATATTGCTGAAAAACAGCTAATTTTACTTGAAATAATTTGACTAAATTTGTTATTTTGTGACTTTAAAATTAAGCAAATAATCTAAGTTGAAAAGAATTTTACACGAATTCGTTCAACTCAATAATTATCAACTATTTGGCAGAAAAAAAGTTTACGTTAACTGATATCGATCCCATAGAACTTTATGGCTCTCGAAATTCAAAATTGGACTTAATTAAGTCTTACTATCCAAAATTAAAAATTATTGCACGCGGAGGTAAGCTTACAGTTTTGGGTGAAGAAGAAATTATTGAGCAATTTGAAACCAAGTTGCAGGTTCTTATTCAGCATTTTCATAAATACAATAGATTAACCGAAAGTAATATTGATCGTTTGATCATGGAAGACCACAATGTGGTTTTAGAATTAGATGACGACGTTATTGTTCACGGTACGCATGGTAAACTTGTAAAGGCACGTACGGCCAATCAGCGGAAATTAGTTGATTTGTCTCATGATAATGATATGGTTTTTGCGATAGGTCCAGCCGGTACGGGTAAAACCTATACGGCGGTAGCTCTTGCCGTGAGAGCACTCAAGAATAAAGAGGTAAAACGAATCATTTTAACCCGACCTGCTGTAGAAGCAGGAGAGAATCTTGGGTTTTTACCCGGCGATATGAAGGATAAATTAGATCCTTACATGCAGCCCCTTTATGATGCGCTTAATGATATGATTCCTGCTGAGAAGCTAAAAGCATTCATTGAAGAAAGGGTCATACAAATTGCTCCACTGGCATTCATGAGAGGTAGAACACTTGACAATGCTTTTGTTATATTAGATGAATCTCAAAATACTACGGTACAACAAATGAAAATGTTCCTTACTCGTATGGGACGTTCCGCAAAGTTTGTAGTTACCGGAGATATGACTCAGGTGGATTTGCCGAATCGTCAAAAGTCTGGTTTAAGACACTCATTAGAATTGTTGAGTAATGTAAACGGGATAGGAATCGTTTACTTAGATGAAAAAGATGTGATTCGCCATAAGTTGGTGATGAAAATCATACAAGCTTACAAACAAGAAGAACAATTAAATAAAAAAGAAAGTGGGAAACACGATTCTAAAAACTGATTTTAACTTTCCGGGTCAAACGAAGGTTTACCACGGGAAAGTACGTGAAGTTTACACAATTAACAATGACTTATTGGTGATGATCGTTTCTGATCGTATCTCTGCATTTGATGTAGTGATGCCCAAAGGAATTCCATTTAAAGGTCAAGTATTAAACCAGATTGCAGCTAAATTTTTAGATGCTACCAATGATATAGTTCCAAATTGGAAGATAGCAACACCTGATCCAATGGTAACCGTAGGGAAGTACTGTGAACCTTTTAAAGTAGAAATGGTTATTCGTGGATATCTTTCTGGACATGCATGGAGAGAGTATCGATCTGGAAAGCGACTTATTTGTGGCGTTGAGATGCCTGATGGGATGAAGGAAAATGATAAGTTTCCGGAGCCACTACTAACACCAACAACGAAGGCAGATGTAGGTCACGATGAAGACATCTCTAGAGAGGAAATTTTGAAACAAGGACTCGTTTCAGAAGAAGACTACTTACTTTTGGAGAAGTACACACGTGAAATATTCCAAAGAGGAACGGAAATTGCCGCCGATATGGGTTTAATTCTTGTAGATACCAAATATGAATTCGGTAAAGACAAGGATGGTAATATCACTTTAATTGATGAAATTCATACTCCAGACTCTTCTCGATATTTTTACATTGAAGGATATACAGATCGACAAGATGCTGATGAACCACAAAAACAATTATCGAAAGAGTTTGTTCGTCAGTGGTTGATCTCTAATGGCTTTCAGGGTAAAGATGGGCAACAAATTCCAGATATGGATGAGGCGTTCATCGATTCTGTATCAGAAAGGTATATTGAGCTTTATGAAAACATTGCCGGAGATAAGTTTGTGAAGGCTGATGTGTCGGATGTATTGAATAGAGTAGAGAAGAATATTTCGGCTTATTTGAGTGAGTAAAATTCTTCGTATAAAAATAAAAAAGTCGTCTGAAAATTATTTTCAGACGACTTTTTTAATGCTTAATTTTTATCTGAAGCAGACCAGTCGTAGTCTTTGTAGTCGTTAATAACATCGTAAAGTGTTCCTCTTTCAATAGGATGACGCCCGACATCTTCTATGAGTTTGCAAAGCTGTTCTGTACTTAGATTTGGGTTTTGCTCTTCCGCTCCGGCCATGGAATAGATCTTTGTAGAATCGTCAATAGTTCCATCGATATCGTTCACACCAAAGTTAAGCGACATTTGTGCTGTATTTCTACCGATCATCGGCCAGTACGCTTTAATATGATTGAAGTTGTCAAGAAAAATTCTTGAAACAGCGTACATTTTCAGATCTTCTATGGTAGAAACTTCAGGAACATCAGACATTTGATTGTTCCCGTTTCGGAATTTTAAAGGAATAAATGTGTTGAACCCACCTGTTTTATCTTGAAGTTCTCTCAGGCGGTTCATATGGTCTATGCGATGTGCATAACTTTCGTAATGACCGTAAAGCAGTGTTGCATTTGAGGGCATTCCTACCTTATGTGCTGTTTCATGAATTTCCAGCCATTCATCGGAAGTACATTTGTCATCACAGATCCGCGATCTTAATTCCTCATCAAAAATTTCGGCACCCCCTCCCGGAAGCGAATCCTGACCGTGTTCCTTAAGAATGGTTAAACCTTCTTCGTACGAAACTTTGGCTTTACGACACATATATTCAAGTTCTACAGCAGTAAAGGCTTTTACGTGTAAATCGGGTCTGTGGTCTTTAATTCTTTTGATGAGTTCGGCAAAATAGTGCAGCCCCATCTTCGGGTGAACACCTCCTACAATGTGAACTTCGGTAACGGGTTGCTCATCGTATTCTTTAACCTTTTTGAAAATATCATCAGCACTTAATTCCCAACCTTCCTGACGGTGTTTTAGTAATCTGGAGTAGGAACAAAATTTACAGTCGAAAACACAAATGTTAGTGGGTTCTACATGGAAATTTCTGTTGAAATAGGTGTAGTCACTGTGTTTTTTAGTTCGGATGTGATTTGCCAGACTGCCTAAAAAGCCTAATTCTCCATTTTCAAACAGGTAGATTCCCTCCTCAACGGTAATTCGTTCTTCAGAGAGTACTTTTTGAGCTATGGCTTTTAGTTCTAAATCTAAATCTGAACTTAAATAGATTTGAGTTTTTTCTTCTGCAATCATAGATGATAAAATAGATTTCAAATATACTTCAAATTTGCCTAAAGAGCTTTTGTGCTTTGTAAATTCTGATCGACAAATTTGTGATTATATAATGTGTCACTTTTTATATTATAATTGTTGCTGAGCTCCTGTGATTATAATGGTAATTCATTTTTTTTATGGCGTGAGTTTCTCCTATAGAATTCCTGTATTTTAATTTCATTTTATGAGTTTGATTTGTGATTATTTTCGATAGCATTGGTAAATTTGTGAAAATTTACGTTTATGAAATTATTTCGATGGATTGCTTTTTTAGAAGGTTTGTCTTATCTACTTCTGTTGTTTATTGCTACACCAGCTAAATATATTTACGACGACCCTAGCTATGTGAAAATGCTTGGGATGCCCCATGGCTTGTTGTTTGTAGCTTATGTGTGTTTTGCATTTTACTTCATGCAAATGCGAAAGTGGCCGATAAAGGCTTTGTTTGTTGTTTTGTTAGGGGCTGTAATCCCCTTTGGAACTTTTTACGTAGATAAGAAGTATTTGAGGGTTTAATTAAGATTGTTTCCGAACAGAAAAACATCACCTATTAAGAAAAACTTTCAGTGATTTGAGTTTTTGGATTAACTTTTCAGTAAACGTCATTTCTCGGTTTTTTTGTAATTTTAGATAGGGCATGCCAATACGTAGTATTTTTTTTGAAAAAAAACTTGCGGTCATACCCCATTTAAAAAGAAACATATCTCGACCTGTGTTTTTTTTCACTCGCTTGGTGGATTTGGATCCAAAATGGTATACGAGGCTATTTCCTACTCCTTTAAATGTTCGAACTCCTGCTTCATATAGTTTTTTTGAGAAATCAGGGTCTGAGTACATACCCGGACTAAACTCTGTGCTTAATCCTCCTACAAGATCCCAGATATCGACATGCACTACATTAGGTGGCCAGGTACTACCACTCCAATCTGGAATGCTGTGACTCTTGTATTCTTTTAACAGTAAGTCTTCATTAAAGTTACTGAGAGAATCGCCATAATCTTTAACATTTACACATGGGTTATTGGTGTCATGAGGTTCTATCATGGTTGATGAAATCATGAAGAGTTTTGTGTCTAATTTTGAAATTTCATCTTTTAATATTTCATCCCAATTGGGAAGTACATACATGTCATCGTTTAGATAAGCTATGTACTTTGACTTTACTAGACTTCTGCAAATATTTAAGCCGTAGCAGATCCCTATATTATCCTTAGCGTGAATAAAATCTACATTTTTTTGTGTTGCTAACCAATTTAAAGTTCCGTCAAGGCCTTCGTTGACAAGAACAATCAGCTGTACATTCGTTGCAGAGTTTTTTTGTAAACTTGAAATGCATAGTTTTAGATAATCTAAGTTGTTCCATGTGGGTATTAATACAGAAATGTCATACGTTTCATCACCTGTATTGATGGTTATGTCTAGGTTGTCAATCATTTTTGATTTCATTTCATAGATTTGTGTAATCCACCCAAATCATTGGTTTTCGACGATTTAATTCAAATCTAAATCTAAGAGTTTTTTCAGATACAACAACTTTGGATGCTTTTCGACCATGTGTTTGAACTTGTCTTGAGGTGTGTAAAGCGTTTTAGTTTCTGCTGCAGTAATTACCGGGAAATCTATATTTATGCCGTAATTGTTTAATGACTTTCTTAGGAAGGTAAGTAGTTCTGGTTTTTCAGCTTGTAAATCCTCAGCTAAGGCTTGACTTTCAACGGGGAAGTGCAAAAGGTAATTGTTGTCGATTTTAGGGAATTGTTGAGAGAACAATCTGAAGAGAGAAATTTTCCCTTTTTTCTCAATGATTTTTGCATATTCTAGCCACAAAGGGTTCAGTTGATCTTCTCGGAAATCAGATCGAGATTCACCAGTAGCGGCTTTAATTTCCTGTTCACCATCTTCACTTTCTTTTTTATTAAGGAATTGGTTGATGGATAAACCACTGAGTCCTCCAGTTTTAATTTTATTTAAAATCTCTGGATTTACTTTTTTTAGTTTGGCCTTCTGCGCTTTTTCCGCCTTAGTAGGTGTAGGGCTTTGGGTATGTGAACGATTGATTTGTTCTTTGATCGAACTTGATTGTGGTGCTTGCTTTAATTTGGCTGTGTTCGACGAAGTGTGTGCTATGATGAATGACTTAGGGCGTTTTTTTTTTAGTCCACCTTCAGAGGAAAGTGAACAAATTTGCATTAAGCCAAGTTCTACAAGCAGTCTTTGGTTTCTACTGGATCTGTATTGGACGTCGCATTCGTTGCATATCTCAAGGGCTCCTAAGATGAAGTCCTGATGGCAATTTTGAGATTGCTCTACGTACTTTGTTTTGATGGTGTCACCAACTTCAATGAGCTCTACAGTTTTTGGGTTTTTGCACACGAGTACGTTCCGCAGGTGTTCGGCCAATCCGTTGATGAAATTGTGTCCATCAAATCCTTTTTGAAGAATCTCGTTAAAGGTAAGTAGGGAAGAGGGGATGTCTTGTTTTAAGGCCTGGTCAATGACTTTAAAGTAATAATCGTAGTCGAGAATGTTTAAATTCTCTAGGGTGTCTTTGTAGGTTATTTTAGCTTGATTGAAGCTTACCATCCTATCAAAAATAGAAAGTCCGTCTCGTAAGGCTCCATCTGCTTTTTGTCCAATGATGTGTAGTGCATCCGGTTCAAATTCGATGTTTTCCTGCTCACAAATTTTAGTAAGATGTGCAGCTACATCTTCAACCTGAATTCTTTTGAAGTCAAAAATCTGACAACGCGAAAGAATGGTCGGTATGATCTTGTGCTTTTCGGTTGTTGCTAAAATGAAAATAGCGTGAGCTGGTGGTTCTTCTAATGTTTTTAAGAAGGCATTAAAGGCGGCCTGAGAGAGCATGTGTACCTCATCGATAATGTAAATCTTACGATCGCCAACTTGTGGTGGGATACGTACCTGATCAACCAGATTACGAATATCTTCCACGGAGTTGTTTGATGCTGCATCCAGTTCGTGTATGTTGAACGAATGTTGCTCGTTAAACGAGGTGCAGGATTCACATTCATTACAAGCTTCAGTAGCTTCAGAAAGATTTAGGCAGTTGATTGTTTTTGCGAGTATACGAGCACAGGTAGTTTTACCAACTCCGCGAGGACCACAAAACAAAAAAGCTTGAGCCAAATGATCGTTTACAATGGCATTTTTCAATGTATTGGTAATAGACTGCTGCCCAACGACTGTGTCGAAGGTTTGCGGTCTGTACTTACGTGCCGATACAATGAAATTTCCCATAGATGTTTCTCGCTATTTCAAGAGTTTCAAATATAAAAGATGTTTTGAAATTTCACCTTTTTTGATGCTTTAAGATATTAACAATTTGGTTGGAAGTTAGGGTGCGATTGTAAAACTTAAGTTCTCCATTATCAATTGTCAATTATCAATTGTCAATTCGTAATACTAACCAATCTACTAATCTACCAGCCTACCAATACATTCCACCAATTTTCTTACGGCTTTTCCTCTGTGGCTAACAGCTCCTTTTTCTTCCATACTCATTTGGGCAAAACTTCGTGTTTCGTTTTCGGGAATAAAAACTGGATCATAACCAAATCCTTTTTCGCCTAGTTTTGCTTGGCTTATCTGTCCTTCAACTTTTCCTTCAAAAAGGTATTCTTCTCCGTTTAGGATTAGTGCAATCGCTGTTCGGAATTGTGCTTTACGATTTTCTTTTCCTTTTAATTCGTCAAGGATCTTTGCCATATTGTCCTCCGCAGATCGCTGAGGTCCTGCATAACGGGCAGAATAGACACCCGGATTGCCATTTAGTGCATTAACTTCTAATCCGGTATCATCGGCAAAGCAGTCGTAGCCATAATGTTCTTTTAAGTAATTCGCTTTTTGAAAAGCATTGGCTTCAAGTGTTTTTCCTGTTTCAGGAATGTCTTCCGTACAACCGATATCTTTTAAACTTACAATTTCAATTCCTGTAGGCATCAAAGCCTGAATTTCTTTTAGCTTATTGGGGTTGTTTGTGGCGAATACAATTTTCATTTGCTTGTTGGTTGGAAGTTGTTGGAGATAAATTGTCATCCTTCGACAGGTTCAGGATGATATGTTCGTTTCACTTACTCTGATACACACTCATTTTTTTAAATCCTTCCGTTTGGTATTGTAACCATTTTCCTTTGGGTCCTGAGTAGATGATCAGGGCATCTAATTCCGGTGTTTTTTTAAGAAATTCAATACTTTTTTCCACGCCCAGAACCATACATGCGGTCGCATAAGCATCTGCTTTCATACAAGATTCGCTTACTATGGTTACACTTAGTAAATTTGATTGGATAGGTTTTCCAGAATTTGGATGAATGGTGTGTGCATATTTCATCCCCGTTTGCTCATCCACTTTAAATTTACGGTAATTTCCGGAGCTTGCTACTGCTTTGTTCGGTACTTCAATGATGGCTTGAAAACGGTCTTCTTGAATGGTTTCTGAAGGTTTGTCAATTCCAATGCGCCATAATTTACCGTCGGCATTTAAACCATGGCATTTTAATTCTCCTCCAATTTCTATCATGTAATTGGTTAGGCCAAGTTTTTGTAAATGTTCTCCGATCAGGTCAACGGTAAACCCTTGTGCAATGGCATTAAAATCGATTTGTGTATTCGGATTTGATTTTACGATCAAGCTATCTTGAATAGCAATTTTTTCGTAGCCTGTGGTTTTCATTAAGTCTGCAAGCTTGCTCTCATCTTTCTCGGCTACTTCTTCAAATCCAAAGCCCCAAAAGTTCACGACAGGAGCTATCGTTGGGTCAAAAGCGCCATCTGTTTCGCCGGCAATGATCATTGCAGTTTCAAACACACATCTAAATAAAGAGTCTGTTTGCAAAGACTTGTTTTTATTGATCTTACTGATGATAGATTCTTCCACATAAGTAGAAAGAGATCGATCAACGGCATGTAATATGCTGTCAATATCACTTTGATGATTTACTGCATTGGTACTCATGTAACGAATGTTGTACGTTGTTCCCTGTGTGTATCCGTAGTTGCTCACGAGTACTTCGTTTGTGGGCGTAGTTCCACAAGAAATAAGCAGGAGTGAAAGAAGATAGAATTGATTTTTCATTGTTGATTTCAAAAGTAATTAAAAAATAGCTTTCAGTTTAGGTAGGGAAGTGACTGCCTAAAATGAATTTATGAATCTTTTATAAAACAAAAAAGACCCGCTTTTTGCGAGTCTTTTTTTAGTTTATCCACCGAAGTCATCAAAGGCAACGTTTTCTGGAGGTACACCCCAGTCATCGCACATTTTAAGAACGGCTTGATTCATCATTGGAGGACCACAGAAGTAGAACTCAATATCTTCAGGAGCTTCGTGAGGCTTTAAGTGGTGCTCGATTACCGCATTGTGTACGAAGCCTAAGAAACCATCTCCTTCATCGTCTAAACTCTTTTTCTCATTCCAGTTGTCTTCCGGTGCAGGGTCAGAAAGAACAATGTGGAACTTGAAGTTCGGGAATTCTCTTTCGATCTGACGGAAGTCTTCTTCATAGAATAACTCACGTTTGGAACGTCCACCGTAGTAGTAAGTTACTTTACGACCCGTTTTTAAGGTGTGGAATAAGTGGAATAAGTGTGAACGCATTGGCGCCATACCTGCACCACCACCGATGTAAACCATTTCAGCATCTGTGTCTTTGATGAAGAATTCACCGTAAGGACCTGAAATCGTTACTTTATCACCTACTTTACGAGAGAATACATAAGAAGAACAAATACCCGGATTTACATCCATCCAAGCATTCTTCTCTCTGTCCCATGGTGGTGTAGCGATACGAATGGTCAGCATAACGATGTTACCTTCGGCAGGGTGATTGGCCATAGAGTAGGCACGGAAACACTCCTCGTCGTTTTTCATCTTTAACGGCCATAAGCCAAATTTATCCCATTCACCTTTGAACTTGTCCGGTCCGGCAGGATCGTTAGGTTCAGGGCGAATGTCCATATCTTTAAAGTCAACCTCAATCTCTGGAACGTCAATTTGGATGTACCCACCCGCTTCGAAGTCTAGCGTTTCACCTTCAGGTAATTTTACGATAAAGGCTTTAATAAAAGTAGCTACGTTGTAGTTAGAGATTACTTCACATTCCCATTTTTTAATTCCGAAGATCTCTTCAGGAATCTCAATGTTCATGTCGTTTTTAATCTTTACCTGACAACCCAAACGCCAGTCATCAGCAATTTCTTTACGTGAGAAGTAAGGCTTTTCGGTAGGAAGAATTTCTCCTCCACCTTCGGTAACCTGACATTTGCACATGGCACAAGTACCTCCACCACCACAAGCGGATGGTAGGAAGATCTGGTTGTTACCTAACGTTGATAATATGGTTGAACCTGCATCAACTTCGACTTCTTTTTCACCATTAATGACAAGCTTCACTTTTCCTCCCGGAGATAGTTTCGCTTTGGCAAACAAAAGTACTCCTACCAGCGATAATACGACTACTAAGAATACCAATATTGTTGTTATAAGTGTAATACCCATTGTATTGTCTTTTCAGAATTATAATTGAATACCCATAAAGCTCATAAAGGCGATACCCATCAAACCGGTAATGATGAAAGTAATACCTAAACCTCTAAGTGGTGCAGGAACATTTGAATAACGTATCTTTTCGCGAATGGCAGCAATGGCTACAATAGCTAACAACCAACCCACACCGGACCCCAAACCAAAAGCCGTTGCTTCGGCGATGGTTGAGTATTGTCTTTCCTGCATGAATAATGCTCCACCAAGTATTGAACAGTTTACTGCGATCAATGGAAGGAAAATACCTAAAGCACCGTAAAGAGCAGGAGATACTTTTTCAACGATCATTTCAACCAGTTGTACCATGGAGGCAATAACGGCGATGAACATAATGAAACTTAAGAAAGACAGATCGACATCAGCCAGATCATCTGAAAGCCATGCTAAAGCACCTGCTTTTAATACGTAGTTTTCTAATAGGTAGTTAATTGGTACAGTAATACCTAATACGAATATTACGGCTGCACCTAAACCAACGGCAGTTTTTACTGTTTTCGAAACCGCCAGGTAAGAACACATCCCCAAGAAATATGCAAAAATCATATTGTCTATGAAGACGGACTTAACGAATATGTTTACTAAGTCTTCCATTGTCTTAATTTTCTTCGATTAGGTCTTTATTTCTAGTACGTTGTGCCCATATGATCAAAGCCACAGTAATCAGGGCCATAGGAGGCAAGATCATCATGTTGTTGTTCATGTATCCCAATTCATAGAATGATTCCGGGATGATCTGAAAGCCCCATATTTTCCCTGAACCTAACACTTCACGGAAAAATGCTACAGCTACCAGGATCCATGCGTATCCAATTGCATTACCAAAACCATCCAGTAGAGAAGGCCAGATCTTATTACCTAATGCAAAAGCTTCTAAACGTCCCATAATGATACAATTGGTAATGATCAGACCGACAAATACGGACAATTTCTCAGAGACATCCGGCATGAATGCTTTTAATAGTTCGTTTACCAAGATTACGAGTGCTGCAACGACCACTAATTGGACGATAATTCTGATTCTTGAAGGAATCAGGTTACGCATTGCTGAAACGATTACGTTTCCAAACATCATTACTGCTAATACAGATACAGACATAACAAAAGCCTGTTCGATCTGTACAGTAATTGCCAGTGCAGAACAGATACCCAATACTTGTATGGAAATTGGATTTGCTCCGTCCAGCGGGTCTGTCATCAGCTTGCGATTCTTCTTTGAGAATAATGCTTCTTTTTTTTCTGCCATGACTCGTTAATTTAATGTGTTAAAGTAGTTTACGTATACTTCCAGTGTACGAGTGGTCATTTCCTCAACACCTTTCGAAGTGATAGTTCCACCGGTAATACCGTCAACTTTAGCGTTTAATCCTGAACCTGAACCGTCTTTTACTACGACGATGGGTTGGAATACTCCTGAAGTGTCTGCAACGATTTCTCCTGTGTATTGGTCAGAGTAAGAAGCATACTTAATTTCAGCTCCTAAACCGGGGGTTTCTGTTTTGTGGTCGAAGGTTGCACCGTAAATGGTTCTGTAGTCAGATTCTAAGGCAACAAAGCCCCAAATTGGTCCCCAAAGCCCTGTGCCTATGACAGGAATTACGTAATATCTGATACTGTCTTTTTCACAAATGTAAAGTGGGTAGTTGCGATCTGATGCAGCTAGCTTTTTATCGCGGAATTCTTTTTTGATATCTACATCAAAAGCTTCTGCACTTAGGTCTTTACCTGCAATAATTTTGGAATCTACGACATACTTGTCATACATTTCTTGTGCATTAGCTCGAGTTGCCTCAACATTAATAGCACTTAAAATGCTGATCATCTTTTTGTCCGTAGCATTTTTATCCTGACGCGTTTTAAGCCCTTGAGAAGCTACCGCCAACAAAGCTCCTACGACGACTACCATAACAATGGCGAAGCTGAAGGTATATCCGTTACTGTTTTTATCGATTGCCATATCTCTGAATTAAGCCGTTTTTACTCGTTTCATTCTTCTGTTGATGTTGGCAGCAACCACGTAGTGGTCTACCAATGGCGCCATCACATTCATGAATAAGATCGCCATCATTACCCCCTCAGGGTATGCCGGGTTTACTACACGAATTAAGATGGCCAACAAACCGGTTAAGAATCCGTAGATCCATTTTCCTTTGTTTGTTTGTGCTGCAGAAACCGGATCGGTAGCCATAAAGACCATACCGAATAAGAATCCGCCCATTACAATTTGGTGAATGGCCGGAACAGCCATGTAAAGATTGTCTGCACTGTCGGCAAATCCGTTAAAGATCAACCCCATTGCGTATCCACCTAAGAACATACCGATCATTACTCTCCAAGAAGCAATTCCGGTGATCAGTAGTAATGCAGCACCAATTAAGATGGCTACACCGGATGTTTCGGCAATAGAACCCGGGATGATCCCGATAAAACTTTCCATAATGGAAGGAATGGCATTTACACCGCCTTCAATAGCGTTTGCTAGCGGGGTAGCTCCGGAGAATCCGTCAACAGCTTGTTCACCGCCTAATGAGATCCATACTTTATCACCCGACATCATGGTTGGGTAAGCAAAGAATAGGAAAGCACGTGCTGTTAAGGCAGGATTCAAAATGTTCATTCCCGTACCACCGAAGACCTCTTTACCAATTACAACGGCAAAAACAACGGCTACAGCTAACATCCATAAGGGAAGATCCGCAGGCATGATCATTGGAATCAATAAACCGGTTACCAGATACCCTTCGTTTACGGAGTGTCCTCTGGAGATGGCAAAGGCAAATTCAATACCTAGGCCCACACCATAAGAAACGGCGATCATTGGAAGTACCTTTGTAGCACCGTAAATTAAGGATTCAATACAATCAGGTTCTGTTACACCTAAAGCTAAAAAGTGTTGGTATCCTGTGTTCCACATTCCAAAAATCAACGCAGGGATCAAAGCTAACACTACGGTAAACATAGTACGCTTTAAGTCGATCGCGTCACGCATGTGTGCGCCGGAGTGCGAAGTGTGATCAGGAACAAATAGGAAAGTCTCAAAAGCGTCGTAAGCCGGATACAGCTTCTCTAGTTTCCCACCTTTTTCAAAGTGAGGTTTTACGCCATTTAGTATATTTCTGAATAATTTCATGGTCTTGTCTTTAGCTACATTCTTTTCTTACTAAGTCCAAACCTTCTCGCAGGATCTCTTGTACAGGGATTTTAGAAGTGCAGGTAAATTCACATAAAGCGAAATCTTCTTCAACCACTTCGTAAATACCCAGGTTCTCCATCAACTCGATGTCGCCAATCATAATGGCTTTGATCAGGTGTTGAGGGTAAACATCCATAGGAAGTACTTTTTCGTATTGCCCGGTAACAACGTAAGCACGTTCTTCACCATTCATGTTGGCAGAGATTGCGTATTCTTTTTTAGGGTTCATCCAAGAGAAGAATGATCGGGATAAACTAAATTTAGTGAAACCAGGTAATAACCAACCTAGGAAATCAGGCTCGTTACCTTCAGGGATCACACAAATTTCGTTGTCGTAGAACCCTAAGTTTCCATTTGCTTCAATTTGAGTACCTGTAAGTACATTTCCACTGATGAAACGATTGTCACCATCTTTAATGTTTTCTTGAGTAATTCCGGAAATTGAAGCACCTTGCATGGTTCTGTAGTAGCGAGGTTTTTCAACTTGAGAACCGGCTAACGCGATAAGACGGGTAGCATCGTATTTCCCTTCGCTAAACAAACGACCGATAGCAATTACATCTTGAGGATACATGTACCAAACCACTTCGCCTTTATTAATAGGGTCTATGTGATGGATTTGCACACCTACATTACCAACAGGGTGAGGGCCAGATAGGTTGTTAATCTGAACACCTTTTGCATTGGTAAATACCGATGAAGAATTTGAATTCCCATCTATGTTTAGGTGTGTTGTGCCATCAGTAAGTTTTGTTACGATGTTTAAACCGGCTTGGAATTCTTTTTCCATTCCATGAAGGACAAAGTCATTGTCGCAGGCTAATGGAGCACTGTCGAAAGCAGAAATGAATACTGCTTTTGGCATATCGGCAGGATTTGCAATAACAGCGAAAGGACGCTGACGTACAAATGGCCATACACCGGCAGCTAACATTTGCTCGATAATTTGCTCACGAGATAAATCTTTGGCTTCTGCTTTTGGGAAGTCTTTGTAAGTAATCGTAGCCTCAGCTTTGATTACTACAGCAAGAATCTTTCTTTTATCACCTCGACGAATTTCGGTAACTTCACCACTGACAGGAGATGTAATGATAACAGCTGGATTTTCTTTATCAAAGAATAAAGAGGAACCTGCTTGAACTTTATCACCAGCTTTAACTGTAAGTTTTGGTGTTAATCCCGTAAAATCACTCGGCTTTACAAGGTAATATTCCGAAGCTGGAATATTGGCGTAAACGCGTTCCGCTGATCCTTTCAACTTAATGCTAACGCCTCTTTTGATACGAATGTCTGTAGACATGCCTGTTATGAGAGATTGATTAATCTTAAATTTTGAATTGCAAAACTAATAATTTTAGAGCGCTTATTAAATAGTTTTGAATTTATTTAGAGTAAATTTTTAATCGACACAAAAAGTTTGGTTTACCTTTTGTAGTGATGACGACCGATTCTGTCTAATGTTTAGCGCCTTATTTGTAATTTCATTAGTTAGAAAGATGACCCTGTTTTTGATTTTAATACACCCATAGTTTTTTATTGTATTTTGACGAAGTAAATTTGATGCGTTAAACTTTTTTAACATGTATTTGAAATCAATCTTTATTTTGTTTTTTTCGTTTGCATTAGTTGCTGATGCACAACCTGAGTGGGTGCCCGGTCAAGTTGCTCACGATTTTATTTACAGTGATAAAGTAAAATCTTGCCTTTTAACCCCTATGGAGTCATTTACAGATTTCCCTGTGATAGAGATGAATTCATCTGAAAAATTAGTCTTGCAGTTTGATCATTTTGATGATGGTGTTCATGATTATGTGTATGTTATAAATCATTGCAATGCGGATTGGACAATTTCAGAATTGCATTCGAATGAGTATGTTGATGGTTTCACTGAAAATTACATTGAGAATTATGCGTTTTCATTTAATACCAAACGTGCATATATACATTACGAGTTGGCTCTGCCAAATCAAGATTTTACGTTCATCAAATCAGGGAATTACATTCTTTCGGTTTATGATGCAAAGCAACCTAGTAATACATTGTTTACCAAGCGTTTTATGGTTTACGAGAAAAGTGTGTTGATTGGTGCTGATGTTCACCAAACAACGCTTGCTAACGGTCGTTACACCGATCACGAAGTTGATGTTATTGTTAATTTTACACATGTGGATTATGTTAACCCCATTCAAGACGTGAAATTATCTATTTATCAAGGGCATAGGTGGGATAATGCGATTACAAATTTAACGCCGAGCTTTATAGAGAAAAAACGCTTGGTGTATGACTTTGAAGAAGAGTCTAGTTTTCAGGCAGGTAATGAGTATCGTTTCTTCGACACCAAGAGTGTTCGGTACTACAGTGAAGGTATTCAGAAGATAATTATTGATTCTACAGATGTTTTTTTGTTGTATCCTGATTTCCCTAGAGCAAATAAGTCGTACAGTTTTTATCCAGATTTGGAAGGCTATTATGTACCTAATATTATGGAGAAGGTGGATTCTCGAGTTGAAGCTGATTATGTGTGGGTGAATTTTTGCTTGAAACAAAAACCCTTTTTGACCGACGGAGATGTGTATGTATATGGTGGGTTGACGGATTGGAATTTGAGAGAAGACGCACGGATGGTTTATAATGAGCAAGAAGCTTGTTATGAAACATCGTTATTATTAAAACAAGGGTACTACAATTACACTTATTTGCATTTCACTGAAGAAGAGGGTAAGGCCAGCCAAGAGGAAGTTGATGGAAGTTTTTACCAGACCAGTCAAGACTATTTTGTTTTCGTGTATATGTATGACTATGATTATGCATACGATCGACTACTAGGTGTTCGTAAAGTCACAACCAAAGGCATGTTTTAAGTTAAGATTTAATTGGCTATAAAAGGTGCTAAAAGATTGAAGTGAGGAATCTCGACGTGAAATTTTTGATTGTCTGCCAAACGTTTAAATAGATAGCTTCCTTTCATAGCGCCAATAGGGCATTTTAGTTGAGACCCAGATTCATAGATGTGTTTCTCTCCGGGACATAAAATTGGTTGTTCACCAATAACACCATTCCCTTCAATTTCATAATCATAGTCGGCAGCATCTAACACCAGCCAGTGTCTTTTGAGTAGCTTAATTGTGTGATTGCTTTTGTTTTCTATAATTATTTGGTAAGAAAACACATCAACGTTGCCTTCGATACTGTCAAAGTTTCCCTCGTAAGAAGGTTCTACTGAAACCTTGACATCTTTTGTGATTTTATACTTCATTATCAAATTCTTTATAACAATTATACTTTTTTATCAGGGACGTTTTACAAGATTTTAAAATTTCAATGAACCAACTTATCAACAAATAGATGAAGTTCAAGATGATAGGCGTCCCTTGTCGTTTTGCTGTCGGTAGGTAAGGCACGCTATTTGTAATAGTTTCAAAAAAAATAATTTCAAGCCCTGGTAATTTGTTGAGTCTTGCAAAATAGAATCCTTAGCTTCATTCACACAACATTACAAAGGCTTGCGATGTAATTAACATTTAATGTATAATTAATGATGGGGAAAGGTTTATTTAAAGTGCCTCAAGCATCTTGTGAGAAGGTACAGTCTTTTGCATTAGGTTCTCCAGAGCGAGAATTAGTAGCCATTGAATATGAAAAAATGATGTCTAGTGTAGTCGATATACCTATGTACATCGGTTCTGAGGAGGTACGTACGAATGATTTGGTGAAAATTTCACCGCCTCACAAGCATAAACATACTGTAGGCCACTATCACAAAGGACAGGCTCTTCATGTAAAAAAAGCCATCGAGGAGGCTGTATTAGCAAAAGAAGATTGGGCAAGCATGAGTTGGGAACACCGGGCCTCAATTTTTTTGAAAGCAGCAGATCTACTAGCAGGTCCTTTTCGATCTAAAATGAATGCTTCAACCATGATTGCACAATCGAAAAATGTTCATCAAGCAGAAATAGATGCTGCTTGTGAGTTGATTGATTTTTTGCGTTTTAACGTTCTTTACATGACTGAGATTTTTACACAACAACCAGAATCTTCGGAAGGGGTGTGGAATCGAATGGAGTTTCGTCCCTTGGAAGGTTTTGTATATGCCATTACCCCCTTTAACTTTACTGCAATAGCCGCTAATTTATGTGTAGCCCCTGCATTAATGGGTAATACCATTGTTTGGAAACCATCCGATACGCAAATTTATTCTGCTCAGGTGACTGTTGAGTTGTTTAAAGCTGCAGGTCTTCCCGATGGCGTTATTAATGTCATTTATGGAGATCCCGTCGAAATTTCAAATGAAATATTTACAAGTCCAGATTTTGCAGGACTTCACTTTACAGGTTCAACACAGGTATTTAAAAACTTGTGGAAGCAAATTGGAAACAATATTCATTCCTATAAAACCTACCCGCGTATTGTAGGTGAAACGGGTGGTAAGGACTTTATTCTGGTTCACAAATCAGCTGAAGCCAAAGAGGTAGCTACGGCTATCGTTCGTGGGGCATTTGAATTCCAGGGGCAAAAATGTTCTGCGGCTTCTCGTGCTTACGTCCCTTCAAACTTGTGGGAAGATGTAAAAGCCTATGTTGTTGAAGATCTGGATTCAATAAAAATGGGTGATCCGGGTGATCTTTCTAATTTTATTAATGCGGTGATCCACGAAGCCTCTTTCGATAAGATTGCATCTTATATTGCTCAGGCGAAAGCGGATGCAGATGCGGAGATTGTAGCCGGTGGTAACTACGATAAATCGGAGGGCTATTTTATACAGCCTACGGTAATTTTGGCTAAAACACCTCGTTACACAACGATGGAAACAGAGTTGTTTGGGCCTGTAATTACAATTTATGTATACGATGAAAATGATTTTGAAGCTACTTTAGAATTGGTAGATACCACTTCGGAGTATGCTTTAACAGGGGCTATTTTTTCTAAAGACAGATATGCCATTGAATTGGCTTCAGAGAAATTGAAAAATGCTGCAGGTAACTTTTATATTAATGATAAGCCAACAGGAGCTGTTGTATCTCAACAACCTTTTGGTGGTGCCCGTGCTTCGGGAACGAATGACAAAGCAGGATCTGCATTAAACTTGTTGCGTTGGGTTTCTCCCAGAACCATTAAGGAAACCTTTGTTTCCCCGACGGATTATAGGTACCCTTTTTTGCAGACTGATTAGAGGGAACTTCTCTTGAAAATTTGAAGTAAAAACAGTGTTACTATTTTTCAAATTATAAGAGTTTAAGGTTTGGATTTAGGTGAGGCCGTTGCGAAGGTCTTACAGCAAATGTTTACGAGATAAACTAGTTGAGATTGTATTATAGTATTGATATTCAGCCTCGTTGATTTTTCTTAAATTTGTGGCTGATTAATGGACAGAATTGAATTTTATGACATTAACAAAAAATAAAGAAATTACATTCGTTGATTTTCGTCGAGAATTGTTGGAAGATTACCGTTTGGCTTGTGAAAGCCGAGCCGTAAGTTTGTTGGGTAGACGAGAAGTGTTAACTGGTAAGGCTAAGTTTGGCATTTTCGGTGATGGTAAAGAATTGGCGCAAATTGCAATGGCAAAAGTTTTCAGAGATGGAGATTTTCGTTCTGGGTACTACCGCGATCAAACTTTTATGATGGCCATTGGCGAAATTACCATTCAAGAAATGTTTGCCGGGTTATATGGTCATACGGATGTAGTTCGAGAACCAACTTCAGCTGGGCGTCAAATGGCTGGTCATTATGCTACTCGAAGCTTAAATGAGGATGGTACTTGGAAAAATTTAATGCAGATCAAAAATTCTTCTGCAGACATTTCATGTACTGCAGCGCAAATGCCTCGCTTGATAGGTTTAGCTCAGGCATCAAAGATATATCGTTCCAATAAAGACTTACACGATTGGACCTCTTTTTCAAACAAAGGAAACGAAATTGCCTTTGGTACCATTGGAGATGCAAGTACCTCAGAAGGTCTCTTTTTTGAAGCCATTAATGCAGCAGGCGTTTTACAGCTTCCGATGATTATGTCAGTTTGGGATGATGGATATGGGATTTCCGTACCCGCAAAATATCAAACGACTAAAGAGAATATCTCAGAAGTTTTAAAGGGTTTCCAAAGAGATGAAAAGGGTGCTGGGCTTGAGATCTTTCGAGTTAATGGATGGGATTACCCCGCTTTAATTGATACGTATCAGCAAGCTGAGAAAGTTGCTCGTGAAGAGCATGTTCCTTGTTTAATTCATGTCATGGAAGTTACTCAGCCTCAAGGACATTCTACATCCGGATCTCATGAGCGGTACAAATCTAAAGAACGATTGCAGTGGGAACTTGATTTTGACCCCATCAAAAAAATGGGTGAATGGATGGTTGAAACTGCTATTGCCACCCAAGATGATTTGGATAAAATAAACGCGGAAGCAAAGAAAATTGCAAGGCAAGCAAAAATTAAAGCTTGGAATGAATATATAAATCCTATAAACGATGAGCGTCAACAAGTTACCTCATTGCTTATGCAGTTGGCTGAGCAAAGTTCAAATAAAGTTTTTATTGAGAAATTGGCGAATGATTTAACGGCCAATGTAGAACCTGTTCGTAAAGATCTATTTAACACTGTTCGCCGAGCACTTCGTTTTGCTAGACATGATGATGCTTCGGTAAAACAAAGTTTAATTCATTGGTTAAATAACCAAAAGAAACTTAATGCCGAACGTTACAGCAGTCACTTGTATAGCGAGTCTAAATTTGCGTCATTAAAGGTGGAAGAGGTTTTACCTGAATATGCTGACGATGCTCAAGAGGTTGATGCTCGTATTGTTATTCGAGATAATTTTGACGCGATTTTTGCACAAAAACCAGAGACTTTGATTTTTGGGGAAGATGCAGGTCGAATTGGTGATGTAAATCAGGGTCTTGAAGGGTTACAACTCAAGTATGGAGATGTTCGGGTTTCTGACACAGGGATACGTGAGGCTACCATAATAGGTCAAGGTATAGGTATGGCCATGCGCGGATTACGACCAATAGCCGAGATTCAGTATCTAGACTACATCTTCTATGCAATTCAGATCATGACCGATGATTTAGCGAGTTTACACTATCGGACAAAGGGAGGGCAAAAGGCTCCTTTAATTGTCAGAACGCGAGGACATCGTCTGGAAGGGATTTGGCATTCGGGCTCACCTATGGGTATGCTTGTAAGTTCATTAAAAGGAGTGAATATTCTCGTTCCTAGAAATATGACAAAAGCTGCAGGTTTTTACAATACCATGTTAGAGTCTGATGACCCTGCTGTAATTATTGAGTGTTTAAATGGATATCGATTAAAGGAGAAATTACCCTCTAATTTAGGTCAGTTTAAAACTCCAGTCGGTGTTGTTGAAGTGACTAGGGAGGGTACAGATGTTACGATTGTGACCTATGGTTCTACCTGGCGCTTAGTTATGGAAGCAGCTAAAGAACTTGAAATTGAAGGGATTTCTGCGGAAGTAATCGATGTACAGTCTTTAATGCCGTTTGATGTTAATCATATGATAACAGAAAGTGTGGCAAAGACCAATCGTGTTATTTTTGTCGATGAGGATGTGCCGGGCGGAGCTACGGCCTACATGATGCAGAAAGTTTTAGAAGATCAGAAAGCGTATTTTCATTTGGATAGCGATCCAAAAACCTTAACAGCAAAACCTCACAGACCTGCTTATGGAACTGATGGCGATTACTTCTCTAAGCCTAGTGTGGATGAAATCTTTGATGAAGTCTACAAAATGATGAGTCGTGTCGATCCCAAAAAGTTTACAGATATTTCTTAAGTAAATATAGAAAGCTTAGCTTTTTCAATTACACTTTCAACGCATCAAAACATTTAGTAATCCTGAAGTCTTCGTGCATCTCTTTGAATTCACTTAGACTGTATGAATATACTCTTACGCGATTGTTAATAAGACTTTTTAGTTCTGTGATTGTTTCCTGATTGTTGTCGAAGTAATACTCTGATATGCTTTCAAGCTGATGTTCAGTGTGAATCAATTCTCCGTACATAACACAATTTTTTAAAAATATTAGAACTTCAATTTCGTTAATCTTAATCGTCAAAAGAAATATTTCATTGTATTAGCTTTATTTTTATGAATATCATATAAAATTTAAGTATTTTCGTGAAAACATTAAAATTCTACTTAGATTGTCGTTATGAAAAACAAGATTGACATTGTTGATTTAGAAATCGTTAAGCATTTATCATCGAATGCTAAGATATCATACACTGATTTGGCTTCTAGGATTCTTGTTTCGCCTAGTACAGTGCATGTTAGGGTAAAAAGGTTAGAAGATTTAGGAATTATAAAGAACTTCACGGTAAGAATTGATTATTCTAAATTGGGATTTACTTTTACGGCTTACTTGGGTGTTTTTCTAGATCAAGCAAAGAGTATTGATAATGTAGTTAAGACTTTGAAAGAAATTCCACAGATTACAGTGATTGACTTTACTACGGGTCAATTCAGTATTTTTTGTAAGGTTAGGGCTATGGATTCAGCAGCTGCTCGAAAAGTACTAAAGAGAATACATTCCATTGATGGTATAAGCAGAACAGAAACATTCATATCGATGGAAGAGGTTATGAATAAAAAAGATTCCTTGTTGGATTACATTCACATAGATGACTCGAAGCCATCTTAGAGTATAAAGTATCAAACACAAGTGTATTTCCCTTTAAACTCATGAGAATAACTGAAGAGGATAGTTTGTACGACGATTTAGAAAATAAGTCAGTTTCTGTGTTGTTGTCTCAAATGAATCAGGAAGATCAAAAAGTTGCTGATGCAGTCTGTGAAGCCATACCACAAATTCAAGTTTTGGTGGAGCAAATTCTCCCTCGTATGAAAAAGGGAGGAAGATTGTTTTATTTAGGAGCTGGAACAAGTGGCCGTCTGGGAATACTTGATGCCTCTGAATGCCCTCCAACCTTTGGAGTATCACACAATCATATTGTAGGGCTAATAGCTGGCGGAGATGGAGCGATTCGTAAAGCAGTTGAATTTGCTGAAGATCAGGTCGATATGGGCTGGTCAGATTTGCAAGAACATAAAATCACCGGTATAGATTCAGTAATAGGAATTGCAGCCTCAGGAACAACCCCTTATGTTATTGGAGCTTTAAAGGCTTGTAGAAAGGAAAATATTTTGACAGGCTGTATAACCTGTAATGCAAATTCGCCTTTAACGGAGTCTTCAGATTTTCCTGTAGAGGTTGTTGTAGGCCCTGAATTCATCACTGGGAGTACTCGTATGAAGGCAGGTACAGCCCAAAAGCTAGTTTTGAATATGATATCTACCTCCTTAATGATAAAACTTGGAAAGGTTCAAGGGAATAAAATGGTAGATATGCAATTGAGTAACGATAAATTAGTGGATCGAGGATCTCGAATGATTGTTGATGAAACGAATTTAGACTTTGATACAGCACAAGAGTATCTATTGAAATACGGTTCGGTTAGAAAGGCAGTAAAAGCTTATAAAGATGGGAAGTAATTTCTCTCATTAGATTTTTAATGTCCGTAAATATTAAAATAAGAAAACGACATGACATTTAAGGAACTTAATTTCCACGAAGACATACAAGAAGGTTTGGACGCAATGTATTTTGAAAAACCTACTCCTGTTCAAGAATTGGCTATCCCAGTCATTATGGAAGGACGAGATATTATTGCTTGTGCACAAACAGGTACTGGGAAGACAGCAGCATTTTTATTACCCATATTGAATGAATTGCATAAGGTTAAAAAGAAAAAAATCCGAGCAATCATTATCGCGCCAACTCGGGAGCTAGCTCAGCAGATTGATCAACAATTTGACGGGTTTTCCTACTTTGCTCATGTGAGTTCGCAAGCAGTGTATGGTGGGGGTGATGGTAATACTTGGACAGCTCAATCTGAGGCTTTGAAAAAAGGTACTGAAGTAATTATAGCTACTCCAGGTCGCTTATTGTCTTTTTTATCTCTTGCAAATATTGATTTGTCTGGGGTTGAATACTTGATTTTGGATGAGGCAGATCGAATGTTGGATATGGGTTTTAATCATGATATCATGCGTATTGTGGATAAGCTTCCAAAGAAAAGACAGACCTTATTATTTTCTGCTACTATGCCTTCTAAGATCGTGCAGTTGGCTCAAAACATTCTTAGTAATCCCGCTCGCGTAAATGTGGCTATATCAAAACCTGCAGAAACCATTTGTCAGGAAGCTTACTTGGCTTATGATAAGCAAAAAGCTCCATTGGTAGCACATATTCTTAAGCAAATGGACTTTGAATCGGTGATCGTGTTTTCTTCTACTAAGAAGAATATTTCTACCATTCAACGAGAGTTGAAGAAGCAAGGAATCCCTTCTAAAGCTATGTCTTCTGATTTGGAACAGAAGGAGCGTGAGGAAGTTATGGGGCAATTTAAAGCTAAAAAGTTCACTACTCTAGTAGCCACTGATATTGTTTCGAGAGGAATTGATATCAAAGGGATCTCATTGGTAATAAATTATGATATTCCTACGGATGCAGAAGATTACATTCATAGAATAGGTAGAACCGGAAGAAATGAATCTGAAGGTCATGCCATTACATTAATCAATGAAAGAGATCAAATTTTATTCTTTAACATTGAAGCACTTATCGATAAGGAGATTGATAAATTACCACTTCCTGAACGTATGGGTGAAGCACCTCTTTATGAGCCCGAAAAGAAAAGGAATAAACCCAATCCAAAGAGAAAAAAGAAAAGATTCAATTCGAATTACAAAGGAGGGAAGCCTAAGTATATGAAGAAGTCAAATTCTGGGAATTAGTACAAAGCACAAAGTACAGGGTGTTAAGTATGAGGAACACCAAATTATCAATCTATTAAAAACTAAGTACCTAATACCAAGTACTAGTTACTCTAACAAATGAATTCCATCTTTTTTAATGGCGATCATTTTATCTTTATAAAGATTACCGATTGCTTTTTTAAAGACTTTTTTACTCATCTCTAATTCCTCATAGATGGCTTCAGGGGCTGATTTGTCATGTAGAGGTAAAAATCCACCTGCATCGTGTAAAGCTTCAATAATTTGTGATCGAGCATCTTTCACCTCTTCCATTCCTTCTTTTTTTAGGGTAATGTCAATTTTTTGATCACTCTCTCGTATGGATTTTACATAACCTTTGGTTTTTTGTCCCTCACTGAGGTTTTGGAAGATTTCATTGTGAAAGAGAAGTCCCCAAAATTTGTTGTTTACGATGACGCGAACGCCTAAATCGGTTTCGTCACATATTAAAAGGTCTACTTCTTCACCCACTTCGAGAGATTCAGCTTCGTTCTGCAGGTGTCTGTGCACTTTAGCAGTAGCTGCAATTCTATCTGTTTGTTCATCGATATAGGCATATACAAGGTAGTACCCATCATTCACCATTAAGGAGCGTTGTTGCGATACAGGAACAAAAAGATCTTTAGGTAAACCCCAATCTAGAAATGCTCCGTAGGATTCCACTTTGTTAACGTTTAGGTAAGCAAACTCTCCAATATGAATGTAGGGTTCTAAGCGTGTAGCAATAATACGATCTTCAGAATCTCTGTAAATGAAAACGTCAATAAAATCTCCTACATCAACTCCTTTGGGTACGTATCGTTTGGGTAATAAAATACCATCGTGTTCTTTGTTTTCAGTGTCTAAGAAAAGTCCGATTTCAGTATTTCTTAAAACTTCTAAGTTGATTTTTTTTCCTACGATACTCATCTTGTGAAAATCCATTCTTTAGTGTTGGACAGATTTTCGCTGAACGCATATCCACCCAGATTAAAATTCTTTATTTCTTCCACATTTTTAATGCGGTTTTGAATGATGAATCGCGTCATCATTCCACGTGCTTTTTTAGCGTAAAAGCTAATGATTTTCAGGGTGCCATTTTTTTCGTCTTTAAAAACAGGGTTAATGATCTCTGCGTTTAAAGCTTTTTTGTTCACGGCTTTGAAATATTCATTTGAAGCAAGATTGATGATGTAATCTTTTTCTCTTTTGTTTATTTCATCAGTGATTTTATTACCCCAGAATTCGTAGAGGTTCTTACCGCTCTTATTGGCAAATTTAGTTCCCATTTCAAGTCGATAGGCTTGCATCAAATCCATGGGGCGCAAAAGACCGTATAAGCCGGATAAAATACTGAGATGATTTTGAGCAAATTCCAGATCAGTATTTGACAAAGATTCGGCTTCAAGACCTGTGTAAACATCACCTTTAAAAGCAAAAACAGCTGCTTTTGAATTAGCTTCATTAAAAGGTAAACTCCAATTTGCAAAACGCTCAGCGTTAAGTTCAGCAATTTTGGAACTTACACTCATTAAATTTTGAATTTCAGTAGCGCTTAATTTTTTTAACTCATTGATTAATAAGTTAGACTCCTCATTAAATGGAGAGTTGGTGACCTTTGACATGGGGGAGTCGAAATTCATGTCTAAGGTTTTTGCTGGTGAAATTAATAGGTGCATACTATGGAAAATTTACTTAAAAATACACTATTCTTCTGTCTTCGTGTTTACTAGCCTAATGAATTGAAAAGAATTCTTTTTTTAAAGAATATCGGGTGCGATTTGAGGTTTTAGAGTTTTTAGATGAAAGCTTTTAGAAATCCCAAATCCAAGGCTGTACTTATTGGTCAATTGAATGCCGTTTACATTTTTGTAAATAGGAATGCCGATGAAGGTGTTTAGCGTATAATTTTGTTTTAATGTGTAGGAAAAGCTGGGTTGGAGGTCGAGGTAACTACCTCCGGTGTACTGCATAATTTCGTTCTTATTTTCAGCTTTGTTTCTGTGCTGAAAATGAAGAGCTATTCCTAAATTTAATTTTTCTGAGGATTGATAGATGAGTTTCAAGTTAGCTCGATACAGGTTCCCGTATTTGTAATGGGTCCGTTCTGTATTTATTCTTTGAGAAAATTCACCCGATAGAAATGAGCTCGCTGAGAGTTTTGAACTTGGGAATTGTTTTGTAATTAATACCGTGGGGTTAAGCTTGAAACTTCCCGATGAGGGTTGGATGTCTACAGGTAAAATGATATTCCCATTCATTTGATCGAAGGCCCCAATAGGAAACGATACTTTCATTCCTGGGGAAATAGTTATCATTCGAGACCTGTTGTTGTACAAGTGATATTGGAACCCAAGAACAAGATCTCCCAAGCCAAATGCTTTTCTCTTCTGATCGATAAATCCATACCTCAAAGATTTATCAATGAAATAGCCCATCTCAGAGGTAAGTTTGATTTTGCTTGTAAGACCATACTCCAAACTCAGCATGGCAAAGTTAAATCGCATATTTTTCAGGTAGTTCCAGTCTATAGATTGGTTGCCTTTAAAGTAGGTGTCAGAGTAACTGTGCAGTATTGAACTTGATACGTTCAATACGTTTTTTGATAGGCCAAAAGCGCCGTTATTTGTCGAAGGATTTCCAGCCGAACAACATTGAGCTAAGGATAAATTACTGATAGAGATACTAATGAAAGCTGTAAGTAGTAACTTCTTCATATTTATGGGGAACTATTCAATAATCGTTATAATGATACTTTTGGTTACTTTACCACCGCCATTAGAAACTTCGCAACTGATTCTTTTTTCGCCCATACAACAAGGTGATGCTGTAAATTGAACCTCAGAGCCATCGCTATTTATGATAAATAGATCTCCAAAATCTACCTCCCAAATATAATTTAAGTCTTCGCCTGATGCGGTACATTTAAGTTTTGCGGGTTCACTAGATCCGTATTTTATTTGTGTCTTATCGGAGGTTAAACTGATAATTGTAGGCTTCTCAGTTGTGACATTTTCTTTGTTTTCTTTGTCACAACTACTGAGAAATGCGAGTCCAAATATTGCAAGTACTAATGAGACAACTTTCATGTGTAAGTGTTTTTGCAAATTTAATCAATAACATTGATGTTGGGGTAAGTTTTTTAGCAATAGGTTGGTAATTTTTCTAAAATAGAGTGGTGCTATTGAAGGGAAATAATTAGTTTTAAAGGCAAATTAGAAATTTATGTCTAAAGCAATTTTAACATTAAAAGATGCAAAAATTTATCAGAGGGATCATTTGGTTCTCAGTGAGGTAAGTTTTCAATTACACTCAGGTGATCTTATTTATTTGATAGGTAAAACGGGTAGTGGTAAGAGTAGTTTACTGAAAACACTTTATGGCGATTTGACTTTACAAGAGGGTGTTGGTGAAGTTGTGGGTTATGATTTAAATCATTTGAAAGAACGAGACATCCCGTTTTTACGAAGAGGTATTGGCGTTGTTTTTCAAGATTTTCAATTGTTATCGGATCGGTCTATTCAAAAAAACTTGCAATTTGTATTGAAGGCAACGGGATGGGAGGATAAAACTAAGCTAGAATCTAGGATTCATGATGTTTTAGAGCAGGTGGGCATGCAACATAAGGCGTACAAAATGCCTCATGAATTGTCCGGAGGAGAGCAACAGCGCGTTGCCATTGCACGGGCCTTGTTGAATGAGCCGGATTTAATTATTGCAGATGAACCAACCGGTAATTTAGATCCTGAAACTTCTCGTGAAATTATGCAGGTGCTTAAGGGGATTCAAAAGAAGGGTAAAGCTATTTTTATGGCTACCCACGATTATTCTATCATTAATGACTTTCCTTCTAAGATGATTCGATGTGAGTCTGGGAGTATTACTCAGCTGGAAACAGTAACGATATAATCTTTTCAGCTTCTCTTTTGCTGTTGAACTCTTTTAATACTTCTTTTCTCTTTATAAGGTCCTCTTCAGAAAATTCTCTTTCTTCTAGTTCTCTGATTTTCTTTATCCAATCTGAAGCACCATTGGCAATATGACATGTGTTTTCAATACCAGCGATATTCGCCATTTTACTACTTAGTATACAATGCCTACCTCTGTAAAGAGATTTTAAGAGTTTAAGTTTAATGCCCGTGTCCTGATCTGTTGGAAGAACTTGTATTTGAGCATTTTCAATAGAGCTTTTTAAAAGACTTTCCTCAGGGCTTTCCACAATTCTTATGTATTTGTGTTTGCGAACCTCTTTACGTAGATGTTTGCTTGGCTTAAACCCTGTAATAACGAGTGGGAAATCAATTTTACTGAATACTTTTTGAATAAGGAATAAGGCTGCATTTTCATTTTCAGCCACGGACAAATTACCATGATAAATGGCATATTCTCCGATTCCTTTTTTAATTTGAACTTCCTTATCGGGGTGAAATGGCTTTATGTAATGGCTTTTATCTTCTCGGTTGAAGTGCTCATGATCTTTCTGGCTAATCGAAAAAATTCCGGTCGCTTTTTTCAGTTCTTTTTCGTAGAACTTAATTTTGAAATATTCTGAAAATAGATAGAGTTTGTCTTTAAGTTTTCTCTCAGCTTGGTAAAGTGCTTTGTAATATTCAGATTCAATGTTATGAGCTCTAACGAATCGCTTTCTGTCTTTTAATTTTGGATGATTTAGATAATAGCATGTGTGTAATCCTTCAAAAAGAATAGGTGCATCTATTCGTATTAGATTTTCTAGCAGTAGATTCGTTTTTCTTGACTTTACTATGAATGGTGTTTTGGAGAATAAATCGGTTGTACGTCTTTTTCTCGGGTAATAGTGAACAGATGCGCATAAATGATTAAGCTCTTTGGCCTCGCTTCGTCCGTATTTATAGCAGTGTAAATGGATTTTTACGCCTAATTCATTCAGCTCTTTTATTTTATAGAAAATGTCAATTGCACCCCCGTAATTAGCAGGGTAAGGGATGTTTAAGGCTATGATATGTAACTGTTTATCCTGCAATTTTGTTGTAAAGTTCTATGAGTTTGTTTTCTTCATGTTCCCAACTTAGTTCCTGAGCAGCCTTCTTTAGATTTGATTCGTATTTGGCTTTTAAATTATCGTTGAGCGCGATTTGTATTTGTTGTGCTATGTGTTTGGGTTCGTGATTTTCAATTAGCAGTCCGATATTGTATTTTTTGACTATTTTTTCCACTTCGACTACTTTACTTGCCAGAATAGGGATGCCTGCATGAATGTAATCGAATAGTTTGTTAGGCAAACTGAGTTTGTAATTGGTATTTGTGTTTTTATCCAAAGTTAGCCCAAGTTCAGCATGATACGTATACTGCATCATTTCTTCGTATGGCATTTTATTTTTAAATATAACAGAATTTTCTAATTCAAGTTGCAGAACCCTCTCTTTAAGTTGAGGTATTACATCTCCATTTCCAATGATTATGAAGTAGACATTGCTTAAGTATTGCATAGCTTGCACAGCCTCCTCTATGCCCCTATCTATGTTTATTCCAGCCCCTTGAGTGATGATAATGTTTTTCCCTTCTGGAATATTAAGTTCATGTTTTGATTTAAAGTTGTAGGCTTGCTTTTTTCGTGGAATGTTTCGCAGTACTCTTATTTCTTTTCCATACTGTTGATGGTAGCGAGATGCTATGGCATCATTTACGGTAAATATGTGATTTAGTTTTGGAAAAATCCAACGCTCTATCTTCGTCCAAGTATTTTTCACGAGTTTTCTGTTTTGAATTTCAGGGACACCAGTGAAGTATTCATGAGAGTCGTACACGAGAGGTTTACGTCGTATTTTGGAGGCTAAATAATTTGCAAGTAATGTATCTAAATCATTTGCATGGTAAACGTCTACATTCGAAAAAAGAAGAAGGAGGAATAGCCTAAGGTTGTATTCTGCATAGAAAAGTGCGCCACGGTTGAAAATGAGCTTGATTCTTTTACATGCATAGGGTCGTTCCAGATTTTTGCTGTAGGGAAGCAATCTTACAACAAGAAGTATATCCATATTAAGCTTTGTCAAGCTTTCACAAACTTTCTTAACCCTTTGATCTGTCGAGAGGTCATTTGTGACGGATATTACGACTCTTTTTTTTGTGGAATTTTTCATCGTAACCAAGATAGGGTAAATCGCCAATACAGAAAGAGGACTTTATGCAAGAGTTTTAGGACTTGTATCTACATCATTTTTAGCTTTAAAATTAGTTTTCTTATCAAGTAAGCCTCAAATTAGCCCAAAATTAGAAAAATGG
>ERZ1047985.206-NODE-206-length-49895-cov-8.585674_pt1 | contig 49895 bp, 40 predicted proteins | sample MGYA00383097_ERZ1047985 | MGnify/ENA primary metagenome ERZ1047985 (study PRJEB29581, sample SAMEA5548367) | metagenome | biome: marine; feature: coastal; material: water | depth 50 m | study: Short-term variability in the microbial, nano- and picoplankton...
CTTTATCCATCGGTGGATATGATGTTGGCTTTGCCGCCCCCCGCAACGTGCCATCGAGATTGTAGACCCAACCGTGGAACGGGCAAATCATAGCACTCGGGCAGTTGCCATGATCCTCGGCTACCAAACGCGATCCGCGATGTCGGCAGGTGTTGTGATAGGCGCGCACTTCGCCCTCGGCATTGCGCAACACAATCGCCCGCTCGCCGCACATATCAAGCGTTTGAAAATCACCGCTGTTGGGAAGATCCGACACATGACAGACAATTTGCCAGTGCGTTTTGAACACCTCTTCTTTTTCCAACTCAAGCAGCTCGGCGCTATGGTAGCACCAACCGGGCAATCCTTTGCGGTCCCAATCGTTGGGGGTGCGTGTGTCTCTCACTGTTGTTTACCTTCTTTTGGCGTTCTGTGTGGTGGCTGCCTGTTAGGGTCTCAGAGTATCCATCATCCGTTTCCATGTCAGTGCAATGGTTATTCCCTGATTGCGAAAACTGCTAAACGGAATTTTCGGCATCTTGGTAAGTGGTAGGAAGTCGTCACCCTGTTTTCCCATACAATGTGCTGCAAGTATTTTGCCAAACATCGTACCCATTGCAACCCCGCGACCATTAAAGCCCAATCCACTGTAGAGCCCTTCGGCTAGTTTATGGATATGCGGAACATGATCGAGGGTCAGCGCCACGCGGCCTGTCCACAAATGTTGAACAGTTTTTGTATCAACTTCGGGGAAAATTTCACGCATGCGGCTAAGACCAAAGCCGAAGTTATCCTCATGGATTAATTCTTTTTGCGAGTTGATGCGGCTTCCAAACAGCAATCGATCTTCGGCATCGATACCGAACCAAGACAGAAGACGTTGAGTATCCGCCGCGCCTTGTCTTTCGGGCAATATTTTTGATTTCAAATTGTCGCTGAGTGGCTCGGTCGCCACTACGCCGGTCAAAACAGGAACAATTGAGTTTGCCAATCCAGGCAACATCGATCCCGTGTATCCATTAGTGCAAACGATCACAGTCTCGGCCGAGATTGTGCCGTTTTCAGAAGTCACCTGCCAATGCTTACTGTTGTGCTGTACCGCAGTTGCTGGCGTTTTGGGGAAGATCTGTACGCCCAGTGACAGACACGCCGCCGCCAATCCGCGCGCATACTTCAGCGGGTGGAGGTTTCCACCCCGATCATCAATCAAGCCGCTTGCGTATGCTGTTGTGCCAACACGTGGTTCGATCTCATCCTTGTGCAACGTGCGAACCGAAACCCCGCGTTTGCTCCATTGTTCAACATGCGAGTCTGTCGTGATCCGCCCGTGGGTCCCTTTGGCCAACTGGAACCATCCCGACCGTCGAAGATCACAGTCGATTTCATATCGATCTATCAGATCAAACACGAGGCCAGGCGCAGCCCCAGCCGTGGCCGCAATCTGCTCGCCCCGTTCAGAACCAAAACGCTCAACCATCTCTTCCGGCAAAATCTTGAGGCCAGGTATTACCTGCCCCCCATTTCGACCAGAAGCACCCCACCCGGGTTCATGGGCATCAACAACCGCTACGTTCACCCCTTGCTCGGCCAAATGCAGCGCTGTGGATAGGCCACAAAATCCGGCGCCCACAACTGCAACATCGACCGAAATATCTTGACCAAGCGGTGACAACTTTTGCAGGTCGCCCGCGGTTTTACCCCACAGGGACGTTTTGATATGGCAGCTTGATTGATACCATGCAGAGTTCTTTGATGCTGAGGTCATGATGGAAACTCCGGCCATACTTTTCCGACTTCAAAGTCGTTTTCGCGTCTGAATGGCATATCCTTATCAATCGGCATCTCAAGGTTTCGGGCGTATTCGTGACCCCCGTAAACAGCTTGCGCGATCGTGCCGGGAACATAGCAATCCCCAATCCTGACAACCGTTTTAATCCCGTTGTCTGCCCACTCATCCTGACGAGCGACCAAGTCATTGAACAAACTGTCGTCGCTGGTCCGCGACGTGACAGGCACGACTGCGGCAACTACCACGCGCATAGTCTTGCCAGTGAATACACACTCAAGCTCGACGTAACCGTCGCCAACGGAACTTATGCCCTTGTTAGCAATAATCTCAACATTCAGGTTACGAAGTCGGGTTTGGATATGTTCGTATTCCAGCGTGAAGTGGGTCCAACCTGAAACCTCGGCGGCTGGTGTTACAAGCACAACCTCAACCCCGTTACTCGCGAGGTGCTCTGCAATCGCGCCGCCAAGATAGTAGTGGTCGTCATCAAACACCATCACAGGACCTTTGGGCGTGACGCCTTTCATCACGTCCTCAGGGCTGACGACCATTGGCGCATGAATCTCGGGGGCAAACCTGTGGTGAATGCCGACGCAGTCCAACCGCCAGCTTGATCCGGTCGCGATGGCAACATGGGCACTTCCCATCTCAAGCACGCTAGCCGCATCGAGCTTGCTTTGCATGAAACTGTTGACGCTCGTGCGGGTCGACAAAAGGTTGACCCGATAGTCCGAGACACGGTTCCATTGACGCAATGGCGGCAGAGAGGATTCTCTTGCTACGCGCCCACCGAACTGGTCACCCGCTTCGGCCAAGGTCACATCATAGCCGCGGTTCGAAACCGCGAGGGTGGCTTCTAGGCCCGACGGTCCACCACCTACAACCAGAACGCTGTCGTTTGACTTGGCGGCAGGAATTTTCTCAGGATGCCATCCTTTGCGCCATTCTTCCCCCATGGTGGGGTTCTGCGTACAGCGCATGGGGTAGGCAACATAGTCCCCCGATGTGCACATGTTACAGCCGATGCACTCGCGAATTTCATCGCTGCGCCCTTCTGCGATCTTTGTGGGCAGGAACGGATCGGCAATCGATGGTCGCGCCGCACCGATCAGATCGAGTACGCCACGTTTGATTTGGCTGACCATCGTATCAGGAGACGTAAACCGGCCAACACCAACCACGGGCTTGGTCGTCAACTTCTTCACAAAGCTCACATAGTCTTCCTGTGCCCCTTCGGTTCCAAACCGCGAAGGCAGTGAATCGTTGCTCCAATCCGCGACGTTTACATCCCAAAGGTCCGGAATTTCCGCCAGTGAACCTACAATGTCTTCGGCCTCAGCGACGTTCATGCCTTCCGAACCAAGCAATTCGTCCACGGCAAAACGGAATGCAATCGCACAATCGGCACCGATGGCATCTTTGGTTTCCTCAAGCACTTCACGCACCAATCGCACGCGGTTTTCCAGACTGCCGCCGTATTCATCGTTACGTTGGTTCGTCCGTTTGAGCATGAATTGATACAAAAGCGTCATCAACCCGTGCGCAGCGTAGACGTAGACGATGTCATACCCAGCACGGCGAGAGCGCAAAGCAGCCTCTCTGAACCAACGACGCAAAGTCTTGATGTCATCCTTGTCCATTGCCCGTGCTTGGGTGGAATTTAAGGTATCCGTGGGGGCAGCCGACGGGGCCATTGGCGCCATGCGGGTCAGATAATTGCTAACGGATTGACCATTGTGAACCAGTTGGATTCCGGCCAGGGCGCCTTGATCGTGGACCTTTTGAATCATCAGCTCATGAACTGGAAGGTCACTGTCATCCCAAAGCCGCATCAGCGTGGCTGGCGTCAAGTCGCTGGTGGGATGGATCGAGCACTCTTCTGTGCAAATAACGCCCCAGCCACCTTCGGCCTTTACCCCCCGCATTTCCGCCATGGTTCGCGGCCAACGGTGCCCCATGCCATTGCAATGAGGCACTTGGTAGAACCTGTTCTTGGTTGTTTTCGGTCCGATTTGAAGCGGTTCAAAAAGTATTTTATGATTTTCTTCCATTACTTTTACGCGCCCTTTATTCCTGTGTTTCCATCATCGCCATCCTCGGCCACGAAAATTTAAGCACCAGAACCCCCGCTAAAGAGTTTGGTAATATTTTTCTGACTGGTCGTTCAGTCAGATATTATTTTGATCAGCGCTGCAATTCCATTTCACATCACCGATCAGAGTTAATGCCGCCCTGTGCAGCTTGCCCCACTCTACAAAAGAAGGTGCGGGTCTTGGTGTCAGTTGACCAGATATATGCCGTGCCTGCGGGCGCAAAATATGCCTCGCCGGCTTCAAAGCACTGCTCGGCATTGTCATTTGTTAAGCGCACTTGCCCACTTAAAACGTAGACAAATTCGTGATCGCTAGACTGAATTTTAACAGAGACATCCTGACCAGACTCTCGCAAACCAGCCTCAAGATCAGCCGTATCATTCACATGCGCTATGGCTTCTTTCCAATCGCCAGTCGGAACTAGGCGAGCTGCAAGATCAGGTTCTCGTAAGATGTTTATCCCGCCCTCAATACTTGCGCTCTCAGGCGTACGCCGCTCAGGAGGGCTGTGGATCACAAAGAACTTCCGGCAAAATCCCTGTTGCTTCCAGCTGACCGGTAAACCGTTTTTGACGGCAAATGTTTCTCCGCATTCGACGCGCGCTTCTTGTCCATCGCCGTCGACGAAAATGGCATCACCTTCCAGAAGGACCATAAATTCGTCCCCGGGATAGGGACCAAATGCTTCTTGCATGTCAGTTGTGGTCCAAACGCCAACGTAGAGGCCAGCCACGTCGTCTTCGTGATACAGGTGCCAGTTTTGTTCGGGCAGTTCCGTTTGAAAGTCAGCAACATCCAACTCCATACGCGTCAAACCCACACCCACAGGTCCGTTTGGCTCAAGCCGTATGGCGGATCGTTTGGTCACTGGTTCTCCCTTACTCAATCAACTTCAAATAATTTGATCAAATTTTTCATTTTTTGTCGACTCATGCGCGAGTCTCTGCTTAGCTGCAGCTTGACTCACCCGAATTTCCACGCTTACCTTCTGACTGAACGTTCAGATAGTCAACACCGAGCATTCATCTTCTACGTCTAGGTAGGTTTTGGAAATAAGGGCTGAACGTCACAAATGGGAGAGGAACACTGATCATGAAAACGACCACAAAATTGATGGGTCTTACCGTCACAGTCGCGTCTAGTGCCTTGTTGGCCGGTTCGGCCTTGGCAGAAGACCGCGTTCTGAAAGTAACAAACTGGGGCGAGTATATCGCCGAAGACACAATTGCGAACTTCGAATCCGAGTACGGCATCAAGGTTATCTACGACACCTATGATTCCGCAGAATCGATTGATGCCAAGCTTCTTGCAGGTAACAGCGGCTACGACGTCGTCAGCCACTCTGGTGGAGATACTGCGCGTCTGATCAAGGCTGGCATTGTTGCTGAGCTCGACAAATCAAAGCTGGACAACGTTCAGCACATGGATCCTTCGCTAATGGCGCAGCTGGCCGCTGATTGGGACCCAGGTAACAATCACTTCCTACCATATATGTGGGGCACACACGGCGTGACCTACAACGAAGCCTTGGTTCTTGAGACCTATCCAGACGCGCCTATCGGCTCGATGGATATGGTGTTTGATCCAGTTCACATGGCGGCACTTTCGAAGTGTGGCGTTTCGTTCCTTGATTCACCTGGCGACATCATTCCGATGGCCCTGGCACATCTTGGCCTCGACCCGAACTCGACGAAGTCTGAGGATTATGAAGCTGTAGGCGAAATGCTTGCTAAGATCCGCCCACACATCAAGACATTCGACAACTACGCCTACCAGCGTATGCCACAGCGTGAATTCTGTGTGTCCACAACTTGGGGACCAGATGGCCTGTTGGCTATGTCAGGTGCTGCTGAAGCCGAAACTGGCGTTGTCCTGGACTTCTTCCTTCCAGAAGGAAAAGGCAAAGCCCAGCTTTGGATCGACGGTTGGTTAATCCCTGCTGACGCTAAAAACATCGACGATGCGCACTTGTTCCTGAACTACATGATGCGCCCAGAAGTTGGTGCTGCTGACAGTAACTATACATGGTACGCGACAGCTAACCTGACCGGTAAAGCAATGGTCGATGAGGAAGTAACCTCAAGCCCAGCTGCATTCCCGACATCAGCACAGGTTGACAACATGTACACAACTGCGGTTCTGCCTCCAAAGGTCGAGCGCCTGCAAACACGTACTTGGACAAACTTCAAAGCTGGCAACTAATCAGCTAGTTTTGCTTTAAGAAAACGGCAGTGGTGGGCATATCCCACCGCTGCCAAATTGTCCCAAATAGATAGATTAAGGTGTGATTAGGCCGTGGAATCCTCGAACACAGATACGCCGTGGCTAGACCGCGACAACAACAAACCATTCGTTGAAATACGTGGCCTCACAAAGAAATTCGGTGACGTAACCGCCGTCGATAACGTCGACCTTGAGATCTACCGAGGCGAACTGTTCTGCCTTTTGGGCGGGTCAGGTTGCGGAAAAAGTACCTTGCTGAGAATGCTCGCCGGGTTCGAGTTCCCAGAGAGCGGTTCAATCATCATTGAAGGCACCGACATGTCGAACGTGCCTGCCTATGAACGCCCAACCAACATGATGTTCCAAAGCTATGCTTTGTTTCCGCATATGAGCGTTGAAAAGAACATCGCATTTGGTTTGCAGCAAGACGGCATGAACAAGAGCGAAATCTCTGATCGCGTGCACGAGATCCTCAAGCTGGTTGAGCTGCAAGACTTTAAGAAGCGCAAACCCCAGCAGTTGTCAGGCGGTCAGCGTCAGCGTGTTGCCCTGGCCAGATCGCTGGTGAAGGAACCGAAGCTTTTGCTGTTGGACGAGCCCCTCGCAGCGCTCGATAAGAAACTGCGCAAGCAAACGCAGTTTGAGCTGGCTAATATTCAAGAACAAGTCGGCGTGACCTTTATCGTTGTGACCCATGACCAAGAAGAGGCCATGACGCTATCGACCCGCATGGCCATCATGGACGCCGGACGCTTCAAGCAGATCGGCACCCCAACTGAAATTTACGAATTCCCTGAATCTCGTATGGTTGCTGATTTCATCGGCTCGGCCAACTTCATCGAAGGTCGAGTTTCAGAAGATGGCGCAGATCACGTGCTGGTCGAAACAGATATGGGCGAGGTTTACATAGACCACGGACATTCTGTTGTTTCCGGCAGCAAGATTTGGGTTGCCATCCGGCCCGAAAAGATCTCGATCAGCAAGACGCCACCGGAAAAGGCCGGACCCAACCAGATCCACGGTATTGTCGATGACATCGGCTATTTGGGCGACACATCGATCTACAAGGTTCTCTTGGAAAATGGTCAGATAGTGGATGTGACGTCCCCTAATCACATTCGTCCAATTAGCCGGACGCATGCGATCACTTGGGAGGACAAAGTCTACCTCAACTGGGCACCCTCTAGCGCTATGTTGTTAAATTCATGACCGCGGTTCCGGATAATGCTGAGACCAACAAAGAGGTTTCGTTTGGCAAACGCGTAAGCAGGATGGCCCAGTCAAACTGGCGTGCCATCATTGTCTTCATTCCCTATGTGTGGCTACTGCTATTCTTCTTGCTGCCATTCTTTATCGTGGCGAAGATCAGCTTGGCTGAGCTACAAATTTCCAGCCCGCCTTTTTCGGATATGATTGAATGGACAGACAGCGGGATCATGACCATCCGATTGGTCTTTGATAACTATCTCTACATTATTTCGGACAATTTGTATTTCGATACATACGTCAACTCGCTCAAAATCTCGGTCACGTCGACCATTCTATGCCTCTTATTTGGCTACCCAATCGCCTATGGCATTGTACGCTCTGGACCCACAGTTAAACCGCTGCTTTTATTCGCAATAATTCTACCGTTTTGGACGTCCTTCCTGTTGCGCGTGTATGCTTGGATGGGACTTCTTTCGGATCAGGGAACCATTAACAACCTACTGATCCGGCTGGGCATAATCGACGACCCCATTCGTATGCTCTACACCGAGTTCGCGGTCTATGTGGGCATCGTTTACACCTACATGCCGTTCATGATCCTGCCGCTTTACGCCAACATGGAAAAGCTGGACATCAGCTTGAACGAAGCTGCAGCAGATCTCGGATCTCGTCCGACAAATACGTTTTTTAAAGTTACGCTACCACTCACAATACCCGGCATCATTGCTGGTTCACTACTCGTGTTTATTCCGGCAACGGGTGAATACGTTATTCCTGACCTGTTGGGGGGCGGGAATGTTCAAATGATTGGCCGAGTTCTCTACAACGAGTTCGCGCGAAACACTGACTGGCCAGTCGCGGCTTCTGTCGCCATCGTTCTTCTCTTCCTTTTGGTACTGCCGATAATTGTATTTCAGTACTATCAGGGTAAAGCATCGGAGAGGTCATAGTCATGCCCGGATCACGCTCTCGCTTTTTAACGGTCATGATCTCGCTGGGAATGGCATTTTTCTACATCCCAATGATTTTGCTAGTGATCTATTCGTTCAACTACTCAAAACTCGTGCCCGTTTGGGGCGGGTGGTCAACGCGTTGGTACAAGGTTCTTTTTGAATCTGCCGACGTTTGGAACGCCGTTTCGCTTAGTCTTAAGATCGCGTTCGTAAATGCCACCTTTGCTACGATACTCGGCACCCTTTCGGCGCTTGCCATGGTTCGGTTTGGAAGGTTCAAAGGCAGAACGCTGTTTGGCGGAATGCTGGTGGCACCGCTGGTCATGCCCGAAATCATCACTGGCCTGTCACTTTTGGTGTTGTTCATTTCGATGCAGCAACTGTTTGGATGGCCGTCCGAACGTGGTTTCACCACCATCACTATCGCTCATATTACCTTTTCGCTGGCCTACGTCGCTGTAACCGTTCAAGCGCGTTTGACGGGAATGGGCGAGGACCTTGAGGAGGCCGCCGCTGATCTTGGCGCCAAACCGTTTAAGGTGTTAACCGCGATCACTCTGCCCCGCCTGACCCCTGCCCTCGCATCAGGTTGGTTGTTGGCCTTTACGCTGTCGCTAGATGATCTTGTGATCGCCAGCTTTGTCACCGGTCCTGGTGCGAACACGCTACCGATCCTCATATTCTCACGCATTCGCCTAGGTCTGCGGCCTGATATCAACGCATTAGCGACGATGATTATCTTGACCGTTGCAGTCTGCGTAGCCCTTGCAGCCCTGATAATGTACCGCCAACACAAGCGCGATCTACTGGATCAGCAAATGGCTGAACGGGGCGATTCATGAGCGGAGAAGTTGTCACTGCTCAACCAAAAAAGCGCACTGCCCCGAAAGAAGTTCGACGAAAGCAGCTGATAATGGCTGCGATAGACTCGATCTCAAAGCGGGGTTTTTCAGACACGACCCTGCGCCACGTAACCGAGACCGCAGGACTGTCCCACGGCGTTGTGAATTACCATTTCGATAGTAAAGAGGCGCTCTATGACGCGACGCTAGGATTTCTAGCGCAAGAACATTACGCAACATGGTCTCAGTATTTAGCGGATGCAGGACCCGATCCGGCGCGCCAGCTTGAAAGCATTATCCGCGCCGATTTCGACAAGAAGATTTGCACGCACACGAAACTGGCAGTGTGGTTTGCATTTTGGGGGCAGGCAAAATACCGGCCTAATTACATCAAGATACACAACAAATACGACAATGAGCGCGACCAAAACATCCTTGATCTTTGCTCTCAGATCATAAGTTCCGGCGGTTATGACGACCTGAATCCAGAACGCGCTGCGCGAATGATCGAAACGCAAACGGATGGCGCTTGGCTTAGCCTGCTTTTGTATCCCAAGGTCGCACCACGTCAGGAATTGTTGAAAGATTGCCTTGCCCTGCTCGCCCGACTTTTCCCCGACCACTTCACCGCAGTGCCAATAGAATAGGCGTTTAGCCATGACGACATCCCCCTACGGTATCCTGTTTGAACCCGTCGAAATCGGTCCGGTCACCGCAAAAAACCGGTTTTACCAAGTTCCCCATTGCACAGGTAGTGGGGCCCTGCGTCCGCGTATTCTGGCGGGCCTTCGTGGCTCAAAGGCCGAAGGCGGTTGGGGTGTGATCAACACTGAGTATTGTTCGGTTCACCCATCATCCGACGATCTGCCATACCCAAGCGCCACGCTCTGGGATGATCGCGATATCAAAGCGCACACCCTAACAACTGACAAAATCCATGCGCATGGCGCCCTTGCGGGTGTTGAGCTTTGCCTAGGTGGTGCACGCATGGCCAACCTGGAAACACGCGAGGTTGCGCTTAGCTCAGGCAACCTGCCCAATCTAGCTGGCAACCCTTTCCAAACCCGCAAGATGGATAAGACGGATATCAAAAATGCTCGACGCTGGCACCGCAACGCGGCCCTTCGCGCTAAGTCTGCAGGATTTGATATCGCTTACGTCTACGCCACGCATGGCTACATGCTATCCCAGTTTATGTCGGGCAAGATGAACCACCGCACGGATGAATACGGTGGGGTTTTAGAAAATCGCATCCGCCTACTGCGTGAAGTAATCGAAGACACCAAAGATGCCGTCGGTGACACTATGGCCGTTGCGGTCAGGTTCTCTGCAGAGACCAACGGTGGTGGCGGTGGCGACGGTGCGCCCATCCCAGGTGAGACAGAAGAAATCTTTGGAATGCTGGGTGAGTTGCCCGATCTGTGGGACATCAACGTCAGTGATTATTCCCTAGAAATGGGCCTCTCGAGATTCGTACCCGAGGGCGCATTGGAACCTTATGTCGCCGCTATGAAGTCGATGACCTCAAAGCCGGTCGTTTCTGTTGGGCGCTTCACCTCGCCCGATACGATGGTCAGCCAGATCAAACGCGGCATCATGGATTTCATCGGTGCAGCCCGCCCCTCAATCGCTGATCCGTTCCTGCCCAACAAGATCGCCGAAGGTCGGCCCGAAGATATTCGTGAATGTATCGGCTGCAATATTTGCTACACGGGCGACGGCAAAGGCGTGCCAATCCGATGCACCCAAAACCCATCGATGAGCGAGGAATGGCGACGCGGCTGGCACCCTGAGACCATGAACAAGAAACGCTCGGATGATATGGTATTGGTCATTGGTGCTGGTCCAACGGGCCTTGAAGCCGCGCAAGCGTTGGGAAAACGCGGCTACAACGTGATGCTGGCTGAGGCCACGCGAGAGTTAGGTGGACGTGTGGCGCTTGAATCCCAGCTGCCGGGATTGGGGCAATGGGCACGCGTGCGCGATTATCGTCTCGGCCAAATCGAAAAGCTCGACAACGTAGAAATCTTTCGTGAAAGCGAATTGACCGCCGAGCAGGTATTTGAAATCGCACCCGATCATGTTGCAATTGCTACCGGAGCGTCTTGGCGACGCGACGGTTATGGCGCAAACGCGTTGGGTTGCATCGCGGGCCTTGCAGGAGCAGCCAACATCTATACCCCCGACGACATCATGGCCGGCAAAATCCCGCAAGGTCGAGTGATCGTATATGACGATGACCACTATTATGTGGGGTCAGTGATTGCAGAAAGCCTACGCCTAAAGGGTCTAGACGTAACCTTGGTTACGCCAGGAGATGTCCTATCCAGTTGGGGTTCCTACACGATGGATCGTGGGCGCGCGCAGAGCCGGCTAATGGAGTTGGGGGTAGACCTAATCGTCTCAAAAAGCCTGACTTCTTATGATGGCCAGAATGCCCATTTCGAGTGTAACTACACTGGCCGCGCGATGGTTCTTGAGTCTGATTCATTGGTTCTAGTCACTGCGCGCAAGCCAAACGATCAGCTGTACCAAGACTTGATCGCTCATCCGTCCAACGATAACGGAGCGGCGTTCAAGTCCCTCAAAAAAGTCGGTGACTGCGACGCGCCGGGCATCATCGCTGCTGCGACTTTTGCAGGGCATCGTTATGCGCGCGAGCTTGAAGAGGCTGTCGACATCGACAACCCAATGAGATACGACCGCGTCTTTTCTTGTTACGATTAGATCTTACTGAGGAACGAAGTTCTCGGCGTAGAACCGGTGCCAATTGGCGCCCATAATTCCAGCGACCTCGGTTTCAGACATGCCAGTTGCTTTTAGACCGGCTTCGATGTTGTCAAAGTCTCGGTTATCTTTGAACCAGCTTGGCATGTCAGGGAAACCCGGAGCAGCAGCAGAGCCTTCACCGTAATCGACGACCTTGCTCCAACGACCCACACGCATCCATTCAACGATACTGTCAGGTTGATCCTGACACAGGTCAGTGCCAATCCCGAGCTTGTCAGTCCCGAATTTCTCGGCTGTGCGCGCGATCATCTCGCAAAAGCTTTCTAGCGTACAATCGGTTTTGCCCTTCAGGTGGTGAGGGTAAACCGAAAAACCGAGCATCCCACCGTTTTCGGTCACAGCACGGATCACATCGTCTTTTTTGTTACGCAGTGCTGGTGACCATTCATACGGATTGGCATGAGTGATCGCGATAGGGCGCTCTGAAATATCCGCCGCTTCAATGGTCGAGCGATCCCCAGAATGGCTCATGTCGACAACCAGACCAACACGGTTCATCTCTTTGATGACCTGCTTGCCCATACGGGTGACACCGCCGTCTTCCGCCTCATAACAGCCAGTCGCAAGCAGAGACTGATTGTTATAGGTCAGCTGCATAAACCGTGCGCCAAGCGTATGCACGATCTCAACCAAACCGATATCGTCTTCAATCGGGCTTGGGTTCTGAAAGCCAAAGAAGATCGCAGTACGGCCAGTCTCACGCGCTTTATCCACGTCCGAGGCCCACAGACCCTTCATGATCAGGTCAGGATACTGCTCAAACCAACGGTTCCACTGCTCAAAGTTCAGAACGGTCTCTCTGAAGGTTTCGTGGTACGAGATGGTGACGTGAACCGCGTCCACGCCACCCTCGCGCATCTCGCGGAATATCTTGGGTGACCAATTCGCGTACTGAAGATTATCAATCCGAGGTGCCTGCATTATAGGGGCGTCCCGGCGCTGATGTATGCTGTCTTGACGGTCGTATAGAACTCAGCCGCTGCTTTGCCCTGCTCACGTGGTCCGTAAGAACTGTCGCCGCGCCCACCGAATGGCACGTGGTAATCAGTGCCCGCAGTTGGCAAGTTAACAGTTACGACACCGGTGCGGGCGTTGCGACGGAAGTGCGTTGCGCGTGCCAGCGACTTTGTCGCGATGCCCGAAGTCAGACCAAAGTTTGTGTCGTTCACGACAGACAGAGCTTCGTCATAGCTGCCAACCTTGATGACTGATGTCAGCGGAGCGAACATTTCCTCGCGGTTGATCCGCATATCGTTGGTGGTGTTCAGGAAGACGCCCGGTGACATGTAAAAACCGTCATGTGGCATTTCGAGACGTGCACCGCCGCAAACCAGCTCGGCACCCTCGGAACGGCCAAGATCAGCGTAAGCTAGGTTTTCATTGAGCTGTTGCTCGCTGACAACTGGCCCCATGCCGATACCCGCTTCAAGCGCATGGCCAACTTTGATGCCCTTGGCACCGGCAACCAGACGCTCAACAAACTGGTCGTGGATCGCTTCATGCACAACCAGACGCGATGTAGCTGTACATTTCTGACCAGTCGAACCGAACGCACCTGCCTGAGCAATCGCAACGGCGATATCAAGGTCTGCGTCATCCATCACGGCCAAAGCGTTTTTCGAACCCATTTCCATCTGAACTTTAGTCAGGTTCTGTATTGCGGCCATCGCGATACCTTTGCCGACCGGAACCGAGCCAGTGAACGAGATTGCGTTAACCTTTGGGCTTTCCACGATGCGCTGACCGATATCACGGCCCGAGCCCATAACGAGGCTAAACAGACCCTTTGGAATGTCTTGGCGAGAAATGATCTCGGTAAGGGCAACTGCTGATGCAGGGGTGATGTTGGCTGGCTTCCAAAGAACCGCGTTACCATAGCATAGTGCCGGCGCGATTTTCCAAGATGCCGTTGCGGTCGGAAAGTTCCAAGGCGAGATGATCGCAACAACGCCAACCGCTTCACGGCGCACGTCTACTTCGACACCATCGCGAACTGAGTCCGCATTCTCACCCAATTGGCGCAAACATTCTGCCGCGTAATATGTGAAAAACTGGCCGGCGCGATATACTTCGCCTTTGCCTTCAGCAATAGGCTTGCCTTCTTCGCGGCTTAGCAAAGTACCAAGCTCTTCTGCGCGGGCCATTAGCTCGTTGCCGATTGCATTTAGTACGGCCTGCTTACGTTCCATGCCGTAGGCGGCCCACTCAACTTGGGCAACACGCGCTTGATCAAGCGATGCTTCCAACTGGTCGGCACTCGCTTGTCCAAAAGTACCTACGAGATCAGTTAAGTCAGAGGGATTGCGGTTCTCGATTTCCGACGTGCCGTTTGTCCATTCGCCAGCGATATAGTTTTGTCCGAGCATTTGTCTAGTCCCTTTGATGCGTGTTGTGCGACGCAGCATATACATTGCGTTCGATTCAGGCACTTGGAAATTGTTGAATTATTTTTCAGAAATTCTGAATTATGGAGCGCCGATAAGCGCCCCGCTTTTCTTCATAGCCAGAACACGGCTTATAAACGCCTTCGCTGCAGGCATCAACAAATGCGACCGTGGCATCATCATATGCACAGTACGCCGTGCACCTACGTCTGTCATTGGCAAAAATGCGAGCTCGTCATGCAGGTCGGAAACAGCCATTTGCGGCAGAACCGTTACGCCGACGCCTGCCCGGACCAAACTAAGCAGCGAGGACGTGTTAAGCACCTTTAAACGCGAGCTGGCTAAGATGGGTGCAAATTCAGGCTCGGTGATCATTTCACATAGACCATTGGTTATCAGGGTTTCCTTCTGCATGGCCTGCCATGTCAGCCTTTCCCAATCGCGCGCAAGATCCGAGTCCTTGCGACAAACAATCCCAAATGCGTCACTGAACAGCTCTTGGCGGTTCATGCCTTCAATCTCGGGCAGCGAACCTATGCCCATATCCACACGGTCACGTCTAAGCTCATGGGCAATGGCAGCGGAATCCATATCGCGGATATCAATCTGAACCTGAGGATGCTCGGCGGCAAAGGCCTGAATGATTGGTGGTAAAACAGCGCTTGCAACGGACGGCGTGACCGCGAGACGTAAATACCCAATTTCTGAACGCGAAATGCCTTCGATTATCGAAACGGTGTTTTCGAAATGCGAGACTTCTCGCCGTGCCTCTTCGTAGATAATTGCACCAACAGCCGTCAGACGGGATTTTCTCGCCGTTTCGAAAAGGGGTGCCCCGACATGATCCTCAAACTGTTTGAGCATCATCGATACCGCCGAAGGAGTGCGTCCCAAAGCGTCAGCTGCATCGGCAAGGCTACCGTGTTGCGCAACCGCGGCAAAGCATTTCAACATGTCCAGTTTGATCGCCAATTTCAATATTCCTGAACTAAATTCAACAATTTTCTATTTGCCTGAATCGTCATTTAAAGTCCATGAATAAGTTAACACGCACTCCTGCGACCCAAGCTACCTTAGACGAGACACCTACCTCATGATCGAACGCATCGATACCAACGCCCGTTCTTCAAAGATCGTCAAATACAATGGCGTTGCTTACCTGACCGGCCAAGTTGCCGAGGGCGACACGATTCAAGATCAAGTGCGCACCTGTTTGCGTCGAATCGAAACGCTGTTGGAAATGGCAGGCTCTTCCAAGGAAAACCTTTTGCGTGTCCAAATCTGGCTAGCCGACATGAGCGACTTTGCGGGTCTGAATGAGGTGTGGAACGCATGGGTACCAGAGGGTCACGCCCCTGCCCGCGCTTGTGGCGAGTCAAAACTGGCGAGACCGGAACTAAAGGTAGAATTCATCGTTGAGGCGGCCGTCAACTAACACGAAGAGCCAAAATACGACCCAAGTTGTAAGACAGCGTCTGAGCCACTCTAACGCTTGAATGTGTAGGTAAATCTGTAAATGCCGTGTAAAACGGCCATAATGGAACAGTTTTTGAACCAAATGCGGCTGTAGACACATGTCGCAGACGTTTCTCAGAGAGGCGGGGATCGAACAGATCACTGACTTAAAGAGGTTGAGAAGGCCGTACTTAGGGATGCAATGGGAGGAATCGCATGTCCACTAATTCACCATTTACAGCGGTAGAAGTCCGCAGAGCCGCTTCCGGCTTTTATAAAGGGCACAGCGTTGAAATCGCTTTACTCAGCAAAGGCATAATGATCGCGCTTGTGGTCTGGGCCCTCGTTTGGCCAGCCAATGCGACAGGCACGTTGGGTAGCCTCAACTGGTCTTTGTTGGAAAGCTTTAACGGCTTCTACATTGTCGTTGTCGGCTTGTTCGCGTTTTTCTTGGCCGTTGTCGCCATTCTACCCCAAACGGGTAAACGCAGAATGGGACCCGAAGGCGAAGCGCCAGAGTTCTCAAACTTCTCATGGTTCTCCATGATGTTTGGTGCTGGTCTCGGCGTCGGCCTGATGGTTTTTGCGACAGCAGAACCTCTTGGTCTATGGGGATCAAACCCTTTGACTGTTGGCCAAGACGTTGTTCCTAACACCGAAGAAGCCCTGACAGGTGCGTATCGCTACACATTCCTGCACTACGGTTTCCATGCTTGGGCAATCTACGTTGTTACAGGTCTAAGCCTTGCTTACTATGCTTATACACGCAACATGCCACTGACGATCCGTTCTGCGCTGACCCCACTATTGGGACGCTACGTGAATGGTTTCATCGGTCACATCGTCGACGTTCTTGGCGTTGTCGCTACGATCTTGGGTGTTTCCGTTACTATCGGCTTTGGCGTAAGTCAGTTCATTGATGGCGTTTATGCTATCACTGGCGCTGAATGGCTGATGGATATGACTGGCGACGTTCCAAAGCCTGGTACAGTTGGCTTGATCGCTGGTCTTGTTACCATCATGGCCCTTTCGATCGTTTCAGCCGTTTCAGGCGTTGGTCGTGGCGTTAAGTATCTGTCAAACCTCAACCTCGTGTTGTCGTTGATCTTGCTGTTCACTTTCGTTCTTTTCGGATCGTTCTTGTTCGCTATGACAACTTACGCAACTGCGTTTATCGACTACATCCTACAGTTCGTTTCACTTAGCTTTGGTGCTTACGGCCCGCAGTCTGCAGATACATTTGCAGCAGCATTGCCAGAAGCCGCCAAGCCGCTAGCAGGCGACCTTATGGGCGGAGCCACAAACGCATGGGGCAGCTTCGGCGGGTTCAAATCAGGCCTCGAAGGCGCTGCAGCAGAGCTTGACGAAACAACACTTGCAGCAGTTTATGAAGCTGGTGAGCAAGGGCGTCAATTCGGCTGGCAAGCTGGTTGGACCACGTTCTACTGGGCTTGGTGGATCGCGTTCTCGCCATTCGTTGGATTGTTCCTTGCGCGCATTTCAAAAGGCCGCACGGTTCGTGAATTCATCGTCGGCTGTGTGTTTGCACCAGCAATGGTCTGCTTCGCATGGATGACAATTCTTGGCGCGACTGCCATTGATCTTGAACTGACCGGCGGAGCAAACGGCGCAATCATCGGCGCATCCAACACAAACAAACTGTTTGTGACACTTGGCCAAATGATCGACGGCGGATTGCTTCAGGCACTGACAGTCATGTCTGTGGTTCTGATTATGACCTTCTTGGTTACATCAGCTGACTCGGGGATCCTCGTGATGAACACCATCATGTCTGGTGGCGATCAGAACATCGGCAACAAGCACAAGATCGTTTGGGGCGTAATCCTGACTGCAGTTATCGGCACACTTCTTGTGGCTGGTAAAACCAACGGTGGCGCTGATCCGATGGAAGCACTTAAGAGTGCGATGATCATCGGTGCCCTGCCATTCACCATGGTTATGGCTTTGATGATGGTGTCGCTGACTAAGGCGCTTTATCGCGACAACGCACGCGACAAAGCGAACTGATCTCAAGCGACTAACATCGCATTGGAATATCAATCGGGCGGGGGTAATCTTCCGCCCGATCTCGTTTTGAGGGTATAGCAAGTGCCTTACCCCAGATTCAAAAAAGACCCTGCGCGATAATCGCCAGGGTCTTTTCTTTTGTTGAGCTGTTTGAGGCGGGTCTAGTTTAACCGCTCACCCGTGTCCGGGGCGAAATACGAAACCTTGTTGAGATCAATTGCAAACGTCAGCTTCTCACCAGGTGCGGCGCTGGTTTCTGCATGAAGCCTTGCAGTCACCTGCTTACCGCCTAGTTCAGAAACCACATAGGTATCTGCGCCCGCAGGTTCGACCATGTCGACCTGACAGCTGGCCTCTTGTACACCTTCACCAGCACGAAAACCCGCCTCGGCGATGTCTTCAGGACGTAGGCCGAGAATGACGTTCTGGGGTAAACCAGACGCTTTTTTGTCATGTAGAATAATCGGCGCATCGTTTGATCGTGTAATCTCGATCTTCGCGCCATTTCCATTCTGAGTGACCTTGGCTGGAATCAGGTTCATCGCGGGCGATCCCATGAAATCTGCCACAAACAGGTTCGCCGGACGGTTGTAAATCTCTGCCGGTGTCCCAATTTGCTGAACAATGCCACCTTTTAGCACGACAATCTTCGTCGCAAGGGTCATCGCCTCGATCTGATCATGTGTCACGTAGACCATCGTCGCACCGAGTGACTGGTGCAGCTTCTTGATCTCAGAACGCATTTCGACGCGCAGTTTCGCATCAAGATTCGAAAGAGGTTCATCAAAAAGGAACAGCTTAGGATCGCGTACCAGAGCACGCCCCATCGCCACACGCTGTCGCTGACCACCCGAAAGCTGTCCGGGGCGGCGGTGAAGCAACTGTTCAATCTGCAACTGGCTAGCCACCTCGTTCAGCTTTGCCTCTTGCGTCGCCGCATCCACACCGCGCACTTTCATGCCAAACGTGATATTCTTGGCAACGGTCATCGTCGGGTAGAGAGCATAGGACTGGAAAACCATCGCAATATCACGGTCTTTGGGACTGACGTGGGTCATGTCCTTGCCGCCGATATGCAGACTGCCGCTTGTTGTGGGTTCCAATCCCGCGATGCAGTTCAGCAATGTCGACTTACCGCAACCTGATGGGCCAACAAGAACCAGAAAGTCACCAGGTTCTATGGCGATGTTGATATCCTTCAAGATCTCGGTCGAGCCGTAGTTTTTGAAGATGTTATTGATTTCTAGAATGGGTGCCATGAAGCTTATCCCTTTACAGAGCCAGCGGTCAGACCGCGGATGAAGTATTTACCAGCAACGACGTAGACGAGCAGCGTCGGAAGGGCGGCGATAATAGCGGCTGCCATATCGACGTTGTATTCCTTCACACCGGTTGTTGAATTGACGATGTTGTTCAAAGCCACGGTCACAGGCTGAGTTCCGGCCTGACTGAAAGAGACCCCGAATAGGAAGTCGTTCCAAATCTGCGTGAACTGCCAAATTACCGTAACGACGATGATCGGAAGCGACAAAGGCATGAAAATCGACCAGAAAATCCGAAAGAAATTCGCACCATCCACCTTGGCCGCTTTGACCAGCTCAGACGGTATCGTCACATAGTAGTTGCGGAAAAACAGTGTGGTAAATCCGACGCCGTAGATTACGTGAACAAAGATCAAACCCGGAATTGTGCCGGCCAGACCCATCATCCCCAATAGTCGTGCCATCGGAAGAAGGACGACCTGAAACGGGATAAAGCAACCAAACAACATCAGTGAGAAGATCAGGTTTGCCCCCTTAAACCGCCACTGGGCAACAACGTATCCATTGAGTGCACCAAGCAGGGTTGAGATCAGAACCGCCGGAACGGCCAGTTGAACCGAGTTCCAGAAGTAAGGCTTTAACCCCTCACATTGGATACCAGTACACGCGCCGGACCAAGCCGTTTTCCATGCATCGAATGTGACTGCGCGTGGCAACGCGACAAGGCTGCCTGTGCGGATTTCCTCAAGGCTTTTTAGCGACGTGGTGACCATCACGAAAAGCGGAAGCAGATAATAAACAGCGAACACGGACAAAAGGACATAGAGCAACCAACGCAAGGCAATTCTAGTTGCGTTTGATTGAGTCTTGTTTTGTGGAAGAGATAGATCAGCCATCGTTCTTAGACCTCAGTTCTGAGTAAAGATACGGCACGACAATTGTGAACACGACAAGCATCATGATCATCGCAGACGATGCTGCTTGACCGATATCACCGCGCGAAAATGCCATTGTGTACATGTAGGTAGCCGGAAGGTCCGTCGCATAGCCTGGGCCTCCGCCGGTCAGGGCAATGACAAGGTCAAAGCTTTTGATCGCAAGGTGGGCAAGCACGATGAATGCCGACAGAAATATCGGGGCCATCGAAGGAATGATGATCGCCGTATAAATACGCCACGTGGGAATACCGTCAACCTGCGCCGCCTTGATGATCTCGCCATCCACGGACCGCAAACCTGCCAAAAACAGTGCCATCACGAAGCCAGAGCTTTGCCAGACGGCCGCTAACACGATTGTGTAAATCGCGTAGTCCGGATTGACGACCCAGTCGAAACTGAAATTCTCAAATCCCCATCCACGCACAGTCGCCTCGATGCCCAAACCTGGGTTAAGGATCCATTTCCATGCGGTACCGGTGACGATCATCGAAAGCGCCATTGGATAGAGGTAAATCGTTCTGATCACGCCCTCGGTGCGGATCTTTTGATCCAGCATGATTGCCAGCATGAGACCAAGGATCATCGCAATAACGATGAATAGGATACCAAATATGAACAGGTTGTTCATAGCTGTGTCCCAACGAGGAGACGCGAATAACCGGTCGTATTGAATGAAACCTTTGATTTCGTATTTTGGCAGTAATTTTGAGCGGGTCAGAGATACCCAAGCCGTCCAGCCTATAAATCCGTATACAAACACCAAAACAGCGATGAATGACGGGGCGAGGACCATTTTGGGTAGGTGGTTTTCAAGCCATTCAGACATTGGAAACTCCAAAAAGGGTTGCTCCGCCCAACGGGAGAGGTGCTGGGCGGAGCGGGATTGGATTAGTAGCTGTTAGCGACTGCCTGAGCCAGTTGAGCAACAGCATCAGCCGAAGACATATCCGAGTTGAAGTGCGCGGTCACAACATCGGTGATCGCACCAGACTGCGAGCCTCGAAGCGCCATGCCGTGTGCATAGGACGGCAGAAGCGATCCATTGTCCGAGCTGGCTTGCATGTCTGCTGCAGACAGGTGCGCACATGTGTCAAACGCGTCCATGGAAACATCTGTACGTGCAGGGATCGAACCCTTGTTCAGGTTGAACACTTCCTGGAAGCTTTGACCAACGATCAGCTTGGCCAGAAGATCCTGACCGGCTTTCTTGTCGTCTCCGTCAACGTCAAACATTGCAAAGCTGTCGACATTGTAAAGGAAGCCATCACCCGGTGTAGATGCGCAGAGGAAATCTTCGCCCGGTACTTTGCCAGCCGCCATGAATTCACCCTTTGCCCAGTCACCCATGATCTGGAAAGCGGCTTCGCCGTTCATAACCATGGCTGTTGCAAGGTTCCAATCACGACCCGAGAAGTTCGAGTCTACATAGCCACGCATTGTGCGCATCTGGTCGAACACAGCAACCATTGCGTCAGATGTCAGCGTTGCTTCGTCCAGTTCCACGAACGCTTTGTGGAAACCGTCGGCGCCAAGAATACCCAAAGCTACAGCTTCAAATACAGTCGCGTCCTGCCATGCCTGACCACCGTGGGCCAATGGGATAATGCCAGCTGCAGAAAGCTTGTCTGCCGCTGCGTTGAACTCGTCCCATGAGGTTGGCATTGCGATGCCGTTGGCCTCAAGTACGTCAGCGTTTGCCCAGATCCAGTCAACGCGGTGAACGTTAACAGGCGCTGCACACCAGCTTCCGTCACATTGCATGTGGCCGGCGATTGATGCCGGTAGAACGTCTGCCCAACCTTCGGCTTCTGCGACTGATGAAATGTCAGCCAGAACGCCCTCTTCGTACCATTCCTGAATTGCTGGGCCTTTCAGCTGAACGGCTGTTGGTGCGTTACCAGACAGAACACGCGCACGAAGTGCTGTCATGGCAGCATCGCCACCACCGCCAGCAACTGGCATGTCTGTCCAAGTTCCACCATTGTCAGCAAATTCTTGCTGCAAGACGGCTACGGATTTTGCTTCTCCGCCAGATGTCCACCAGTGTAGGACTTCGGCTTCTGGACCAGCAATAGCACTGGTCGCTGAGATCATGGCAATCGTTGAGACTGCCGCGAATGCGGTCATTTTCATTTGGTATATCCTCCCATAAGAACACCGACCAAGAGGCGGCGTTAGCGCCATCATGGAGATGGTCACCACTCGAACAACCGGCAAAAGAGCGGATCCAGCGCCGGAATCTGCATTTTTCGCCACTTCTGTTACAGCATGTTACCTTGTTCTTGAATTTGTTGCATGTTGTTACAAACACGTCGGCGTAGCAGGCGCATATTTCCTGCCAAGAAAGGTTGCGACGATGGCGATTCCACGCATTTTGGTGGTAGATGACGACCCCGAGATGAGATCGATGCTCACTCAGTTTATGCGCAAACACGGCTTTATTGCCCTGCCCGCAGCAACTGAGGCCGACATTCGCAAGCAACTAACAGCCGAGCGTATCGACCTTATCCTACTGGATGTCATGCTCGGCGACGAAAGCGGAATTGATATCTGCAAAAGCCTGCGGCAAGAGCAAGATGTGCCCATAATTTTCATCTCAGCTTTGTCTGCCGACCATCATCGTATGAAGGGATATGAAGTCGGCGCAGACGACTACATCGCCAAACCATTTAACCCAAACCTGTTATTGGCCCGTACCAAAGCTGTTCTTCTGCGTGCTCGCCGTACATCATCGCTGGCGTATCGCCGTCGAACTCAGCGGTTAGCTTTCAACGGTTGGGTCTTTGACGGCAAACATGACGGCGTTCTTGCCCCCGGAGGATATCAGGTTGCGCTATCCAGACGCGAGGCGGGGCTTTTGCAGGTCCTGCTGGCTAATCCCCACATACCCCTAACTCGAGAAGAGATCGCCTCGGCACTAGATGTCACTGGTGAGGCCGAACAAGCCGACACCACTGGTCGTGCGCTTGATGTGTTAGTCGGAAGGTTACGCTCTAAGATCGAAACTGATCCCAAGTCGCCCGAGATGATCCGAACCGAACGGGGCATTGGCTATGTGTTTTCTGTCGATGTGACGGTGCAGGATACCTAATGGGCACCAAGCTGCACCTCAGAACAATCGCAACTATCTGGGTCGTCGCGGCATTGGTGATCGGGATACTATGTGGCGCCTACTGGCTACAATCCAACCGCAAATGGTCGGATCATCTAACGCATGCCTATTCGGCCGGCGTTGAAGCTTATTACACATTGGAAAGCGGCGGTAACACAGCAGATGTCCAAACAACCCTGATAAGCAATATAGACAAAGACTTAGCCAGCGCTGGCCGTTTCGAACAGATTTCCGGGGTCTCAAGGCCAGCATATGTAACCTTGCTGTCGCTACGAAACGCGATCGGCAATCCGACCAGCATCTCGGGTACAAAAATTGCGGTCGTGTCAGGGCGCATGCAATATCGTGTCGCCGAAATTGCGAGCGGTACGTACAGTTCTCCGGCGTTGCAGTTTGGCGAGCTTACGCGCTTGCTAGCGACCTACTGCTCTGACCCAGTGATCTTTGCAAAAAGCACAGGTCGCGATTGGGTGCGCATTGACGGAACCGCCGTTTGGGGCTGCGACGCGGCACCCAGTGACTACCGAATAGGTGTCTCAATCGTCCTACTGCTTACTCTAGCCATTCTTATCACCCAAATCGGCAACACGACCGAGGCATTTGAAAGGTTTTCGCGGCAGCTTTTGGCCCGAAAACACGTTGGTGGACCTGACAGCTACGAAACAACCGGACCACGTGAACTGTCCGAGATCGTTTCTACGGTGAACTCTTACCTCGAAGAAGAGCGCGACCAGCTCAATAAACGAGCGATTATTTTGTCGGGTGTCAGTCATGATCTCGGAACACCAGCAACACGCCTACGCTTGCGTGCTACCTTGATCGAAGACCCCACAATCCGCGAGAAACTTGAAGCCGACATTGATCAGATGACCGGCATTATCGAAAGTGTCCTGACCTACACAAGATCAGAATTGAACAGCGAGGAACCGCAAAAACTGTCACTGACTTCCCTGATCGAGGCACTGGTTGCGGATTACCAAGATACAGATCACCCCGTTAGCCTTGAAGCCAGCACCCCGCTGCAAACCAAAGCAGACCGGTCCATATTCGCGCCGCGTTCGGGCAACGTAGCCGTTGGGGATACATCCAAATTGCTGATGTATGGGCGTCCTATTGCCCTTCGACGAGCAATCTCAAACCTTATCGACAACGCTCTAAAATACGGCCGACGGGCATCGGTTTCTGTGCAGTCAGACTCAAACTGGGCTATTGTCACCGTCGAGGATGAAGGTGGCGAAAGCTCGGCCGCTGAGATGGAGCAGCTTCTCAATCCGTTTGCACGAGGCGACAACACGCAGACGATATCTGGCTTCGGATTGGGGCTTACCATCGTCGCAACTGTGGCGCGTCAGCACGGTGGTCGGATTGACTTTGAAGACGGGCGCGCCGGCGTTGTTGCAAAGCTTTGGTTACAACGGTCTTAAAACTTCAATGACTCGGCCACGTCCAAGCATCTTGCTCGACTAAAAAAGAAACTCTGGCTTATCGCACCCTTACTCCGCTGGCTCTGAGATCAATCCTGCCAGTTTCATGCGCTGTATCTTGCCAGACGGTCCTTTGGGAAGGTCATTTAAAATGTGCACTCTTTCAGGTGCTTTGAACTTTCCAACGCGCTCGATGCAGATCGAGATCAGCTCATCCGCTGAGGCCTGAGACCCCTCACACAATCGCACAGCAGCTTCGACGCGCTCTCCGTAGGTTTTGCACGGACGCGCGAAAGCGGCAGCCTCAACGACATCTGCATGGGTGTAAAGCGCCTCGTCGATCTCTCGAGGAGCGATATTCTCGCCGCCCTTGATGATCAGCTCTTTCAAGCGACCCGTCACGTAGACGAAACCGTCTTTGTCCATACGCCCTAGGTCGCCAGTCCTTAGCCAATCGCCGGTAAATGTGCCTGTCGTCGCCTCGGGGTTTTTCAAATAACCCAACATGACATTCGGCCCGCGAACCTGAATTTCGCCCTCTACTTCCGGCGGGCACGGGTTTTGATCGGGATCAGCGATCCGCGCCTCATTGCCGTATGCTGTGCCGGGCGAGCCTATTTTTTGTAGGCTCCGCTCAAGCGGGTTTGACAATATTTGGGCAGCAGTTTCGGTCAGGCCCATGGTTTCGACGATACCAATGCCAAATCGCGACTCAAACCCTTGCTGGGTCTCAATCGCCAAGGCTGACGAAGCCGAGCGCCCAAAGCGAATACGGCGTTTCGTGTCTGCGTCAGGCATTGGACTGCCATGAAGCAAGTGGCTGATGATCGTCGGAACAACCGAAAACCAAGTCACTTCGGCTTGTGCCGCCTGTTCCCAAAACCGGCTGGCCGAAAATTTCGAAACCATCGAAATGGACCCACCAGAGACAAGCGCGCTGATGACAGTCACGCAGAGACCGTTGATGTGATAGATCGGAAGAACGCAAAAACCGCGATCCTCGGTTGTTAGTCGATGTGCAACGGCTGTCGTCCACCCACCTGCCAACAAACTTGCATGACTGTGGAGAACACCTTTCGGACGGCCCGTTGTGCCAGACGTGTACATTAGCAGGGCATGATCTTCGGGCGCCAATGGGAACAGTTCCGTCTCGGTCGCCGTATTTGCCACGGGAACAAATTGCGTGCCCTCTAGCGCCGCACCTTCAAACAACTCGGTCTGTGATGCATGGACGAATGCGATTTTGGCCTCGGAATGCTCAAGGCAGTATGAAATCGCATCAGGACCAGCAGCAAGGTTGATCATCGTGGCGCGAAAGCCGCCATAAAGACAACCGTAGAACGCCACCACGCCTTCGCGACCGTTAGGCTGCAGGATGGCGACGCTTTCGCCTTTGCTAAGACCGCGCGCAGTCAAATCGCTTGCTACGACTTTGGCAGCGTCACGGAGATCTGCCCAAGTCAGTTCGTCACTCGTTTCTGGAAATACGATGGCCACTCCACCGCTTCGTGCACGTTCATCAAGCAACGTGCGAATTGTACCACTAGGAGGTTGAGTTAGACTGGAACTCATTGACCAGCCTCTGCCCAGTAATCCCCGAAAATGTCCTCTACAGCCGGCTCGTTCGGCGGAATCTCACGGACGATCTTGGTGCTCTGCATGAAGTGCTTCCAATGCAGGTTTTCATCAATCGAGTTTCCACCCCATGACCCACAACCCATAGACAACGAAAATGGCATGCCGTTGTTAAACCCTCCGCCAGTAGCGAAAGTATGGGCTTGATTTACAATGACGCGACATGTCGGAATTGCATTTGCCAACATGATTGGTCGTTGATCGTCGGCGGTGTGGATACCGACCGAGTGGCCAGCTCCTTGGTGAAGCTGAATGTTGCGTGTCACCTCAACAGCGTGATCAAAATCTCTGGCGCGATAGACCGTCAGAACGCGGCTCAGCTTTTCGCCAGACAAAGGATGCTCTGACCCTATGCCGCTGGTTTCGACCGCGACGTACTCTGTGTCTTCCGGCACCTGCCCTTCAAGACCAAGCGCTGCGACCAGTTTGCTTGCGTCTTGGGCAATGGCTGCTGGGTTGAGATGACCACCGGGCCAAAGCTTGGCAACCACTTCATTCTCATCTTGAACGAACGCTCCGCCGTTGCGTCCCATCGCTGCAACGAAATCGTCAAAGATTTCCTCAACGATAACAACTGAATTCTCGGACGAACAAGACGTCGCGTTGTCAAAACACTTTGAGGCTTTGATTTTGGCCGCAGCGGCATCAAGATCAGTAGTCTCGTCAACAATAACGGCAACGTTTCCAGCCCCGACCGCAATGGCCGGTGTCCCGGACGTATACGCGCGACGGACGTTGTTTTGACTACCGGTCACAACAATCATGTCCGATATCTCAAGTAATCGTTGCGTCTTTTCCTTCGAACCCGGCGCAGGAACCATCTGCACGAGGTCCTTGTTCTCACCAAATTTGTCAAACTCTGCGTATATATGTTCTAGCAGCCGCTCACAGGTCGGAACACCCTTGGGGCTGGGCGACATGACGATGGCGTTTCCGCATTTCAGGGCGTTGATGATATTATTCGCGGGGGTCGCTCCGGGGTTGGTTGAGGGAACGACAGAACCTACCACGCCAATGGGACGCGCGATTTCTGTAATGCCAGTCGCAGGGTCATCTTTGATGATCCCGTATGATTTTACCGGCTGAATATCGCGCATCAAACCAAGGGTTTTGCGGTGGTTCTTAGTAATCTTGTCGGGCACATTGCCCAGTCCCGTCGTCGCAACGGCCATCTCGGCCAGCTCGCGGTTACGCTCGGGTTTCATGATCGCCCATGCAACGGCAGCAGCAGCACGATCATATCGCGCCTGACTTCCGTTAAGCTCATATTCGCTTTGTGCTTCACGGGCTTTGGCGACGATAGCTTCGACTTCTGCTATGGGATCATGAGCGGTCATTGGAATATCCTTTGAGGTAGTAATGGGGCAAGCCACGCCTGCCCCACCTGAGAGTGTCTTAGAGGCCTGCAAGCAGCTCTGTAAGGGTTACCTGACGGGCAGCCCACATTTCCAGAACTTCATCACGTGTCATGATGTGCATTGGTGAACCACCGGCCTTCATTTTGCCAGCGACGCGGCTGTTGGCAAACATTGCTGGAACAGTCGCAGCCAGATCGTCGATGATCGCCTGAGGTGTTCCCTTTGGAACCATCACACCACGGAAGTTAACCGAGCTGTTGTCGATGTCGTAGCCCTGCTCTTGCATGGTTGGAACGTCATCCATGAACTCGTTGCGTTCGTTGTCAAACACACCCAAGATCTTCACGTTGCCAGCGGCACGAGCGCGGAACGCGTCAGACAAGTTGTTTACACCACCGAGAACTTCGCCAGCGATGACGGCTTTCATAGCGCCAGAACCACCTTTGTTGTTCGGGATGTAGGCCAGCTTAACACCAGCAGCTTTTTCAAGCTGAAGTGCAGCGATATGGTGACCCACAAACAGACCAGCGCCCGAAAATGTCAGGCCACCTGGGTTCGCAGTTGCATAGGCAACAACATCAGCCATTGAGTTGAACTCGCTGTCAGCCGCGACAACAAACACAGCTGGGTCTGCGCCCCAGTTTGCGATCGGTTCAAAGCTGTCTGCGCCGTATGAAACGCCACCTTCGATCGACTGAGCGATGAAGTGTGGTACGTTATACGCGCCCATGGTGTATCCATCGGCTTCGGCTTGAGTTGCAAACCAGTTCCAACCAACACGTCCGCCAGCACCTGGCTTGTTGATGATCGCAATGGGCATGCCAAGGGCATCGTCATTGCCTGCTGTCATAGTTACGATACGCGCCTGAAAGTCAGTCGCACCACCGGCACCATAACTAACCATCAGCATCACTGGACGCTCAGGATAGTCACCGTGACCGTCAGCGAATGCGCTTCCTGTCATAGCTGTTAGAGCCACTGCGGCTGCTGCAATATATTTTTTCATGGGGTTACTCCTCCCGTTGAAGTTGGTTCTGCCACTCTTGCGGTTCAGAAAAGTATTTCGCGTGGTGTGAAGACACTCAGCAACATCGCGAAAAGGCCGTACATAACCACCAGATATCCGGCGGAAATGGCTATGCGTTTGATCCATGTACGCGCCTCGTTGTGAGGGGCTGGATCGTAAAGTGATAAAAGCGTGAAAAAGACGATTGTGGATGCGGTGTAAAACCCCAATCCCTTGGCAGCCCAAAAGACAAAGACGATGGCAACGATTAGGCCCGGCAAGATCTTTTTCATCGAGTCTGAAGAAAGGCCATTTCCGACTTTGGTTTTTCCCAAAAGGGCTTTGCCAAACGTCCACAATGCCAACACTGCGAAGACGGTTGAAATGATGCGCGGGAACAAAAAGGCTGCTGCGGGTTCTTGGGTGTAGCTTACAAAGCAAACCCAAACTCCGACTAATGCTACAAGTCCGCTTGCGACGATGTGCTGGTTGCGAGGAAGGTTATTCATTAGAGCGACTCCTCTTTCGACACGGCTTCGTCTTTGGTGACATAGCGTTTGTTACGCATCTCCATCCAAACCGAGTACGCAACCGAGGCGACCACGATCATCAAAAGAGTGACGTTTAGTGGGCCGGTAAAGAAGTACTGACCAATACTTGATGTCGCGCTTGCGATCATGTTGCCTTGGATAAAGTTAGCCTCTGCAATCGGACCGAGGATTAGGCCCAAAACCAGAGGTGCTGCTGAAAAGCCAAAGCGCTCAAGGAAGTACATACCGGTACCCAGCGTCATCATAACGTAGACATCGCCCATCGAGTTTTGAACCGAATAGCTACCAAACACGGCCAGACCCAGAACCGTCGCGGCCATGACCGACTGTGGCACCTGTGCGACCCGCGCCGCCAGACCAGCAATGTAGAGACCAAAGATACACATCAGGATTTGGCCGATCAGCATCGAGTTGATGAACGTCCAAGCAACCTCAGGGTGATTGTCGAACAGGTCCGATCCAGGGAAAATACCGTGAATTAGCAAACCACCGAGAAGTACAGCAGCAGTCGGTGATCCTGGGATCGACAAGGTCAGCAACGGAACAAGGCTTGGACCAACCATCGCGTTGTTAGCGGATTCAGCAGCAATAATTCCTTCGCTGTGGCCCGTCCCGAATTTATCGCGCTCAGGGCTGAATTTCTTGGATTGGTCGTAGGCCACCAGGCCTGCAATCTGCCCGCCAACGCCGGGGATCAGGCCAATCACCGAACCAGTCAGCGTACCAATCGTCAACGAACGGGTGCGGCGGAAAAGTTCTCGGATGGCATCACCGATAGGGCTTGGTTCGACCTTTATAACCTCGGCAGACGCCTGTGTGCGCCCATTGGAGAACATGGTGATCACTTGCGGGATCGCAAACAATCCGATCAGCGCGGGGATAACGTTGATGCCACCTGACAGGCTAGAATGGAAAATGAAACGCTGCGCGCCCATGATGTCGTCAAAGCCAATCGTTGCCAGCCAAAGACCGATACAACCGGCCAATAGACCCTTTACGACAGAACTAGAGTCCAGCGTCCCGATGATTGTCACACCCAGAATTGCCAACCAGAAAAGATGCGATGGGCCGAACGCCAAAGCCCATGTGGCAAGCACCGGCGTAAGGAAGATCAACAGCAACACCCCAAACACGCCACCAACCGCCGACGCGAGGAATGAAAGTTGAAGGGCACGGGCCCCTTGTCCTTTCTTTGCCATGGTATGGCCGTCGAGGGTTGTAGCTATGTTTGCTGGTGCGCCTGGAATTTTCAACAGAATGGCGCTGACCGCACCACCGGCCACTGTCGATGTATAAGCAGCCCCAAGCAGGATGAGCCCCTGCGCCGCCTCAAGACGGAATGTGAAGGGTATCAGCAGCGCCACCGCCATCGTCGGAGACAGACCCGGCGTGGCCCCTAGTATCAAACCGCCAATTGTACCGATTAGCAGTAGCCCAAAGCTAAATGGCGTGAAAACCTCGCCAAAATATCCTAAAAACTCCACGGGCCCCTCCCAGAGACTTGCTGTTGACATACAAAGCTAATTCATGAAAATAGTTTTGCAAATGTTTTCATAAAAAAGCTGCATTTTTGATGTATGATACTGAAAATGAATAATAAACCCGACATATTTTCTGTTGCAAAAGCTGCTGGCGTCTCGCCGTCAACCGTGTCGCGAGCGTTCAATCATCCCGATCTTGTTAAGCCTAACACTCGTAAAAAGATTGACCGCGTGGTTCGTCGCCTGGGCTACATCCGCAACCGCGCAGCGCAGACTATTCACGGCATTCGCAGCGGTACCATTGGTTTGATCGTACCCACAATCGACCATGCCATTTTTGCAGAGGTCGTTCAGGCGTTTTCCGAAGCAGTGGCAGAGAACGGCTTTACGATCCTTCTGGCGACCCACGGTTATGATCTGCAGCAAGAGTATTCCGTCTTGCGCAAGCTTCTAGAACATCGGGTCGATGGCGTCGCACTGATAGGTACAGAGCATCGGCAAGAAACCTACGAGTTATTGGAGCAACAAGGCATTCCGGCTATTATCATCTGGAATTACGATGAAAGTGCCCCCCTGCCCTGCGTCGGGGCGAACAACATCGAGGCCGGAAAACTGATCGCACAGCACCTCGTTGACAGTGGCCACAGGAAAATCGCGCTGATCTTCCCGCCCTTATCTGGCAACGACCGCGCTGCGGATCGGTATGCAGGCGTCAAACAAGTTCTGGAAGCGTCTGGCATCGAAGTTTCACCGCATTGGTCAGTCGAGTCGCCCTACAGCGTGTCCGCTGCCAAATCCGCAATTTTACCCGTTCTCGACAATCCGAACCGCCCGACAGCGGTTCTGTGCGGCAACGATATTCTGGCTTGGGGCGTTATCAACTGCGCCCGTAGCTTGGATCTTGATGTGCCCTCGTCACTGTCTGTTCTCGGCATTGGCCATTTCAAAGCCTTTCAGGATATGGAACCATCGCTAACGACAGTTCGACTTCCCGCCCACCGGATCGGCAGCATGGCAGGCACCACAATGTCACAAGCGATCACCCAGCCTGAAGAAGCGGTCACACACACATTCTGCCCCTCCGAATTGGTTATCGGAAAGACTCTGATGCCATTGGAGGGTTGAGTTTCACGATTGCGCAGCCAACAGGCTAGCGTTCCCTCCGGCGGCGGTTGTATCGACGCAAAGGTGACGCTCCATCAAGACATGCGCTTGATCAGGAAAACCACAAATAAGTGGAATAATCGCGCCCTCTCGATCTGCAAGCGCCATTGCATAGTCCCTGCCATGCTCGGTATCGCCCCACCAAATCAGCCCCCCAAAATCCGGAAGATCAGCAATCGCTTTTGGCGCAAGTTTTTGGTCCACGCCAACAGCCACTCCTCCGAGTTGCTGCACGGCTGCCACTTGTTCACGGATTGCGTTCGCGTTCGGCCCCAAACATAGGATCGGCTTTCGAGGTGTCGTGGACAGTCGATTTAACTCACCGGTAGGACCAGGAAGTGTTGTGCTGGTAGATTCTGCCTGCTTTGCGGAAGCCGAAACAATTCGATTAGCCAGCTCCTCATCATCCGCAACACCCAGCGCATCGCCCTGACCCTGAGCACGATGCCCAGCGACAAACCGCTTTAGATAAAACGGGCCGCCCGCTTTGGGACCAGTGCCCGAAAGCCCTTCGCCGCCGAAAGGTTGACTGCCGACAACTGCGCCAATCTGATTGCGGTTTGCATAGATATTACCCGCATGAACCGCGTCCGAGATTTTTTGAACCCGATCGTCAATACGGGTGTGCAAACCAAAGGTCAGACCGTAACCCGTGGCGTTGATATCCTCGATCACTTGATCAAGTTGATCGCTTTCAAACGTCGCGAAATGCAAAATCGGCCCGAACACTTCGGTCCCAAGATCACCGATCCCCGTAACCTCAATCAACGTCGGCGCGACGAAATTACCGGTTCTTGGCCGCACCAGCTGATGCTTCACGCGACGGTCCTTGGACGCCTTCGCAATGTAGGCGTCTATGTCCGTCGCTGCCTTTGCGGTTATGAGCGGTCCAACATCAGTGGCAATATCCCAAGGGTCGCCCATCTCTAATTCGTTCATTGCGCCGATCAACATCTTCAAAAACGAAGGTGCGACGTCTTTTTGCACATAGAGGCACCGCAAGGCAGAGCATCGCTGACCCGCCGACTGAAAGGCCGAGGCGACGATATCCCTGATCGCTTGCTCTGGTAGGGCAGTCGAATCCACAATCATCGCGTTCAGTCCGCCAGTCTCGGCGATCAATGGTGTCCCCGGCGTACAGTATTCCGCGATGGCCCGCTGAATGTGACGGGCGGTTGCCGTTGATCCAGTAAATGCCACGCCTTTGACTCTGACGTCCGACGTCAATGCCTTACCAACATCATGTCCCTCTCCGGGCAAAAGTTGCAACGCTTCCCGAGGGACCCCAGCCTCCAGCAGTTTTTGCACTCCCCAAGCCGCAATCGCCGGCGTCGTCTCGGCCGGCTTGGCCAACACTGCATTTCCGGCCGCCAAAGCCGCGGCGATCTGACCCGAGAAGATTGCGAGCGGAAAATTCCATGGTGAAATGCAGGTGTATATCCCCCGTGGAGGTTGCTCTAACTTCGTAGTCTCGTCCGCATAGAACCTTATGAAGTCCACAGCCTCACGCAACTCAGCGACTGCATCCATCAGCGTCTTTCCCGCCTCAGCCGCCAAAAGCGCAAAAACCGTGCCGTAGTCCGCCTCGTAGAGGTCCGCTGCTTTCTTGAGGATCACCGCACGCTCTTGATTGCTGGCTTGCCACGATTTCGCGCAGCTCAAAGCCGTTTCGACATCGGCCACGCTTGCCAGCGTGATCGACGCGATTTCCTCGCCCGTCGTTGGGTTAACCGATGGCTCAAAGGCGCCCCCTGTCACTGGGCCGGCCAAGATAGGCCCGACAATCAGATCCTTAGGCAATATCCGCGCCTTTTCAATCGCCCGCAGCTTGGTCACATCAAACAGATCAAACCCTAACGAGTTCACGCGCTCAGGCGCATAAAGATCAGGACCCTTAGCGATACCGCTTGGCCCTGACGCCAAAGTGTCAAACGGACAAGCCACCACTTCCGCCGGAGGGACATCCTCGTCCACAACCTTGTTCACAAAGGATGAGTTCGCGCCGTTTTCCAACAACCGCCGCACCAGATACGCCAACAGGTCACGATGCGCGCCAACAGGTGCGTAAATACGACAGCGGGTTCCTTCGGAATGATGCACAATAGAATGCAGGGCTTCACCCATCCCGTGCAGGCGTTGAAACTCATACTTTGAGGGATCAATAGTCTCAGCCAAGTGCAAAATCGTCGCAACGGTGTGCGCGTTATGCGTGGCAAATTGCGGATATATCCGATCGGTCATACCGAGCAGTCGCCGAGCATTGGCAATATAGCTGATGTCCGTAGCAGTCTTTTGCGTAAAGACCGGAAAATCGCTTAGACCTTCCACTTGCGCGTGCTTAATCTCGGTGTCCCAATAGGCCCCCTTAACCAGACGCACCATTATGCGGCGATCATATCGCTTTGCCATTTCGTAAAGCCCATCGAGGATATCACCAGCGCGCCGCCCATAAGCTTGAACGACCACACCAAAGCCATCCCAGCCAGCAAGCGTTGGATCAGACAGGACTTCTTCGATCACCGCCATCGACAGACCAAGTCGATCCATTTCCTCGGCATCAATGTTCAGGCCCATCCCAGCCGCAGCCGCCTTGTGCGTCAGTTGCTTTAGAACCGGCACCAATTCAGACATAACTCGCGCAGTCTTTGCGACCTCATATCGGGGATGCAGGGCCGATAGTTTAATCGATATCCCAGGGTTTGAGGCTATTTCAGTATGGGAGCAGCGCGAAGCAATGGCCTCAATCGCTCTGTCATAGGCATTGGCGTAGGCGCGCGCATCAGCCGCCGTCATAGCCGCTTCTCCCAGCATGTCGTAGGAGTAGGTGAATCCGTTCGCCTCGGTCTTTGAGGCCCGCTTCATCGCCGCGTCGATATCCTGTCCCAATACGAACTGACGGCCCATTTCGCGCATCGCACCGGCAACCGCTTTGCGAATAACCGGCTCACCAACCCGCTTGATCATTGAACGCAAACGACCCGCAATTCCGGGGTCCGGGTCGTCAAGTACTTTGCCCGTCAACAGCAGTCCCCAAGTCGAGGCATTCACCATCGGCGACGATGATTTACCAATGTGGGTGGACCAATCCGATGGCGCGATCTTGTCTTCAATCAAAGCATCAATCGTTTGGGCATCCGGCACACGTAAAAGCGCCTCAGCCAAGCACATAAGTGCCACGCCTTCATCGGTCGATAGCCCGTATTCTGCCAGAAACACATCCATTATGCTGGGACGAGAAGCAGACCGGATAGACGTCACAAGCTCAGCCGCTTGGTGGACAATCTCGCCGCGATTTTCTGCATCAAGATCAGCCAGATCAATCAGCTCAGCCAAAACCTCAGTTTCGCTGCGGCGTTTGTTGAGATCCCATCGCGGGTCAAGGGCTATCATGATCGGCACTCCTGTCTGTCAGGGACATTGTAGTTCATTCGATATGGACGTTTGGGCCGTACTTTCCTATTCTGCAGGCTATTCGACCAATTATTTCTAAATACTTAGGTGAATGCATGTCGCTTGATGAATTACCCGATAGAATCGACCAAGCGATTCTGAATATCCTGACCAATGACGCCCGTATCTCGATGACGGATTTGGCAAAGCGGGTTGGCCTGTCAAAAACCCCCGTTATCGCGCGCGTAAAGCGGTTAGAGACCTCAGGCGTCATCACCGGATACCGCGCCGAACTGTCGGCCAAGAAACTAGGCCTGCAACATGTAGCATTCCTGGAAGTACGCCTATCCGACACGCGTGAAAAAGCGTTGCAAGCATTTAACAAAGCCATCCGCGCGATCCCCGAGGTTGAGGAATGCCACATGATCGCCGGCGGCTTTGATTATCTTGTTAAGATACGAACAAGCGACATCACCGATTATCGCCGTGTACTTAGCGAAAGCGTTTCTCAACTGCCGCACATGGCCTCGACCTCAACTTACGTCTCGATGGAAAGCGTTCGTGATCGCGGTGTTCAGCAATTCTAGTTCTATTTGGAGCCGTGAATAACCGGTGAGACTTTCCGAAGCCTTAGCGCGTTGGTCAACACAAACACCGAGGACAGTGCCATTGCACCCGCCGCCAGCATTGGCGACAACAGGATGCCTAAGAGTGGATAAAGAACGCCAGCGGCAACCGGGATCAACGCGGTATTGTACCCAAACGCCCAAAATAGGTTCTGCCGGATATTTCGAATGGTCCGGCGCGAGATTTCGACCGCATTTACAACGCCGCTAAGATCGCCAGACATCAACACCACATCTGCAGACTCTATTGCTATGTCCGTACCCGTGCCAATCGCGATACCCACATCTGCATGCGCCAGTGCAGGCGCGTCATTGATTCCATCACCGACAAAGGCAATCTTCTGACCCTGAGCCGTGAGCCCCAACAATGCTTCGACTTTGCCATCGGGTAAAACGTCCGCAATGATTTCGTCGATACCCATCTCGGCCGCGATTGCCTCGGCTGTTTCGCGCTTATCGCCGGTGATCATCGCGACTTTTAGACCTTGCGCCTTAAGCGCCGCGATCGCCGCTTGACTGGAAGGCTTCACTGGGTCCGAGACCCCAAGCACGGCTGCCAGTTTGCCCTCAACAGCGACAAACAATGCCGTGCGTCCATTTTGGGCCAACCCAATCGCAACATCGTCGAAAGAATCCAGCGCAATCCCTTGCTGCTGCATCAAACGCCCAGCGCCAACTGCAACAGCTTTGCCTGAAACAATCGCTTTAACGCCGTAGCCTGTAATGGATTGGAAATCCTCACTGACTGGATCGCCTTTTGGTGCTGCGCGCAATATGGCCTGCGCAATCGGGTGCTCGGACTCTCGCTCAACCGCTGCGGCCAAGGCTAAGACTTCGTCGCGCGTGAAGCCCTCAGTTAGAATAACGTCAGTCAATTCGGGCCGCCCCTGGGTGATTGTGCCGGTCTTGTCCAAGGCCACCACATCAATCGACGACAGCTCTTGCAATGCGTCCCCTTTGCGGAACAGCACGCCAAGGTCAGCAGCCCGTCCAGTGCCCACCATAATCGAGGTCGGAGTCGCCAAACCCATGGCGCATGGGCAAGCGATAATCAGCACCGAAACGCCGGCGACCAAGGCCAATGTCAACGCCGGCTGAGGTCCCAGAAGCAACCAAACGACAACAGTCAGCAAGGCCGCCGCCATCACTGCAGGCACAAACCACATCGTGATTTTGTCAACGAGGCTTTGGATCGGAAGCTTCGCGCCCTGAGCCTGTTCAACCATGCGAATAATCTGCGAAAGCGTTGTATCCGCCCCTACCCGAGTGACCTTGAACCGAAACGCACCGGCTCCGTTTACCGTGCCACCAGTCACCATTTCCCCATCGGTCTTGAGTACGGGCAACGGCTCGCCGGTGATCATGCTTTCATCCACATGACTTTCACCACCGCACACCTGTCCATCGACGGCAATCCTTTCGCCGGGCCGAACTTGAACGATCTCACCGACCAGCAAATCCTCTATCGTAACTTCGATCGCTTCACCCTGTCGGAGAACTCGCGCTGTGCGCGCTTGTAGCCCCAGTAACTTTTGAATCGCGGCACCGGTCCTGCCTTTGGCGCGTGCTTCCAAGTACCGTCCAATCAAGATCAGAACGACAATCACCGCTGCGGCCTCAAAATACACTGCGCGGACTGCGCTTGGCAAAACGCTTGGCGCAAATGTTGCCGTCAATGAATAGAAATAGGCCGCCCCCGTCCCAACAGCGACGAGGCTGTTCATGTCCGGTGCGCCCCTTAAAAGCGCCGGAATACCCTTCAAATAAAACTGACGCCCGGGGCCTGCCAATACCAACGTCGTCAGGGCGAACTGCACGAGCCAACTGGCTTGGTGACCAATCGTACGGCCGATGAATTCATGCATCCCGGGGATAAGGTGACCGCCCATTTCCAATGCGAATACGGGCAACGCGAGAATAGCAGCGAAGACCGTTTTGATTGCCAGCTTCTCGGCCTCTTCCTGCTTTCGCGAAGAATGATCAAGCGAGGCGACAGATTGAACCACCTCAGCACGATAGCCAGCCTTGGTCACCGCAGCAGCGAGCGACATAGGGTCGGTTGCTTCTTCCAAGTAATTGATGGTCGCAGTTTCAGAAGCCAAATTCACATTGACGTCCAAAACCCCTGGCACCGCGATTACGGCCCGATCAACCCTTCCGACGCAAGAAGCACACGACATCGACGCCACATTCAAAATCACCTGAGACTTCCGAGCGGGATAACCTAGCTTGCTTAAAACCTCGGACGCCTCAACCACTGTTGCCGCTTCCTTTACAGACATCATCGCGGTTTCACTTGCCAAATTAACCGCAACGTCTTCAACACACTCAATCGCTGAAAGCGCGCGATCGACACGACCGACGCAGGATGCGCAGGACATAGATTCAATTGAAATGGTTATTCGAGTGGACATTTTTCACCACAGTAATGGGCAACAGGGTTGCATTGCATTTAGCGCCTCTCGACCAAAGACCTCAAGACCATGCATTAAACTTGGATGTGGAAGTTTGCCGTTCAAGTAACTACGATCCGCCCAAACAGATAGACAACAAGAGTGTACACGATGATTTTCAGCGTTCCCGACATGAGCTGCGGCCATTGCACAGCCGCGATAGAACAAGCCTTAACCGAAGCTGATAGCGGCACATCCGTGACCTGCGATCTTGAATCCTGCCAAGTGACAGTCACTGGCAATCTGACGAACGACAGCGTTTTGGCCGCCATGAAATCTGCAGGATACGAAGCGCAAGCGATCTAGGTCGATTAAAAACCGAGAGTCCAGTGGCTACTGATCCCTCGGTTTGAACATAAATCTAGACGGCGCGATCAGAGACGTTCTGCCACCAAAGCAATCAGCTTTTTATGGTCCGCATCAAAATTACGAATGCCATCAGACAGCTTTTCAGTCGCCATTGGATCAGCGTTAAGCGCCCAGCGGAACTCTGCCTCGCCCATCGACACTGCAGCAACTCCAGTGGCGGTATCTGGCGAAAGGACGCGCTCAAGCGTTTCGTCTTGGTTGGCCATAATCTCAAGCAGCTTCGGCGCGATTGTCAGGTTATCACAACCCGCAAGGCCTTTGATCTGATCCACACTTCTGAAAGACGCACCCATGACGATGGTCTTGATGCCGTTTGATTTGTAGTAGTCATAGATCGCCCGAACTGACAAAACACCTGGATCTTCATTTGGCTCGTATGAATCGCGCCCTTCTGCCTTTTTGAACCAGTCAGTGATACGCCCAACGAAAGGTGAAATCAGAAACGCACCAGCGTCCGCACAGGCTATCGCCTGCGCTTTGGCGAAGATCAACGTCAGGTTACAATCGATGCCGTCGGCCTGCAAAACTTCAGCTGCACGAATACCTTCCCAAGTCGCTGCCAACTTAATCAGGATGCGATCCTTTGAAATGCCACGCTTTGCATATTCCGCGATGATGTCACGCGCACGTACGACTGAGGCGTCAGTATCAAATGAAAGGCACGCATCAACTTCGGTCGAAACACGCCCCGGTACAAGGCCAGCAAGCTGAGCCCCAACGGCCACCGTCAAAAGGTCGGTGATTTGTTCGGCGTTTAGGCCTGCTGCGCGGCCTTGGTCAATTTCGTCGGCAATCAAGGCCGAAGAGGCTGTGTCTTTAATCGCGGCCAGAACCAAAGATGGGTTGGTCGTGCAATCAACAGGTTGATAGGTCTTTACGGCTTCAACTTCACCAGTATCCGCAACAACGACGGTCATTTCCCTAAGTTGGTCCAACACGCTTTTCATAGTTTTTGATCCTTACGATGATCCGGCGGCAACCCGAATAGACATCATTTTACGGGCGCATCGCCCACTTGCCTGCGCAAGCTGTCTACAGTTTCACGACCATGACGCAAGCCATCAGTATACAATCGTGGTTTTTGAGGACCAATTTTCGCCGTTTAAGTAGAAAACCGCTGCATTCCCTGAAACTTGTGGTAAAGTGCCGCCATAAAAACACTAAATTGAGCAAAAGGCAGACCAATGAAAAAACTACTAGCAGCAGCGACACTTGCAGCTCTTGTCGCAGCACCTGCGGCACAGGCTGACACAAACTACATGATCGGCGCGACTTGGGCCATCGGCGGCAACAGCCCACAAATGGGTGTTTCGGCACGTGTTCTAGCCGGCACGACCGGCAGCGATTTTGGCTTTGGCGGCGGCGTAACTTATTACGTTTCGACCGGCATGATCGGTTATGACGCAATCGCAGCTTACATGCAGAACGACATCGTTCTTGGCGGCGGATATGACTTCGCGAGCTTCTCGCCAGTATTCACACTGGGTTACTACCAGTAATCTGAACAATTCAATCTGCCCGCCGTGACATATCCGGCGGGCAGATTATCTTAGCTTTCCCATCATCTTGAACCGTTACATTTCGTCAAGCTGAGCTCTCAGTTTGCTGGGCGTTATTGCGAACTCGTGCCCGAATGCCCGCGTCATTGCACTGGTATTTTCGTAGCCACATCGGCCTGCAATTTCGGCAATGGGCATGTCACTTTCTTGGACCAACTTACGCGCCAACCCCAAGCGAAGCCGGCGATAAACTGCCTGAGGAGTCGCTTTCATCTCGTGGTTCATTTTCTGTTCAAGAGACTTTTGCGTACATCCTACTCGCCTGGCGATTTCGGAAAGAAGCAAGGGTTCTTCTATGTTTGACTGCATGCAGGAAATCGCGCGCTGAACCACGCGGCCAGATGGGTTTCGCATTGTGCCTACCGTGCCAACATCCCCAACCGACATAAACAATTGCCCCACCTCCATCGCGAGTAAAGGCCCGTGTTTATCTGTTATCAGATGCATAATAAGGTCAAACGTCGCCATAGCGCCCGAGCACGTCACGCGATCGCGATCGATTACAAACCTCTCACGGTGGGCGTCAACCTCTGGGAAGGCTTCCTCAAAGGCCACAAGTTCCTCCCAATGGATGGTCGCTTTGTAACCGCTTAGAAGCCCAGCATCCGCCAGCAACCAACTGCCAGTATCAAGACCCGCCACCTTCGTATGACGCTTTGAAGCGGCTTTAAGAGAACGCGCTGTTATCCATGTCGCATGTTTCGAAAAATCATAGGAAGGCATTACCAACAGAATTTCGCCCTGCGCGTCTTTCAACTGCCCATCCGGCGAGATCGACAGCCCGCTGGAACTAGAAACCGGCTCGCCGTCCAACGTGAAGAACCGCCAAACGTACAGCTTCTGGCGGGACAGAGTGTTTGCTGCTCGCAGCGGCTCGATTGCGTTGGCAAGACAGTGATTAGAGAACGCCTCAAACAGCAGAACATTAACGACCTGTGGGTTTTGCATGATTTCATCCAATTAGGCACACTAATAGACTAATTGTGCATGACAGACTCGCGCAAGTCGGTATTTGATTTCTGCAACAACAAGGGACTCCAAAAATGCATTTCGGTCTGTCAGAAGAACAAGAAATGATCGTCTCGACGGTCCGTAGTTTCGTTAAGAAAGAAATCTACCCACACGAGGCCGAAGTCGAGCGCACCGGACAGGTGCCTTTGGAACTCGGGCAGGAGATCAAGCAAAAATGCATCGATCTAGGGTTTTATGCCTGCAATTTCCCTGAAGAAGTCGGCGGTGCGGGCCTCTGCCACATTGATTTTACTTTGGTTGAACGAGAGCTTGGTCGTGGTTCAATGGCTCTCACCCATTTCTTTGGGCGTCCACAAAACATTCTGATGGCTTGTAACGATGAGCAGCGTGAGCGCTACTTGTTGCCTGCAGTGCGTGGCGATCGGATGGACGCTCTGGCGATGACGGAACCAGACGCAGGCAGCGATGTGCGCGGTATGAAGTGCCAAGCCGTACGCCACGGCGGTGATTGGATCATCAACGGCTCAAAACACTTCATTTCAGGCGCAGAGCGCGCGGATTTCTTTATCGTCTTCATCGCCACCGGCGTCGACGACACCCCCAAGGGTCCGAAGAAACGGATCACAACTTTCCTCGTTGATCGCGGAACCCCGGGTTTTGAAGCCCGTGAGGGGTATAATTCGGTCAGCCACAAAGGATACAAGAACTACATCTTAACCTTCGACGATTGCCGCCTGCCGGATGCTCAGGTGTTGGGTGAAGTTGATGGCGGTTTCGCGGTAATGAATGAATGGCTTTATGCAACGCGCCTTACCGTTGCTGCCTTCTCAGTCGGGCGGGCCCGTCGCTGCTTTGACTACGCGCTGAATTATTCAGCCGAACGCAAACAATTTGGCCAACCGATTGGCAAGTTTCAGGGTATTGGCTTTCAAATTGCCGACATGATTACCGAGATCGACGCCGCTGACTGGCTAACCCTTGCCGCTGCTTGGCGCTTGGATCAAGGTATGCCCGCAAACCGCGAAATCGCCAGCGCCAAGTTATACGCATCAGAAGCACTTGCACGCGTCACTGACACAACGTTGCAAATTTTTGGTGGCATGGGATTAATGGACGATTTTCCGATTGAACGATTTTGGCGCGATGCCCGAGTCGAACGCATTTGGGACGGCACCAGCGAAATTCAGCGCCACATTATCAGTCGCGATCTATTGCGGCCACTGGGCGCGTGATCGTGTTTCGAATTGCCTTCGGCAATCCGACAGAGGCGAGAGGGCGCTGCCCTCTCGCGCTCTCCCGAGGTATTTTTTGCAAGATAAAATGCAAAGCGCCCTCTGCCCCAAAAGGCAGAGGGCTTTACCTTGCGCGGTCATCGGCTCCTCAGCCTGTACCGCGCCATATGGGATATCGTGCTTTGGTTAAGAATTACTTGCTTTATCTTGCTCAAAATACCTCCGCCGGAGGCTCCCTAGGTTTCCGCTCGATCGGACATTCAATATGAGCCGTGATCTTTCTCGCCTGTTTCGCCCTCAACACATCGCAGTCGTTGGCGGCGGGGCTTGGGGCAATCTTGTCGTTGAGCAATGCTACAAAATGGGTTTCGTTGGAGACGTGTGGCGCGTGAACCCAAAGGGTGGTGAGGGTGTTTACATGTCCCTTCAAGACCTACCAAAGGCTCCGGACACAACCTTCGTTGGGATCAATCGATTTGCCACCATCGATGTTGTTCGCGAACTTTCTGAATTGAACGCCGGCGGTGCCGTTTGTTTTGCATCAGGGTTCTCGGAAGCTGCTGCTGAAGACACCGAAGGCACCGAACTACAAACGCAATTACTGGATGCAGCAGGGGACATGCCGATCTTAGGACCCAATTGCTATGGTTTCATCAACGCACTTGATGGCGCTTTGCTTTGGCCTGATCAGCACGGTTGCACACGCGTCGAAAGTGGCGTCGCAATCCTAACGCAGAGTTCGAACATTGGGATCAATCTGACCATGCAGTCACGAGGTCTACCGATTGCGTACATGGTCGCGTGTGGAAACATGGCCCAGACGACTCAAGCGAACATCGCATCGGCGTTGCTTGATGATCCAAGGGTCACTTCCATTGGTGTGCACATAGAGGGGTTTGGCGACCTTCAGGGATGGGAAGACTTGGCCCGCAAGGCCCACGACGTTGGCAAACCCATTGTAGCGCTTAAAGTTGGCAAAAGCGTCGAAGCCCAAGCCGCCACAATATCGCATACCGCTTCTTTGGCGGGCGGCGACGCAGGTGCAAACGCGTTGCTTGCGCGGCTTGGCATCCCGCGAGTTTATAGTCTGACCACTTTTCTTGAGACCCTGAAACTGATGCACTTGACGGGGCCACTGCCTTCAAACCACATCGGCTCCATCTCCTGTTCAGGTGGTGAGGCTAGCTTGGCGGCAGATACAGCACACGATCTCGATTTGTCGTTCCCACCGCTTAACGATGGTCAAACCGATGCGCTATCCAAGGCCTTGGGCCCGATGGTCGCGCTGGCCAACCCGTTGGATTATCACACCTACATCTGGCGTGACGAAGCTGCCATGACTGCTGCTTGGTCTGGAATGGCAGACCCTAACTTGGCACTTTTGATGATCATTCTGGACTACCCGCGGGGCGACCGATGCGATCCGGTCGATTGGGAATGCGCAACACGCGCGGCCCTAAATGTACGCGCGAACACAGGGATCAACGTGGCCGTCGTTGCCACCTTGCCCGAATTACTACCTGAAGACATTTGCACACGCTTGATGGAGGGTGGCGTGGTTCCACTACTGGGACTGACAGAAGCAATGGAAGCAGCCGAGGCGGCCTCACAAGTGGGTGCGCCGTCGATGTTGAACTTGTGCGTTCCCAATGTGGCGACGACAGTGCGGACCACACTTTCCGAAGCTGAGGCCAAGACTGCGCTCAGCACGCGCGGCCTCGATATTCCAGTGTCCGAGACAGGTGTTCACCCAGCAGAAGCGGCAGCGCGTATCGGATTTCCGGTTGTGCTCAAAGGAGAAGGCATCGCCCACAAAACCGAAGCGAACGCCGTCGCCTTGAATTTGACGTCTGCGGAGGAGGTTCAGGTGGCGGTAGACCAAATGCCGTCAAAAACCTTCCTTGTTGAGGAGATGGTGACCGGAGCCGTGGCTGAGCTTATCATAGGTGTCACTAAGGACCCTGCGCATGGGTTCGTCTTAACGCTCGGCGCAGGTGGGATACTGACCGAGATCCTAAAAGACACAGCCTCTTTGCTGGTGCCATCAGACCGAGCTGACATTCAAACGGCGCTGTCGTCGCTTAATACTGCTGCTCTATTGAAGGGCTATCGTGGTAAACCCGCCGCAAATCTGGACGCCATACTTGATGCCGTCGACGCAGTTCAGTCATACGTACTTGAAAACGCGGACACGCTCAGCGAGATTGAAATCAACCCGCTTATTTGCACGCCTGAAAGGGCGATTGCAGCAGACGCTCTTATTCGAAAGGCATAATCATGTCCCCCATCAAAACCCGTCGTGAAGGCGCTATCCTTGAGGTCACATTGGACCGCCCAAAGGCCAACGCAATTGATCTGGCGACAAGCAAGATCATGGGCGATGTGTTTCAAGGTTTCCGCGATGATCCCGAATTGCGCGTGGCAATCCTGACGGGCGGGGGCGAGAAGTTCTTTTGCCCAGGCTGGGACCTGAAAGCAGCTGCTGACGGAGACGCGGTCGACGGCGATTATGGCGTCGGTGGCTTTGGCGGTCTGCAAGAATTGCGCGCAATGAACAAACCGGTGATTGCCGCCGTGAATGGCATCGCCTGTGGCGGCGGCTTAGAGTTGGCACTCTCTGCAGATATCATCCTCGCCGCTGACCATGCTAGTTTCGCCTTGCCGGAAATCCGGTCTGGCACCGTTGCCGATGCTGCCAGCGTCAAACTGCCCAAGCGCATTCCATACCACATTGCGATGGAGTTGCTGCTTACAGGCCGTTGGTTCGACGTCGAGGAAGCCAATCGCTGGGGTCTGGTCAACGAGATCGTAGCAGGCGACCAACTGATGGGTCGCGCATGGGAAATGGCACGCTTGCTGGCCTCGGGCCCGCCCCTCGTCTACGCCGCCATCAAGGAAATCGTCCGCGACGCTGAGGACAGCAAGTTTCAAGACGCCATGAACCGCATCACCAAGAGCCAGCTAGGATCCGTCGAAAAGCTCTACTGCTCCGAGGACCAGCTTGAAGGCGCCAAAGCCTTTGCCGAAAAACGCGACCCTGTGTGGAAGGGGCGCTAAGGCCCTACCGACAATCCTCGGCTTGTTCAGGCTGGGTTATCACACAAGCCCCCGGCAAATCAGCCGGCTTGGGTCCCGCCGCGACAACGATCAATTGATCGCCCCTTGGATAACCTTTTTTCATGCGATTAGCGACATCCACAGCCAGCGTGTTGGTAACCGTGTCCCAAGCATTTGGCACAAAACTTGGGTCCAACCCGTTCAACCGTGCGTCAAGTATCGCCTGAGCGGCCAAGTCTATGTAGTCGATATTTTCGGCAACTTGATCGGCAAGGTCTCTGCGAAAGTCGCTAAAACCCTCCATATTAGGTTGAACGCGATAAGATTCATAAGTTGCTTCCACAACGTCTCTTGCATCAACTAGCTTATTCGCGTCGACTCCGCCGCCCATGAATAAAAACGGGGTGCTACGATCAAAGGCAGAACTGCCGCCATACATGTTATAGCTTGCGCGCAACTCGGTGCGAACGGCGTCAAAGAGCGGCGATTGACCTGCGCGTGAAAAGAACCCCATCGCCAGATAATCTTCATAGAGAACAACCTCGTCGTCCACAGGTAGCTGGCCCACAAAGCCAATCACGGTTTGAGGGGCATCTGGGTCATGTAGGTATATCTCAACAGGTGCAAAGTTCGCACTTGCGGATTGCATTTCAACCGGCTGTCCATCAGGCAAATCGGCAAGTAAATGGTCAACTGCAACTCCTGCATCCTTGGCCGAAATCGCCCCCGTCACGACCACAGTCACGCCGGTTTTGGTGATGACGTCGCGATGCCAGAGACGGACATCACTTTGAGTGACGGCCGCAATAATATTTGGGTCGGCAAGACTGAATGTGCGGTTCGCCGGTTGATCGCCAAAGATGGCGTAGCGGGCTGCGGTCCACATTTTGTAGTCTGTATTGGAATTGTTGATTTCAACGTTTTTGGAAAATTCGGATTTCTCACGCTCGAGCCATCTATCGTTGAACTGTGGTCGCGCAAGCATTTCTTGCACCACATCGAGAACCTCATCCACATATTCTTTAGGGAATGATATCGAACCGATGATGTGTTGGGTTTGAACCTCCATGTCTCCAAATGCATTTTTGTCCTCAAACATGATCAACACGTCCTGAGGCGACAATTCGCTGGTTCCGCCCGAAAGTATCGCCTGAGATCCCACGAACGGGACAGCTGGATTCTTGTCCGCTTCGTACGCCCACGTCGTTGGCCACGCAAATTCGATAGTGACGTCCGTCACGCCATCTTGGTAAATCGGCATAAAGGTAAAGGCCTGTCCGTTTGGAGAGGTTTGGTTTGTGACCTCACGGCTACCCTCTTTCTGACAAGCGCCAAGCGTTAAAATTCCGAATACTACTAGGATAAAATTCTTCATTAAGCGTCTCAAATCTATTCTGAATATACTTTGCGGATCACCGTCCGGCTGTTCGTTGAAAAATGTGCGAGAAAGTCCTCAACATCGCTAAGCTGAATGTCCTTTAGCGCTTGGGTTTCTTCGTCGTAGGAATACACCTCGGACCCTAGGCTTAGCAAAAGGCTGGTTTGTTCGGCGTTGTAGTCTTCGAGATATTCAAACGACTCAAGATATTCGGTCAATTGTCGTTTCGCTCGATCAAAGGATTGTTGCGGTATGCCCGCTTCGAACGCCGACAGAAGTGACTCTTCAAACACTCTATCGATGTCATTTAAGGTGGCACCTTGGTCTGGGTTGGCCTCAAAACTTAGCAACGCGTGGGTTGTTCCGACCATGCTGAAATCCAGCCAAAAGCTTCGAGTTACGAAGTCATCAAACCGCAAGGGCCCCGCGACGCCCCCCTTCATCGGAGAATCCAAGATCCAGTAGCTTAGCCATATGATCAAGTCACAGCGTACAATTGAGTCGCAATCGGGCAGCGGGGCCAACCGCCGATATAGGTAGGTATCTTCAACAAGCTCTGGCAGCTTTAACTGCACGCTGTTTCGCACAGGCGTAAGCTCGGATGAGATCAAGTCGGGCTTGTTCAGAATTGGTCCAGACGCTTTGGGAGCGCCCAAGTTCTGCAATACGCTCTGCACGCGCTTTTTTGAAACATCCCCGTAAACGATCAAAGTCGCCTCTGACAGGTTGTGGCTTGATCGGTGAAGTTGCTTCGCGTTCGTATATAAAAACTGCGGTATCTTATCGGGTTTTCCAAGAATGGAGCGTGACATTGGTCCGCCACCGTAAAGAGCGTTCTCCATTTCAAAAACCACCGGCAAAAGCGGATATTCGGCCTGCCGAAGTTCATACTCTCGTCGGATTATACCACGCTCTTCGAAGGCATATTGGGGACCGACCACTATTGGGTCTGCAACCGAAACAAGCGTATCAATCAAAGATTTCAAATCGTACGAGGACGAATTCATCCAGTAATTCGTCGCATACATTGTCGTGCTCGCGTTGGCGTGGCGGGCGTGATTTTCAGTTCCAGACGCATCGGTGAATGCGTTTGCCCATGCAAGGTGTTCAACATAATGCGCCAACCCCTCGGAATAGGGATTACGGGCCTCTCCTGACGGAAAAGACAACGTCACCTTAACGACGCCGGTGTCTGAATCGTGGAAAAAATACACCTGCTGGAAGATGTCGGTTTCAATCGTCTCGATACCCTTAGCGACGACGGACGGCGACGATAGAACGACCGGAGCGCCATTGACATAATATACCGTCAAACCAACGGTGGTGGCACCGACCAAAGCGGTGAATAACCAATACACAAACTTCAAAATGAGCGCTCAAATATACAATCTATAATAGAAAGTAGATAAATCACTCTCTCAAAACAAACGCAAGGTTCGTCATGGCCACCGCACTAGGTTTACGCCGCACTCGTTTTCGCAAAGTTTCGATATTCAAGCGTTACAAATGCCATCAACCGCTAGAAGATTACGCTGTTTGTAGGATGGTGCCACAGGGGAGGATCGAACTCCCGACCTCACCCTTACCAAGGGTGCGCTCTACCACTGAGCTACTGCGGCCAACACAATAAGTGTGGCGGGTGATTAGCCCCAATCGCATGCTTGCGCAAGCGTAATCTGGACCCTTATTCTTGTCTGGGTTACAGAGATTAGCATGAAACAAAAAAACACTCGCGACAATTCCCAGACTGCACAAAATTCACGTGATGATCGGTTGAAAGCGGCGCTAAAAGCCAACATGGCAAAGCGCAAAGCCCAAACCAAGGCACGCGTGGCCGGGAAAACCGCCGAGGTTGAGGACAAGGGCAAAACCTGATGGATTCGATTCTAGTACGTGGAAATGGACCGCTTAGCGGGCAGGTTCCAATTGCGGGCGCGAAAAACGCGTGCCTAACACTGATGCCCGCAACATTGTTAAGCGAAGAACCGCTGACCTTAACCAATGCCCCGCGCCTGTCTGACATCAAGACAATGACCGAACTTCTCCAGTCGTTGGGGGCCGAAATTTCGACGCTTCAGGACGGCAAAGTTATCGCCATGTCTAGCCACAACATGGACAACCACGTCGCTGACTATGACATCGTTCGCAAGATGCGCGCCTCAAACTTGGTTCTTGGCCCAATGCTCGCACGTCTAGGTCAGGCGGTCGTATCCCTGCCCGGTGGATGCGCCATTGGCGCCCGTCCGATGGATCTCCACATCGAGGGCATGGAGGCCCTTGGCGCGGTTGTCGAATTGCGTGACGGTTATCTGCATGCCAAAGCCCCAGTCGGCGGACTACAAGGCGGCGTTTACAACATGCGCTTCGCCTCGGTTGGCGCGACTGAGAACTTCGTTATGGCCGCTTCCCTCGCTAAGGGCACTTCGGTCCTGAAGAACGCAGCACGCGAACCTGAAATTGTCGACCTAGTGTCGTGCCTAAAGAAAATGGGTGCTCAAATCGAAGGCGAAGGCACTTCAGAGATTACAATTCAAGGTGTTGATCGTCTAGGTAGCGCCACGCACGAAGTGGTTACAGATCGGATTGAACTTGGCACATACATGCTCGCCCCAGTCATAGCGGGTGGCGAGGTAGAGTGCCTCGGAGGTCGACTTTCGCTTGTCCAAGCATTCTCGGAAAGGCTTGATGCCGCCGGTGTCGACGTAAGTGAAACAGAGCGAGGCCTCTTGGTTCGTCGTCGCGGCGACCGCGTCAAGGCCATCGACGTCGTAACCGAACCCTTCCCGGGCTTTCCAACCGACCTTCAGGCGCAAATGATGGCGGCCCTGACGACCGCTGCTGGCGTTTCTATTCTTGAAGAGAAAATCTTTGAAAATCGCTTCATGCACGCCCCCGAACTGATGCGCATGGGCGCACAGATTGACGTTCACGGCGGCACCGCAACAGTCACCGGCGTTGAAACCCTCAAAGGCGCGCCAGTCATGGCAACCGATCTTCGCGCTTCGGTCTCACTCATCCTTGCAGCGCTCGCATCTGAGGGCGAAACCCTTGTCAAACGCGTCTACCATTTGGACCGCGGTTATGAACGGGTCGAGGACAAGCTGAGCCAAATCGGCGCTCATATCGAAAGGGTGCAAGAATAGTGGTACAAGACGCCAGCTTCGAAGACGGTCGCGAAAAGCC
>ERZ1047985.207-NODE-207-length-49797-cov-27.476177_pt1 | contig 49797 bp, 50 predicted proteins | sample MGYA00383097_ERZ1047985 | MGnify/ENA primary metagenome ERZ1047985 (study PRJEB29581, sample SAMEA5548367) | metagenome | biome: marine; feature: coastal; material: water | depth 50 m | study: Short-term variability in the microbial, nano- and picoplankton...
CTGTTTTTTCGGTTAATTCCCCTCTTCAGATCATAAATTTAATTGAAGTATCTCCATGGGAGGTTTTTCGGAGGTTTTTTGGAGGTTTTTTGGAGGACAGACTGTGCCCTTCACTTGGTTAAATGTCCTGGAAGTTCTGACAGAGAGGATCAATACAATGAAGAGACAATTAGGGGAAAACGCGGTACTAGCGATTGCGCTAATCTGCCTGATGAGCTTATCGGGGGTTGCGCGGTCGGCCGATTACGTCGTCAGCACTGAGACAGTCAAGGAGGAGAATAAGGATAAGACGGTTATTCGCGGCGTCATTAAAAAAGATGGTGTAGAGGTCGACAACATCAACGGTACGGGATTCACGTTCAGTACAGCCAAGGGCGAGCCCGCCAGGTTTTACTTCGCTGGGGACCTGACTCTGAATGATAACGACAAAGTGACCGGTGATCTGACGGTCCCTGTATCATTTATCGTTGGCAACAACGCCTATATATCGCCTGATGCAGTGATCGACTTTTCCGCGGATGGAAACACCGGCAATGCCGGAGGCTCCAGTAGCTCCCACCTGGACGGACGCGACAAGGTAATGCAAATCGTCATTGATGCGATAAAAGGCAAAGTCGATGGCGCTCCAGGGCCAGACCTGCCTGTCGATCAGTTGGTCGCACTGACCGACTGGCAAGACAATTCAGGAGGTGCCGGCGCACGAGGAAACAAACTTCAGGGAGCAGGGGGAACTGCTGGTTGGCCAAGAACTAAAGGCGATGATGGCTCCGACGGCGGCGCTGGAAAGCAAAAACTCTCCTTCGAGTTAGATGACGAGCAGGCAACCCGGGTCGCTTATGATCTGCTCGAGAAAGCATCAGGTTCGACTTCCTATTTGTTTGACGAGGATTTGCCTGACGCATCGAAGCAGGATATCAAGTCCCTGATTGAAATTGCCGCCGGGATAAAAGGTGTTGGATATGTCGCTAACCTACTTAAGGTGGACGTCTCTAAAGCGGCAGACCCGTTAGCCACACTGGTGGAGGTTCAGGACACCCTCTCCGGGGACGATGTTACAAACCTGCTTGAGGTGACTTCGTCCTATCTTGGCGTAGAGAAATTGACAGAGTGGTTACCGGATTCCCTCAACGCCGGACATGGTACACCAGGCCTGGTCGGAAGATTTGATCTGATATCGCTGTTGAAGTCGCAAAATGAACTAAGGCAGGTTGCAGAGATGCCCGAGATTGATCTGAACGACCCGGATGTCCAGGCGAGCATAGACGAGTTGATGGGCAAACTGCAGGTGCTTGCCGGAAAGACTGGTGTACCAGAGGGGATCATGAAGGATCAGGTCCTCGCTGAGTCGTTAGGAGCCTACATTGCTGAAAATCATGAGTTTGCGGCTCCGGGTAAGGCTGGTACCGGCGGTGCTTCTGGAGCAGGCGGTGCTGGAGGCAAGACTGTTTGTAACAAGAGATTTCTGGATGTCTGTGTGAGGCGTACGAACACCAATGGTAAGGACGGCAAGAATGGATCAACGGGTGGTGACGGCGGCGATGGTAAACGCGGTAGTGATGGGGTCGATGGCCTTTCCGGCTTTGGTGGTGCCAATAAGGGTGTCGATGCCGAACTGGTTGCAGGGACCGCCGGTGGTGCCGGTGCAAGCGGTGGTGCCGCAGGTGGCGGCGGTGGCGGCGGCGGCGGTGGCAGTGGCGGCGGTGGTGGCGGCGGTGGTGGTGGTGGTGGACCATTAGCTGTCCCGGGCGGCCATGGAGGTCATGGTGGATTCGGAGGCAAGGGAGACGACGGTGGTATCGGTGGTAATGGTGGCGACTCCGGGGCCGGTGGTGGTGGAGGCGGTGCTTTTGAAATGATAGTGCGAGGCCGGTTGGATCTTGATGGGGAGATATCAGTTAAAGGCGGCGATGGTTCGTCCGGGGTAGTGTCAGGTCTCGGTGGTGGTTCAAGAGGGGATGGGCGCACAGGCTTGCCTGGTGTTCCCGGCATTCCGCTGATCGGGGGTCCTGGCAGTGGTGGAACTGGCGGCAAAGGTGGCGATGGTGGAAGTGGAGGTCAGGGTGGCAAGGGTGGTTCAGGTGGAGGCGGCGGTGGCGGTGCCGGTGGAACCGTGAAACTTGTCGGCTCTGTTGTCCAGGGTGCCGGTAGCATCATCAATGTATCCGGCGGAAAGGGACAGGGCAAAACAGTCGTAAGTGAAAATCAGTTCATCCCAGAAGGTCTTGGTTTTGATGATATTGTGGACGGACACAACGGTCGCGTCATTGTCGGGAGTAATGTGTCTGATACCGGGCTTAACGCGGATGAGGAAGTAATCCGTGAAAACTATCGAATTCGCCTCTCGCCTGACGACCTCGATATACTGCCTGATAACTTCCCGACGACCACGTTCGGAGATGAAGTACTGTTACCAACCGTCGACATAGATTACAAGATGCAAGGTTCGGGTGGAATCAATCCCTTCATTAAAGAGGAAGAGTGGACGCCCTACATCCCCGACCTGGAAGGTGGTGCAGAATTGTTTGGATCCCTGCAAGGGCTGACTGCCGAGTCCCAGGCAATACAGAATTGGCTGGTAGATTCTCCGACAGACGCATCGGCGGCCCTTCTAAGGCTTGATCTTGGGCCTGGTACCTATGGCGATAACTTTGCTGGTTTTGATATGTTGTTGTTTATCAATCTTATGGACTCGATGTTGAAAGACCCGATGTTGGGCATTCTAGGTGACGCTTCAGATCCCGGGTTTCTCAATCCCCTGATGAGCGGTGGATATCTAACCGATGTTGTGTTTGGCGGATCCGGTCCCCACATCATTGGGGAAATTGCCGCGTTGGGTATCTGGGCGACCCTGATCCCTGAATCAGGGGCATATTTCAACTTCGCTGGAGGTGGTGGAACCCGGAACAGTGCGTATCTAACCAACGGCAAAGCCGCCTATCTTTCAACTCCCGTTCCTGAACCTGGACCGTTGGGGCTTTTGACCCTGGGTGGACTTTTATTGCTGATGATGGGTGTTCGCAGAAGGAGAACCGAACGTCCTTAAACTGCATCGGGTTGGGTCAAGCGCCTACGGACGGGGTTGGTGTGATGAAATCGCACTGACCCCGACGCCCTGTTAAAAACCGTTACGTCCCATCATGTGAGTAGGGATTATCTGACTGCACCGGACTCAGGGATCCCGATAAATAAGTTGCAGCCAGTCAATGGTCGTTAATTGGTTGGAGATAATCGCCAGCAAAGTGCAGGAAACGACCCGCTTGTTGGAACCGAAGGCGATTCCCGTGACCATAAAGTGTTTCTCATTGCCTACTGGATCAACAGCGGTCCATTTACTGTTCAGCAGTTTCCGGGGATTGATGCGATTCATGACGGGTGAGAAGACGCCTGCCCGACGATCAAGTCCACGTCTTTGGATCGCCAACCTGTGATGTCTTCGCGCACCATGGCAAGAGCGGGTACGAGCACAAGGATTATCACACTGGCGAAGACGATGCCGGTTGCCAAGCTGACCGCCATGGGTACGAGAAACTAACCTCCCTCCTAATTCCTAAAAGTACTCTAAAAAACAGCCCTTGATCGTCATTTTGTACTTGTGGGTTTGCAGGAAAAGGGCGTTAATGCTTCTTATACTCCGATGATAGAGACCTTGTGAAGTCATTTATCACGACTGCATTAGAAGCAGCAAGCAAGCGGGCGGCTCAGTCAAGTTGGAACAAGAAAGCTCTAGGTTCTGAGAACTTTGTTGCCCTAGAGCAAGCTGTGAAGCAGCGGTATCCAGAGTTAATTTTGTTCGATGACTGGGGCATCAATGCTCAGAATATTGAAGGAGCCATTCTCAGGGACGTCATACTTCAGGGCATTGACAAGGACATTGTTGTCTTGCCGGTGCATGACGCAGTAGCAGTGCAACAAAAGCATGAACAATGGGCCGTAGAGTGTGCAGTGTTTAGGGCTGTAGATGCCCCCGTGCCTTTTAAGGCAGGGACACCCTTCGTTTCGTTTAACTTTCTGTGCTATTTACCGCTGCAATAATCATCCCCTTCCAGAAGTAGCCATAAAACAGAGGAAGAAACAAAATTGCTAAAGCAGACCCAAGAGCTTTGGCCTCAGTCAGGCCCGCAGCGGCTGTAGCCATTCCGATACCGCCGACAAATACACCTAGCCAGCCCCAATAAACTGCCCCATCAGCAAAGTTTAAAAGTGCTTGATCACGATTTTGACTGACACCACCTTTAGCTACTGCATAGGCAATACCTCCACCAAAAACTATTGCTATGCTAACACTGTCTACAAATGCAGATAAGCCGGCTGCCATATCCATTATCCAAAACATAAGTGCAAAACATATAATAAAACCTAATATTCTCATTTCCCCTCCTACGTGTGATTTGCGCCAGATCCTAACTTTCTAACAGTTTTCGCAAGATTAATAAAGCCTTCACAAGAACCACAACCGCCTACCCATGGCCCCTAAAACCTACTTTCCCCAAAATCACCTTCTGATGAGTTACTCAGTTGTCGCTCAAATAGCCAATCCCGAAATGTTGCAGCGTCTGCAGTTGAGTACTGATTAAGACTACGCTGACCTAAACAATCCTCTAGATAACCGATGTTTCTTTTTGCCGCTTTAGCAAACAGCTCACCTCTACCTCTTCCTTTAACCAAAACATAAGTTTCTAGAAGCTGTTGGGTTGTAGGAAAACCGTTATCTGGTTTGGTGGGAACAGCTCTGCGTATATTTTGAAAAGGATCATCCAACTGAGACAGGCGAAGCTTTAACCAGTGATCGTCTAATTTGGACGCGATATGTTTGGCAGCGAAAGAAGCACTAGCAGAGGACTTCGTCCGAAGCGACTTAACAAAACGTAGTCGTGAGTAATACGGCGTTAGATCTTTAGGAATAACACGACAGAAATAATAAATACCTTCTTTCGTGGACGTATATCTGGGGTTTACTTTTACCTTCTGTTTCACCTACTGTTCCTCGCTTTATTTAGAAAATTGCGAGACTGATCAATAGGTTAGAAGATTTTAAAAGTCTTACGTGGTACCGAGGGCCGGAATCGAACCGGCACTCCCGTGAAGGAACCGGATTTTGAATCCGGCGCGTCTACCAGTTCCGCCACCCCGGCACGCAAGAGGCGGCGATTATAGCGAGCCTTGGTGCTATTTGAAACATCTGGTGGCTGAATCTGGTTTTTTTTATATTAATGCTTCCAGCCCCTTTGAAAATAGCGAGGCGATATCGGTGCCACCCTGTTTTTTTAAGAACTGATTGGTGACTTCTATATATTGCGGTATCTGTGCTGCATCGAGCCCCAAGGTTTTGAACTGCGCGTAGGCTTCATTGCCGCTTTTTAGCGCATCGCCGTATTTACCCGCCTCAGCAACGAGGGATGAAATGCCTTGAGCTTTCTCGGAAACTTCAGGTGCGGCGCCCAGCAGCGATGCCATTTCAGGCACATGTTGGCTCAATTGCTGAAAGTCAGCGCCATCAAGCGTTGACTGCGCGACACTAAATAGCGTGCCAAGGCCGCCTTGCGCCTGTTGCTCTGTCACCCCAAGTTGCGCTGTCACTAGGCCGGTCAACGATGACATAGCCGCATTGTCCGTCACCATCTGTGATGCCTTTGTTGCTATTGCGCTGGCTTTGTCTTCCGAAGCTGCTGCTTTTAAAGCATCTTCAGCCGACTTTTGCTGGACATTTTCTTCGGTTTTCTCTGAACCCAACCCCAGGGAGTTAAGCGCGTTGTTGAACCAGCTGGTCTCTGCCTGTGCCTGGCTCATGGCCAACAGCAATGAAGTGACAAATATTGTTTGCTTGAGCATGTCTGGGTCCTTTGGGGCGTTGTATGGTTAGATGTGACATCAAAGTTACCACTGCCAATTGTCGATTAATGTAAGGGTAATGAAAGTACTAATGGTCATCGCGATAATCAGCTAGAATGCGCGCTGTTTTTTAGCGCGCTTTGACAAGTGCAGGCACTATGCAAGTAAGCGACTTCACCTTTGATTTGCCCGAGCATCTGATCGCGCAGTATCCGGCAGCGGAGCGCACTGCGAGCCGTCTCATGCATCTCGATTCAGAGACCGGCACGGTCAATCACTACCATTTTGCTGATTTACCGTCGCTGGTGAATCGCGGCGATTTAATGGTGTTCAACAACACGCGGGTGATTCCCGCGCGGTTCCATGGCAAGAAAGCCAGTGGCGGTAAGCTTGAGGTGTTGCTGGAGCGGGTGCTCGATGACTATCAGGCACTGGTGCAAATACGTAGCAGCAAGTCGCCGAAGCCAGGCTCAACAATATTGCTGGGTAGCCCGAATGGGCTAGCGCAGAACGAAACAGCTGTGCATGTTGAGGGCCGCGCCGGGGCTTTTTTTAAGCTTCGTTTCCCGTCGCCGGGTGTGCTGAAGATTGCAGAACAGTTGGGTGAGATTCCTTTGCCACCTTATATCGCACGAGACGCCGCTGTGTCTCAGTCTTCAGAGGATGCGGCGCGTTATCAAACGGTTTATGCAAAACATGAAGGGGCGGTAGCCGCCCCCACGGCTGGCTTGCATTTTGATGATAATTTGTTGGCAACCTTGGCCGAGCAGGACGTCGCGCGCACGGATGTGACTTTGCACGTGGGTGCCGGCACTTTCCAGCCAGTGCGTGTGGAAAACGTTGAAGCGCACGAAATGCATTCAGAACAAGTTGATGTGTCGCAGTCGACATGCGACGCGGTCATGAAATGTAAACAAGAGAACAATGGCAGGGTCATTGCCGTGGGTACAACATCTGTGCGGTGTCTTGAGTCAGCCTCTGGCTCGACGGCGGCGCTTGCTGCAAGGCATATTGAACCCTATCAGGGTGATACAGATATTTTTATATACCCTGGCTATGAATTTAAGTCAGTTGACGCGATGATCACGAACTTTCATTTGTCCGGTTCAACGCTAATGATGTTGGTGAGCGCTTTTGCCGGCACAGAGAACATTAAACGTGCATATCAAATTGCTATTGAAGAAGAGTATCGCTTTTTTAGTTATGGCGATGCGATGTTGATCACTTGATCGGGAAAGACAATGAAATTTGAAGTTTCACATACGCAAGGTAATGCTCGTCGCGGCCAGTTAACGCTTAATCATGGTGTCGTGCAAACGCCAATTTTTATGCCCTGTGGCACCTATGGTTCGGTGAAGGGGCTCATGCCGACAACTTTGGATGAAATAGGTGTGCAGATTTTACTCGGCAACACTTTTCATTTGATGTTGCGTCCCGGTACCGAGGTGATTGATACCCACAAGGGATTGCATGGGTTCATGAATTGGCACAAACCGATTCTTACAGACTCCGGCGGCTTCCAGGTGTTTAGCCTTGGCGACATCCGCAAGATCACGGAAGAGGGTGTGAAGTTCAAGTCGCCTATTAATGGTGATGAGGTCTATCTTGACCCTGAAGTGTCAATGAAAATTCAAACGTCACTCAACTCTGACATTGCGATGGTGTTTGATGAATGCACACCATTTCCGGCAGAAAAGAAGGCAGTGCAGGAATCAATGGAAATGTCTGCACGCTGGGCCAAGCGTAGTAGCGATGCCTTTAAGCAGTTAGAAAACCCTAATGCGCTGTTTGGTATTGTGCAGGGCGGCGTCCATAAAGATTTAAGAGATATCTCTCGAGAGGCGCTGCAGGAAATTGGCTTTGATGGCTACGCCATTGGCGGATTGTCAGTCGGTGAGCCTAAAGAAGATATGTATGAAATCTGCGAGCATGTTGCACCTCAGTTGCCTGAAGACAAACCGCGATATTTGATGGGTGTCGGCACCCCGCAAGATTTGATCGAGTGTGTGCTGCGCGGCATCGATATGATGGATTGTGTGATGCCTACCCGCAACGCGCGTAACGGGCACATGTTTACCTCACAGGGTGTGGTGAGAATCCGTAATGCGTTTCATAAGAACGATGACAGCCCTCTTGACCCCAACTGCGACTGTTACACCTGTCAGAACTTCTCACGTGCTTATCTGCACCATCTGGATAAGTGTAACGAGATGTTAGGGCCAGAGCTCAACAGCCTGCACAACGTGCACTACTATCTGCAGATCATGGATGGCCTGCGAAGTGCGATTGAAACCGGCACGCTCGATAGTTTTGTCGGTGCCACCTATGAAGGTTGGGGTATCACCGCAGCCTGAAATTACGTTGTTCAAACGCTTACAGTGGCAGCGCCATGAGCTTTGGGTCTAGTTCGTATCTGATGTTTTTCCCCCCTGCTTTTGCAATGCGAATGTAAATGATTTCTTGGTTGTTACAGACGTTGGGTATTTTGTCTGTTTCGCGCGTGTGGATTCGAACAAACCGTTTTTCGTCGCAGATGGCATCAACAGCGATTGTTTTTGTCCCAGCGAATTGACTGATGTCTATTGGGTTTTCTGCGGTATAGGCGCGCTCGAAGCGGGCGAGTTGGGTGCCAAAAATGATTTTTTTATTTGCGATTTTATTTTCAATTCTAATCGCCTCAGAAAGGTTTTGATTTCGAGCATAAAGGGTTGCGAGAGTATCATTGTCTTCTGGGCCGGTAATGTTTGTTTTAAGCTTGTTTATCGCTAGGCGAAGGTCCTCTGAGGGAGAAAGCTTGCTTATAGCCAAGTTCCATGCGGCAACATGGAACTTTGGGTTAGTCGCCGGCACTTCTAACCACTCTTTTATTTGCGCGTAACGCTCTAACTCTGAGGTTTTGTACGCGTTAAAAATACTTAGAAAAGCTAATGGTAGTGCGACTGCAGCGATGGTCGATAGCTGTAAAAGTTCGTATTTAAATTTGCGCAACACCCATAAGTATGACCCACCGAATAAAAGACCTACTGCATGAACTCCAAGAGCAATCTGATCAAAAAACATTGCGCTGGCAACATCTATAAATACAAGTAAGTAAAGATGTTTGTTTGATATGCCTTTAAATCGCTCAGATCTGGGGTCAGCGCTGATAGTACGATCAGTAAGATACGCGCCGAATAGAGCATACATTCCGCCTGAAGCACCAACTAGAAAAGCAAAGTCTCCTAAGTAAAAACCGATGGTTGCAAAGATGCCCCCGCCAAAGAAGATCGATAGAAAATGCGGCGGTTTTATTCGGTGCTCAAGTGCGAATCCGAGTAACAATAATCCAAGCAGGTTCACAAACAGATGCGGATATGAAAGATGCAGAAAAATATGTCCCAGCGCACGATCTAGCCTCAAGTTTTGTATCGCGTTTGACTCCCAGGCACCATAAGCAACTAGGTCCATTATCGGTGAGAGACTGTCTTGCAATAAAAAAATTAGGCTCGGTAAAAGAATTGATAGCGCAAGAAGCTGACTAGTGATCGGGTATGCATAACTATTGTTAAGCTCAGGGTTGGCAATAATTTTGTTAAACAGTTTGTCTAAGGAAGAAGGGTCGGAAAATTGGTTGGCAATGAAATAAAAAGATCCGCCGACATAAGAGATTTTAACGAGTTGCTTGCCTCCTTCCCCTCGGCTCTCTTTGTTGATAATTTGGTCGAGAGGCACTGCTTTGCCGATATAAGGATGCCAAGCATTTGGAAGAATGATCTCTGAGTCACTGATAGATACAGATTTGCCTAATCGAAACTCAAAGATGGCAGGTAAAAGTAGGCAAGCTAGTATAACTGTGAAACCAAACCATAGTGCTAGCTCCCACCGAAGGTCTATTGACTCAGAATTGTTGGCAAAAATAACGATTGTTACAAAAATCGCTGTGCAAGCTAAACTGCCTATTATCTTATTTATTAGGTTTTTTTTCAGAATATCGCTTGAGTAAAATATCTGCATGCTCGTTTTCCCTGACGTTGTGGGGTACGGCCGATAAAGCCCGGACCCCTTTTTTGTGCTCAGCTATCCTTATCTTTTAATCCGTCTCCATCAGCGCTGTTGATTCCTCCGGTGATACCGGCCCCAATAGTCGCGCCACCCGCCCCTGCTAGTGTAAGTGCTGTGACTCCTATGCCAATTTCGCTCGCGGTCGCTGCGCCGAGAAATGCGATTGGTACTGTTGCCACTCCCCCAGTAAGCGCGATAGCTATACCAAGTGAAAACAGTCCAACACCCGTAGAAATTGCTGTGTAGTTGTATTCACCACCAGAAACCTGATCGATCTCGTTAGTTGTTAACTCTCTCATAATGATTTCCTTACGTTATGTATTTAAGGGAGAAATCTCCCGCGGTCATCATGTATGTTCTAATATAAGAAAAACTAACGCTTTTGCTAAGGTTATTTTGTAATGGACTGCTTACAAGTTGGGTTGTGGGTGTAGGAAGCAGGCCTGACAGCGTCTTGAGCTGACTGTAAGCTTTTTCTTAAATCCAACTTTCGTATGGCTGATGCAAGTTTGAGCGTTTGCCTCTTCCACGTTCGGCGATCACGCTAAAAATCATTCGTCGATCGCGGTCAGCGTATTTGGTGTTGCGGAGTTTGGTAGTAGGAATTTTGAACAATGGCGCATGCTGTGGTTTTTGTCATTAGAACCCCGTTGTTGATGCCCGGGCTATCAGACGGTGATTAATCGCGTGTTTGGCATTTTTCGTCGAAAAAGGGCGAAAGTTAGGGTGTTGGCTATTGAAAAGACGCTCCTCGACGCTATATTTGCATTCTCCTGATCAAAACCGTCCTTAAATCAATGATTTATTTGCCTCTGGTGGCTCGATTCGGGAGAATACGCAACCCTCGGTTTCCTGAAATTTAGAGCATATCTTATGACAGACTTCTTTATCCCCGCGGCGCAGGCCGCTGATGCTGGCGCCGGCGGTCCTTTGCCCGGCATGGACATTTTTATCATTGTGGCTTTTGCTCTGGTGTTCTATTTCATCGTGTGGCGCCCGCAGAGCAAGCGTGCGAAAGAGCACAAAGAGCTAGTGTCCAGCCTAAACAAAGGTGACGAGGTTGTGACCAATGGCGGCATGTTGGGAAAAATCACCAAGGTGGATGACCATTACATTGCGGTTGAGATTGCCGACAAGGTTGAGATCAAGGTGCAAAAAGGTGCTGTTGCGGCCGCTTTGCCCAAAGGCACCATAAAAAGTATCTAACGTTATTTTTGAAACTTCAGTGCCTGCTGCCTTTGGGCAGCAGGTATTAAACACATCTGGTAAAAGTAGCCTGTCGTGATTAACAAGTATCCTATCTGGAAGAATCTTATCGTCGTCGGCGCCCTTGCCCTCGGCTTGATCTATGCAATGCCGAACATTTATCCGCCGGATTATGCGTTGCAGGTCTCGGGTGAATCTGGTGGTGTAGAGGTCACAGAGCGTACGTTGAGGACTGTGAAGAAGAGTCTTGATGACGCCGGTTTATCCCATTTCAATCCTGAAATAATCGATGGAAAAGCCCAGATTCGGTTGCCCGATGATGACACGCAAATTAAGGCATTAGCGGTGGTTGAGCGGGCTGTGCATGATCTACCTGGCGACTACGTTGTGGCGATGAACACGGCGCCCACGACACCGGACTGGTTGGCTAACCTAAGCGCAGAGCCAATGAAGTACGGACTCGATCTTCGCGGTGGTGTGCATTTTTTGCTGGAGGTAAACACAGCGAAGGTGATCAGTGACCGAATCGACACATTAGAAACTGATGTGAAACGCAAACTACGTGAAGGGAAGTTAAGGTACAAAACGGTATCTTCCCCGGCGCCACGCGTATTGAAGGCGGAGTTCACGTCAGAAGATGTGCGAGACGAGGCAAGAACCCTGCTCGCTAGCCAATACCGTGAATTTGAAATGCTGAGCGTGGACGATGGTCTGCCAGCGATCACCATGACATTGACGAGCGCCATGGTAGACGAAATTGAAGACTTCGCCATCTCACAAAATATTCAGACCACGCGAAACCGGGTGAATGAGTTGGGTGTTTCCGAGCCGCTTGTGCAGCGTTTGGGTCGTAACCGTATTGTGGTGGATTTACCCGGTGTGCAAGACCCGGCCATTGCCAAAAATATTTTGGGTAAGGTCGCGACACTAGAATTTAGAATGGAAGCGCAGCCGAATGCGCCGCGTTCAACCACGCTGGGTTTCGACTATGAAGGCCGTACTGCGAATCTTGAGCGCAAAATTGTCGTGCGTGGTGATCGTGTTATCGATGCAAAAGTTGGTTTTGACCCAGAGACAAGCTTACCCCAGGTGAATATCACGCTGGATAGTGAAGGTGGCGAGTTGATGCACCGGGCAACGCGTAACAATATTGGTCGTCGTTTGGGTGTGGTGTTTATTGAGACGAAAACCCGTGATTCCTACCAGATGATCGATGGCGTTGAAGTCAAGATTCAAAAACCTTACGTTGAAAAACGTGTGATCAGCCTTGCGACGGTGCAAGCGGCATTAGGCGTTCAGTTCCGCATTACGGGTCTGCAGGCCGGAGAAGCGCGGGATCTTGCTTTGCTGCTGCGTGCCGGTGCGCTTGCGGCTGAAATGTTTATCGCTGAAGAGCGGACAGTGGGTGCAAGCCTGGGTCAAGAGAACATTGAGCTAGGTGCCATTTCTGTGACCGTCGGTCTTGGGCTAGTGTTGCTGTTCATGTTGGTCTACTTCAAAGTGTTTGGTATCGCTGCCAATATTGCTTTGGTGGCTAATTTGGTCTTGCTGATTGCTGTGATGTCGAGCATCGGCGCGACGCTGACGCTGCCGGGTATCGCCGGTATTGTCTTGACCGTGGGTATGGCGGTCGACGCAAATGTGCTTATTTTCTCGCGTATTCGTGAAGAAATAGCTAATGGCATGTCGCCTCAGGGGGCGATCAATGCTGGTTTTGAACGGGCTTTCGTCACAATTTTTGACGCCAACCTCACCACGCTGATTGTCGCGGTGATTCTCTATAGTATCGGCACAGGACCCGTGAAGGGTTTTGCAATCACCCTGTCGATCGGCATATTAACCTCAATGTTTACTGCCATTATGGGCACCCGGGCGATCATTAATCTGATCTACGGTGGGCGTAATGTAAAGAAGTTGGCGATATAAGATGGCTGAAAATTCTATGTCCGATAATGCATCACTCAATAATCCTGCCAACGGTGGCGCTGAAACTGATCAAGAAGCTTGGCGCAGAACGCCGAAAAAGCCGGTAAAGATCATCGATTTCATGAAGTACCGAAAAATTGCGGCGAGCATATCCCTTTTGCTGGTGATTGCCTCGGCGATATCGTTAGGTATTAATCAGCTTGAATGGGGACTGGACTTCACCGGCGGTACACTGGTTGAGGTTGTGTATGAACAGGCGGCAGACCCGGAAGAGATTAGGCGTCAGCTAGATAACGCAGGATATGACGGCCATGTTGTTCAGTATTTTGGTTCAGAGCGGGATGTGTTGGTTCGCATGCCACCGCAGAAAGCACTTGATGCAGCACAAAATGCCCGATTAGGCGACAGCATTATTGACGCATTAAGAACGGCAACGAATGCAGATGTGTCATTGCGTCGCTCTGAATTTGTTGGGCCCGCCGTAGGTGAAGAACTCGCTAATCAGGGCGGCCTGGGTATGCTTACCGCGCTTGCGCTGGTGATGTTGTACATCGCGTTCCGGTTTCAGCTTAAGTTTGCCTTTGGTGCTGTGGTTGCTTTGTTCCACGATGTAGTCATTACCCTTGGAATTTTTTCAATCGCGCGGTGGGACTTTGATTTAACGGTGCTGGCGGCTTTGCTTGCGGTGATCGGGTATTCACTCAACGACACCATCGTGGTGTCCGACAGAATTCGTGAGAACTTCCGGAAAGTCCGTAAAGGCAACAGTTTTGAGGTGATCAATCTCTCTTTAAGTCAGACGTTGGGTCGAACCATTGTGACCTCGTTAACAACATTGCTGGTGTTGTTTGCCTTGTTTTTCCTCGGCGGCGAATTGATCCGCGGATTTGCGATAGGTTTGATCATCGGTGTTGGTGTGGGTACCTACTCCTCGATCTATGTTGCCGCGAATGTGCTGGTAGCGTTGAATATCTCCAAGGAAGATCTGGCGATACCCATCAAGGAAGGCGCTGAAGATCCTGACTTGGTCGTTTAAGGCGGTCAGGGCTATCAGTCAGTGCTTGCCTGCGCGAAATTCTTTTTGACAATGGGTGCCAGCGCTTTAAAGACTCTGGGTGATCCGGCGACAATATCGCCGGATTGCAAGTGTCCCGCACCGCCGTTGAAATCCCCCAACAAACCACCGGTTTCCTGAATCATCAGTACGCCTGCGGCCATGTCCCAGATGTTTAACCCTTTAAACCAAACGCCATCCATTCTGCCGGTGGCAACATAAGCCAGGTCCAGTGCGGCGCTGCCTGCTGACCTGACCATAGCGTTTTCGGTGAGCATGCGTTGGTAAACGTTGCTTTGATGTTGTGCATATTCGGCGTGATTACCGCCGGTACCAATCAGGGCGCCGAGCAGTGAGCTTTTGTCGCCACAGCGTGCGCGATGACCATTGACGGTGCAACCTTTGCCTTTGCTGGCAACAAATTCTTCCTGACGCATGGGGTCAAGAATCACGCCGTGCTCAACTTTCCCTTTGTTCAGGCAAGCGATTGAAATACAGAAGTGGGGTACGTTATGGATAAAATTAGTTGTGCCGTCGATAGGATCGATAATCCATTCATAGTCAGACTCGGGATTATTCAGATTGCTCTGATCTTCTTCGCCGCGAAAGGAATGCTCTGGATAGGCGTTTTTCAGCTCTCTGATGATAATGTACTGAACATCTTTGTCGATATTAGTGACATAGTCGTTTTGACCTTTGCTTGAAACCCGAATTAAGTCCGGGCGATCGAATGCTTGGGTTATTTTTGATACAGCCTGACGGGCTGCGCGCAAAGCCATATTTGCCATTGGTTGCATAGTATTCCTTCCTTAGTCTGTATCAGAGCCTGACGCTTGAGGGGCTGCCTCAATGGGGGCGCATGATAACAGCTAATATAATAAGCTCAAGCCGTCTTTACTTCAGCCGACCGGAACCAGACGCGGGGTATAGTGTCACTCAGGCACAAGTTGTAGAATGGCGCGCCTCTGTCATCAGCCTAGCAAAAATATGTCCGAAAAATCCCCCGAACCCACTGAGCTTGCGCCAATGTTCCCTCGTATTCGCATTGTGCTGATAGAAACCAGTCACCCTGGCAATATTGGTGCGGCGGCACGGGCGATGAAAAATATGGGGCTAACGGCGCTTTATCTTGTCAATCCGCTACAGTTTCCTCACGAGAAGGCCGTCTGGCGTTCAGCCAGCGCTGTCGATGTGGTGGAAAACGCGACAGTGGTTGCCACCCTCGATGAAGCATTGACCGACTGTCAGTTAATTGTGGGCACTTCGGCACGTGATCGGCGTATACCCTGGCCAATGCTAGAGCCGAAAAGCTGTGGCGAACTTGCCGTAGCAGAGCATGCGCAGGGTCATGAGGTCGCGATTATATTTGGTCGGGAAGACAGAGGGCTTAAGAACGAAGAGTTGCAGCGCTGTCATTACCACGTGAATATCCCCACCGGACAAGCCTATAGCTCGCTGAACCTCGCCATGGCGGTGCAGGTATTGAGCTATGAGATTCTGCAGGCGAAACTCGCAAAAGATGCCGCACCTCAGCAATCAGCGCCAAATGCAGGCGTTGCCGGGCAGGATGAGAGTTGGGACATGGATTTTGCCCAGAGCCAGGCCGTTGAACTGATGATGGAGCATTTGGAGCAGACCCTTATCGAAGTCGATTTCCATGACCCAGAGAATCCACGGCAGTTGATGACACGACTGCGCCGGATGTTTAACCGCATACGCATGGATAAAATGGAAGTGAACATTTTGCGTGGGTTTCTGACCGCTGTTAATCGCAAGGGACGCAATTAATTTCCTAGAAACTGGTGCTCACTAATGGGTTTTTTATTAAAAAGTGCAGTAAGTTCTTCCCTTTCACAAATACTTGACTAAAATGATCGGGTATTGCCGTGAAAGCTGACTGAACCCAACCCGTTACCATCGCGTATAACGTTTGTGAGGCGAGCGATGCCTAATTTAGCGAAATTAGCCAAACTGATTACACGTGATCAGTATTGATGGCGAAATGGTAACTATAATTGACCAAATTAGTCGGGTATTGCATAATTCGCGTCCCTGAAAGCTGCCAACCGTTACCCCGGTTCCTGCATTCAATTAATCAGCCACGCGCGCACGTCAACGCTTGATTTTTTGTAGGTGAGCAACAATATATAAGGTGTTGAAATGAGATTAACGGCGAAAGGAAGATACGCGGTAACGGCGATGCTTGACCTAGCGGTTCACGGCCAAGCTAAGCCAATCAGTCTTGCTGAGATTTCCGCGCGACAGGGCATCAGCCTGTCATACCTTGAGCAACTGTTTGCGAAGTTGCGACGAAATGATCTGGTATCAAGTGTGCGTGGTCCCGGCGGTGGTTACCGATTAAGCAAGAATCCTGAAGACATTTATGTAGCCCAAATAGTGGATTCAGTGGACGAAAACGTCGATGCAACGAGATGTCAGGGTAAAGCCAATTGCCAACAAGGTGAGACTTGTTTGACCCATGAACTCTGGACAGAACTGTCGGAGCAAATCCACCAGTTTTTGAACCAGATAAATCTTGCGAGCATCATTGCGAAGCGTGCAGTTCGCGAGCGAGCAGATCGGCAAAGCGCGCTGCAAGACCAAGAAATCGAGGAGCGAGAACAGCGCGGTGAAGCGTTGACTTCAACGCCAGAAACGCCAGAACAGGATCTTGTCGAGGAACTCGTAAATTTCCCCGCCCAAGAAGCGCAGGCCTAAAGCCTGTAAAAGATTTAAACCGATAGATAGTGCAATGAGATGAACATGAGAGTGCCAATATATTTTGATTACGCTGCGACAACGCCGGTAGACCCGCGGGTTGCGCAAAAGATGAGCGAGTGCCTGCTAGCTGAAGGGAACTTTGGAAATCCGGCAAGTCGTTCACACAAGTTCGGCTGGGAAGCAGAAGAAGCTGTCGAGATAGCCAGACGTCAAATCGCAGATTTGATACATGCAGACCCCAGGGAGATTGTCTGGACGTCGGGAGCAACAGAGTCCGATAATCTAGCGATCAAGGGCATCGCGCACTTTTATAAAGGGCGAGGCCAGCACATCATTACTTCGAAAATCGAACACAAGGCTGTGCTCGATACTTGTCGTCATCTCGAGCGAGAAGGTTTTGAGGTCACTTATCTTGAGCCAGGCACCGATGGCATCATCGAGCCGAAACAAGTAGAGGAAGCGATACGAGAAGACACAATCCTTGTATCCATTATGCATGTGAACAATGAAATCGGTGTGACGAATGACATCGCAGCCATTGGCGAAGTTTGCCGGGCAAAGAAAGTCTTTTTTCATGTAGATGCAGCGCAAAGCGCTGGAAAAGTTGACATTAACCTTGAAGAAATGAAAGTCGACCTGATGGCCTTTTCAGGCCACAAGATTTACGGTCCCAAAGGTGTAGGCGTGCTCTATGTCCGTCGTAAGCCGAGGGTTCGCCTCGAGGCTCAAATGCACGGCGGTGGTCACGAACGAGGTATGCGTTCCGGTACGCTCGCCACCCACCAGCTTGTCGGCATGGGTGAAGCATTCAGAATCGCCAAAGATGAAATGGCGGAAGAGCAGGTTCGTCTGACAGCATTACGCAAGCGCCTTTGGGAAGGTTTAAATGATATGGAAGAGGTGCACATTAACGGCAGCCCCGACCATCGTGCTCCAGGTTTTTTGAACGTTAGCTTTAACTTTGTCGAAGGTGAATCGCTGATTATGTCACTTAGCGATTTGGCGGTTTCCTCAGGTTCTGCCTGCACATCAGCCAGTCTTGAGCCTTCCTACGTGCTGCGTGCACTGGGTCTCAATGATGAAATGGCGCATAGTTCGCTGAGGTTTTCAGTGGGTCGGTTCACGTCTGAAGAAGATGTTGACTACGCCATTGGCCAGGTACGCGCGGCAGTAGAAAAATTAAGAGAATTATCACCACTTTGGGACATGTACAAAGACGGTGTTGATCTGGACAAAATTGAGTGGGCAGCACACTAGACAAGCCCTCTAGAATTAGAAGTAGGAGTAGTAGGCATGGCATATAGTAAACAGGTAATGGATCATTACGACAATCCTCGCAACGTGGGCAAGATGAATGCGGACGACAGCGATGTGGGCACTGGTATGGTGGGCGCGCCTGCCTGTGGTGATGTGATGCGGCTTCAAATAAAGGTGAGCGATGATGGCGTGATTGAGGATGCCAAATTTAAAACCTATGGCTGCGGTTCAGCGATCGCTTCAAGCTCATTATTAACAGAGTGGGTGAAAGGTAGAACGCTTGATGAGGCAGCAGCGATCAAGAATACTGAACTGGCTGAAGAATTGGCTTTGCCGCCAGTAAAAATCCATTGTTCTGTGCTGGCTGAAGATGCAATTAAAGCCGCTGTGAAAGACATCAGGCAAAAGCGAGACTCCTAGGAAACGGATAGCACTATGGGCGTTCAACTAACTGAAAACGCAGCAAAGCACGTCTCGACCTATCTCGAAGGTCGGGGTAAGGGACTCGGCATTCGGCTGGCAGTAACAACAACCGGTTGCTCCGGCCTGACTTATGTCATGGAGCCCGTTGATGAGCCCCAGGCAGAAGACGAGGTGTTCAGTAGTCAAGGGGTTGATGTGTATATCGACCCGAAGAGTTTGATTTATGTCGACGGCACAGAAATGGATTACGTTAAAAAAGGCCTGAATGAAGGCTTTGAGTTTAATAATCCTAATGTGCAGGGCGAGTGCGGTTGTGGAGAGAGTTTTACCGTCTAGGCCTCACTGACGAACTTTGCTTTTCCTCAACCTCTTTTCTAGAGATTTTTCCTAACACGAGTCGCAGGCACCGGGTGGACTTCCAGCAAACTTTCTTTGAAATTTTTCAGTTGCCTGAAGCTTATCATCTCGACGTTGATCAATTGTCGTCGAGCTACCTTGAGTTACAAAAACGCATTCATCCTGACAATTTTTCCAGTGCGACAGACACCGAAAAACGCCACTCGCTGCAGTGGGCAACCCATGTCAATGAAGCATTCACCACGTTAAAATCGCCGCTGCAACGCGCGATCTATATGCTTGAGCAACGCGGGTTGTCTATCGCGCATAATCCGGATCTTGAGCCGGCATTCTTGATGTCGCAGATCGAACTACGAGAAGAGCTCGACGACATTAGCGAAACAGCCTCGGAAGAAATAGACGCGGCATTGTCTCGACTCGATGGTTTTAAGTCTTCAGTAAAAGAGACTTTGTCGAGCCTGGAAGGCTCGTTTGCTGTACAGTTCGACGTCGAGTTGGCGGCGGCAGAACAAACCACCTATAAAATGCAATTTATGAACAAGTTACTGGTCGCGGCAGACCAACTTGAAGAACAATTGCTGGATTACTAGAGTCCCTTTAGCGAACCCTCAGAGAAAAGCACATGGCGCTGTTACAAATCACCGAACCGGGACAAGCTGTCGACCCACACCAGCGCAAGCATGCTGCGGGTATTGATTTGGGCACGACGAATTCGTTGATTGCAGCGGTGCGTGCCGGTGAAACAGATACGTTGCCAGACTTTGGCGGTGCCCATTTGCTGCCTTCTGTCGTTCGATACCATACCGATGGGTCGGTCACGGTGGGAGCCAAGGCGCTTGAGAGCGCAAAGGAAGACCCGCTGAATACCATTGTCTCGGTAAAACGATTAATGGGGCGCGGTCTCGAAGATGTCGACACGCTCGGCGATCAGATGCCCTACGACTTTGTGACCAAAGACAAAAAGGGAATGCCGGATATTAACGTGGCGTCAGGCCCTGTTTCTCCGGTTGAGGTTTCAGCAGAAATTTTAAGAAATCTTGCCCATCGTGGTGAGGCGACCCTTGCCGGCCCCCTGGACGGTGTGGTGATTACGGTGCCGGCCTATTTCGACGACGCGCAACGTCAGGCGACGAAAGATGCGGCAACATTGGCCCATCTAAATGTGCTTCGTCTGTTGAATGAGCCAACCGCCGCGGCTGTGGCCTATGGTTTAGACAGCGGCACCGAGGGTGTGATTGCGGTTTATGACCTGGGTGGCGGCACCTTTGATATCTCATTACTGCGTTTAAATCGCGGAGTGTTTGAAGTGCTCTCGACCGGCGGTAACTCTGCACTGGGTGGTGATGATTTTGACCGCGCTGTTGCGTCATGGCTCCTAGCGGCTTCCGATATAGAGGGTGAAATCTCAAAGGGACAATTTCGAGGGTTGATGCTTGAGGCAAGAGCAATCAAAGAAGCTTTGAGCGATCAAGCTTCGGTGAAGGTCGATATCGACCTTGACGGCCTAATCGTAGAGTCAGAGATAACCCGTGAAATATTCGATGAACTTGTTGCGCCATTTGTGGGCGATTCAATCAAAGCTTGTCGTCGTGCCGTACGAGACGCCGGGGTTGGTCTTGAGGATATTAAGCACGTGGTGCTTGTGGGCGGTTCTACTCGAGTGCCTACCGTAAGGGCGAAGGTCGCCAGCTACTTTCATACGGAACCGTTAAGCAACATCGATCCCGACCGCGTGGTCGCCATTGGTGCTGCGATCCAGGCGAATATCCTGGTGGGTAACAAATCCGACGATGAGGTGTTATTGCTTGACGTGCTGCCGCTGTCTCTCGGGCTCGAAACCATGGGCGGCTTGGTCGAGAAAGTCATTACACGCAACACGGCGATTCCTGTGGCCAAGGCGCAGGAGTTTACGACCTATAAAGATGGTCAAACCGCAATGTTGATTCATATTGTGCAGGGTGAACGAGAACTGGTTTCTGATTGCAGAAGTCTTGCACAATTCGAGCTGCGGGGTATTCCGCCGATGGTCGCCGGCGCGGCAAAAATTCAGGTGATGTTTCAAGTCGATGCTGATGGCATTTTGTCCGTTTCGGCGAAAGAGCTGAGCACAGGTGTTGAGACGCATATTGAAGTCAAGCCTTCGTACGGACTAACCGAAGACGAGATAACAACCATGCTGAAGGCGTCGTTTGAATATGCCGAAGCAGACGTGGCTACGCGCTCGTTGACCGAAGCAAAAGTTGATACGCAAAGGGTGATTGACGCGGTTGCAAATGCCATAGCGCTGGATGGTGATCGATTATTGAGTCAGCAGGAGCGCTCAAGCCTGAACGAGACATTGGCTGAGGTGCAAGCCATCGCTACCAATAGTGAGCGAGCGTCGGAAATTACTGCTGCCAGCGAACGTTTGGCGAAAGCAAGTGATGAATTTGCCTCGAGAAGAATGGATGATAGCGTTCGCCAAGCATTGGCGGGCACCAGCCTTGACGAGCTCAGTGAATCGATAGCGGACGCTGAAGATTAAAAATACAAGACCCATCGTAAGGAAAAAGCGTAGTGCCACAAATAATCATTTTACCCCATGCTGAACGGTGCCCCGAGGGTGCTGTCCTCGAGGCCAATGCTGGCGACAGCCTGATTGAGGTTGCCCTTGAAGCGGGCATCAGTATTGAGCACGCCTGCGAAAAAGCCTGTGCCTGCACAACTTGCCACGTCATTCTGCGTGAGGGGTTCGACTCTCTTGAGGAATCCGACGAGCTTGAAGATGATCTTTTAGACAAGGCTTGGGGTCTGGAGCCAGATTCTCGCCTGAGTTGCCAGGTTAAGGTGGGAGACGAAGATTTGGTAGTGGAAATCCCAAAATATACGATTAACCAGGTCTCTGAAAACCACTGATATTGCTAACAAAATGACGTTAAAAACCTGTTGAGCACAACAATAGGGCACTTAAAGCGGAGCACCCAACATGAAATGGACTGATGTTAATGATATCGCGATTGAGCTATACGAGGCTTACCCTGAAGTTGATCCTCTGAGCGTCAGGTTTACAGACCTGCATAACTGGGTTATCGGCCTAAGCGGGTTTGATGATGACCCTGCCCGCGGCGGCGAAAAGGTGCTTGAGGCGATTCAGGCGCTTTGGATTGAAGAGTTGGATTGAAGACTAGGATTGAAGTGTCGGATTAATACGTTTGTTCCGGCCGGAATGCAGGCTATAATCCGCGACCGCGATTTTTGGCAATCGTTTGGTTGATCCTGCTGCTGAATAGTATTGATCAGTCGTCAAAAGCGCGATTTTTCGAAAAATTTCAAGAAGTTAGCAAGAAATATTGTTGTAAACCCGCGTATAATGGCGGGTTTATTTTTATTAGTCGTTTGAAGTCAGGAGTAAGTAGTAATGGCGGTTGAAAAGACCTTTTCTATCATCAAGCCGGATGCAGTTGCAAAGAATGTTACCGGTAAAATTGTTTCAAGATTTGAGAAAGCAGGCCTGCGGGTCGTTGCCTCTCGTATGGAGCGACTCAGCGCAGAAAAAGCCAAGGGATTCTATGCCGAGCACGACGGCAAACCTTTCTTTAATGACCTGATTGAGTTCATGACGTCTGGTCCGGTTGTTGTTCAGGTGCTTGAAGGCGAAAATGCCGTGATGAAAAATCGTGAACTGATGGGTGCCACTAATCCTAAGGAAGCAGACGAAGGTACTATTCGGGCAGACTTTGCCGAGTCGATCGACGCCAACGCAGTACACGGCTCTGATGCACCTGAATCAGCGGCGCGCGAAATCGCTTATTTCTTCAGCGATGATCAGATCTGTGAGCGATAGGTTCAAACGATAGTTGTAAAAATCCGGTTCTCTCATCAGAGAGCAACCTAGACTACTGGAATATGCTGTGAGCGAAGTGACCGAAAAGAAAGTTAACTTTCTTGGCTACACAAAGGCGCAATGGGAAGCCCTGCTGGAGCAGTTGGGTGAGAAGCCCTATCGCTCGCAACAAATTCTAAAGTGGATACACCATCGTTACATCGACGACTTTGCTGATATGTCAGATATCAGCAAACGTCTTCGTGATCAGTTGGCGGAGATAGGTGAAATCAGAGAGCCAGAGGTGATTACCGAAAAAGTATCTACTGACGGTACTCGCAAATGGCTTATCAGAGCAGAATCAGGCAGTGCCATGGAAATGGTGTTTATCCCGGAAGACGGTCGCGGCACGCTTTGTGTTTCTTCACAGGTTGGTTGTGCGCTCGATTGCAGCTTTTGCTCCACGGGTAAACAGGGTTTCAACAGCGACCTTACCGCGAGTGAAATCGTGGGGCAGGTTCGTATTGCGCGAAAGGTGCTGGAAAAAGTGTATCCCGATCGTGTTCGCGCCGTGACCAATGTCGTGTTGATGGGTATGGGTGAGCCGCTGCTTAATTTTGATAATGTCATCGCCGCAGTCGAGCTTATGATGGACGACCTTGGCTATGGTATTTCGAAGCGCAAAGTGACGATTTCAACCTCGGGTGTTGTGCCAGGTATCTATAAGCTTATCGAAACAACCGATGCGTCTCTTGCAATTTCTTTGCATGCCCCGAATGACGAGCTGCGTAATCAATTGGTACCCATTAATCGCAAGTACCCCATTGCAGATTTGTTGGAAGCTTGTAAGAAGTATGCAAAAAATTTGGGCGAAAAACGGGTTATTACCGTGGAATATACGCTGATTGACGGCGTTAACGAGCAGCCGGAACATGCGGCGCAATTGGCGAAGTTGCTCAAAGATTTTCCCTGTAAAATAAACTTGATCCCGTTTAATCCATTTCCCGGCTCTGGCTACAAGCGTCCGAGTAGCGTTGCGGTTCGCGCGTTTCAGGACAGGTTAATTGGTGCCGGATTTTCGGTCACAACGCGCACGACACGCGGAGAGGATATCAATGCAGCTTGCGGCCAGCTCGTAGGTGAAGTTGCAGATAAAACCAGACGACAAGAAAAGTATCAGCGTATAGCAGCGGGGGCGGTATGATCCGTTTACTGGGCTTAGTGACTCTTGGACTCACATTGGTGTTAGGCGGTTGTGTCACTGAAACGACCAGTACTGGCGTTGCTGCAAGAAAGAGCAGTGGTGATGTCGAAAAACAACTGCAAAGTTATATTGCACTGGGTGTCGGTTACATTCGTAATCAGGAATATCAGCGTGCGAAAGATAATCTAAACAGAGCAATAAAACTGGACCCGCGCTCCGCGCATGCGCACACAATGATGGGTTATGTTTTTCAGCTAGAAGGGGAGAATGATACTGCGGAGCAGTACTTTCGAAGGTCTATCAAGCTCGATCCGGATTATTCCCTGGCCCGAAACAATTTTGGTGCTTTTCTTTTTGTTCAAAAACGATACGAACAAGCGGCAGCGCAGCTCAGAAAGGCTTCCGAAGACCAACTCTATGCAAAACGTAGCCAAGTATTTGAGAATCTTGGCATGTGCTACAAAGAGCTTGAACGTCGAGGCGAGGCAGAGCAAGCCTTTACCCGCAGTGTTCAGCTGAATCCGGGGCAAAGCAGAGCATTGCTTGAGATGACAGATATCAGATTTCAGCAGCGCAATTATGTTGAAGCGCAGGGCTTTTATAGTCGGTATAACCAATCTGCGCGCCAAAATGCGCGTAGTCTTTGGTTGGGTGTGCAGTTAGCGCGGATATTCGACCAGCAAGACGAAGCGGCGAGTTATGCGCTGTTACTTAAAAATATTTTCCCAGCCTCTGCTGAGTATAAAGCCTACCTGGACTCAGCCCGATGAGTGAAGAAAACCTGAACCAGAACAAGCCAGAAGAGGCGATACAGCAGCAAGCCTCAGCGCCGGCAGACGCCAAACCGAAAGTGATCGCGAATGCCGCCTCTGCCATGCTGCTTGAGGCTCGTTCTCGCGCTGGATTTACCCAGAAAGAAGTTGCGGACCAGTTATTTCTGATGACTTCATTCATTCGTTACATCGATGAAGGGCGTTTCGATAAGCTTCCCAAGCCTGCTTTCGTGAAAGGTTATCTTCGATCTTACGCGCGCGTTGTTGACCTTTCGGGGGATGAGGTGGTCGCCAGTTTTGAGGCGAGTCAACTGCCTCTTCAAGATGACATGGAAATGAAGGATGTCACTGATGAGCCTATGGGCTCTTCTACTTATACGGGGCCTGTGTTCTTGACCGGTGCTGTTGGTTTCGCGGGGGTCGTGATGATCACTTCGTTAGTGTGGATGTTTTCGGATACCGATGAAGAGCCCACCGCAAGCGTCATTAGCCAAAACGAGACTATTAGCAATGAGGTTGAAGCGTTGCAGTTACCCTCCAGGACAATGACCTTGACGCCAGAAACCGCCGTGGGTGGTGTCTCGGTTGATCAGCGTAGCCTGGATCAGGCTGATTCAGTGTGGTCGGATGAGGTCGGTTTGGATCAACCTCCTGCAGCAGCAATCGATTCTGAAGACCTTCAGCCAGAAGAAATATTGTATGAAGATGAAGAAATGGCCGCTACTTTTTCTTCGATATCCGTTTTGCCGGATGAAATCGCTGCCGTCGAGCCAGAAGCGGTATCCGTCGATCAAGATGATGGGTTGGCGACGCCGACCGAGAATATCATCGAAGTTGAGGACCAGGTTGCCGAACAACTCGTTGCCTCAGCAGTGGAGATTCAGCGAGGACAGGTCACGATAAACGGACTGGAAATTACCACGATATCGGCTGGCGGTGAAGACGAACTATTCTTTCAGTTTAGTGACAACTGCTGGGTTGAGATTGATGATGCAAAAGGTGTCGAGATATATGCAGACCTGAATCGTGACGGTGATGCGTTGCGAGTGTCCGGTGTCGCCCCTTATTCAATATTGTTAGGAAAAGGTCCCAGTGTAAGTTTGCAGTTCAACGGTGAAACCGTAGACGTGGGACGATACACCTCATCCGATGATACCGCAAAATTAAGATTAGGCAGGTAGCCGCAGTACGGGTAAGCGAGAAATTTATGAGAGCAGAGTCTAATATCAAACGCAGGAAAAGCCGTCTGGTGATGGTTGGCGATGTGCCGATCGGTGGTGATGCACCCATCGCAGTACAAAGCATGACAAACACACCAACGGAAGACGTTGAGGCGACGGTTGGGCAGATTAAACGCCTTGAAGATGTGGGCGCTGATATTGTTCGAGTGTCTGTACCTTCCATGGACGCAGCAGATGCTTTTGGTTTGATACGTAAGCAAGTCAGTGTGCCACTGGTGGCGGATATTCATTTTGATTACAAAATTGCGCTCAAAGTGGCAAAGCTTGGTGTTGATTGTCTGCGCATCAATCCCGGTAATATCGGGTCTCCGGATCGGGTTAAAGCGGTTGTTGATTGCGCCAAGGACAACAACCTGCCGATCAGGATCGGGGTAAACGCAGGTTCTCTCGGTAAAGACCTGTTGCGTAAATACAAGGAGCCCACCGCGGAAGCGATGGTTGAATCGGCAAAGCGTAATATTGACCTATTGGACAAGGAAGACTTTCAAAACTTCAAGCTGAGTATGAAAGCCTCGGATATTTTTATGGCGGTCGATGCTTACCGAAGCATCGCAACGCAGATAGACCAACCCCTGCACCTCGGTATTACTGAGGCGGGTGGTCTGCGCTCCGGCACAGTGAAGTCCGCGGCCGGTTTGGGACTGTTGTTGATGGAGGGCATTGGTGACACCATTCGGATTTCTCTGGCTGCAGATCCGGTAGAAGAGATTAAGGTAGGCTTCGACCTCCTGAAAAGTCTGCACCTGCGCTCAAAAGGTATTAACTTTGTCGCCTGCCCTAGTTGTTCCAGACAAAATTTTAATGTGATTGAAACCCTGAATGAACTTGAACGGCGGGTTGAAGACATCACCACACCGTTAGATGTTGCTATTATAGGTTGCATCGTTAATGGCCCTGGCGAAGCGAAAGAAGCAGATATTGGTTTAACCGGGGCAACACCAAACAATCTGGTCTATTCAGAAGGCAAGCCGGATCACAAGGTGACAAATGATGAATTGGTTGACCACCTTGAAGCAGTGATTCGTCAGCGGGTTGCGGACAAGCAAAACCTGATCGTGTCCAGCTCCTGAATACACAATCAATCGAATAATGAACCGAACGATGAACGAGAAACAACAGTGAAATTTCAAACCATACGGGGTATGCAAGATTTGCTACCCGAGCAGCAGACGCTTTTCAGCGACATTTCCGACCGTGTTGGAAGCGTATTGCATCGATATGGTTACGCAGAAATGGGTATGCCTCTGCTTGAGTCGACAAGTTTGTTCAAGCGCGTCATTGGCGAAGCAACGGATATCGTCGAGAAAGAGATGTATACCTTTGACGACAGAAACGGCGATAGCCTGACCCTGCGTCCAGAGGGAACAGCGAGCTGTGTGCGGGTTGCGCAGCAACATGGTCTGCTCTTCAATCAAACCCAGCGCTTTTGGTATCGCGGGCCGATGTTCCGGTATGAACGGCCACAAAAAGGTCGGTATCGTCAATTTGAGCAAATCGGCGCCGAGTGTTTTGGTATGGCTGGGCCAGATATCGATGCTGAGTTGATATTGATGTGCGCGCGCCTTTGGCGAGAACTGGGCATCGCCGACGAGATTGAGCTGGAATTGAATTCCATGGGTGATGCCGCGTCCCGCGGTGAATTCCGTGAGGCGCTGGTCGGTTATCTTGAGCAATACAAGTCTGAGCTCGATGAAGATAGTCTTCGCAGATTGGAATCGAACCCTTTGCGAATTTTAGACTCTAAGGTTGCGTCAACGCAGGCAATATTGACCGATGCGCCAAAGCTTAAAGACTTCATTGATGATGAATCAAAGGCTCACTTTGAAGAATTGTGCGCAATATTAGATGCAGCAGGGCTCGCTTATCATATTAATCCGAGCATCGTGCGTGGGCTAGACTATTATAACCGGACGGTTTTCGAGTGGGTCACGAACTCTCTTGGCGCTCAGGGGACCGTGTGTGGTGGTGGACGTTACGACGGGCTTGTGGAGCAAATGGGTGGTAAACCCACGCCAGGTGTAGGTTTTGCCATGGGGTTAGACAGACTGGCACTCATGCTCGAGCAAAAGTTCCAGTCAGCGGCGGTGGCAGACATTTATGTGGTTTCTACGGCTGGTGACGCAAGAATGCTGGCTTTAAAGGTTGCTGAGACCATTCGAGACGCGCTGCCAGCTGCCCGAGTTGTCGTTCATTGTCATAGCGGCAAGTTTAAAGCGCAGATGAAAAAAGCGGATGCAAGCGATGCTAAAATTGCCTTGATCATCGGTGAAGAAGAAGTTGCTGCTCAGTCAGTTAATGTGAAAATGCTGCGAGATGAAGGCCAGAGTCAAAATCTGGTGGGTCTTAATGATCTGATCTCGCACCTAACAGAAGTTTTAAAGTAAGGAGTAAACGGTGGCTAGCGATACAACAGAAGAAGAACAAGTAGAAGCAATCAAAAACTGGTTTGAGCAAAACGGCACCTCGCTGATTGTTGGCATTGTGGTTTCTTTAGCTGCTGTTTTTGGCTACCAGAGTTGGCAGAAAACCGAATTGGCAGAAACCGAGAAGGCCTCTTCCTTGTATATGGGCCTGACCGAGGCAATTGTTGCGGGTCCTCTTGATACGTTGAGCAGTCAGCAAATCTCGACGGGTAAATTTATTGCGGCAGAACTGAAAGCTGATTTCCCGGCCAGTACTTATGCACACTTTGCTGCTCTCCACCTCGCCAAGTTAGCGGTTGAAGAAGGTGATCTTGACGCTGCGGCGAGCGAATTGGACTGGATTGGCGAAAACAACCCTGAACGTCCTGTCGGGTTGATCGTTAACCTTCGTCTTGCCAAGATAAAGGCAGCGCAGGAAGATTACGATGCGGCGCTGGGGCTACTTAATGTGGAAGACGTCGGCGCCCACGCAAGCTCTTATCAGGAGCAACGCGGCGACATATATCTCGCCATGGGTAAGCCAGATAAGGCACATGAGGCCTACAAGTTGGCGATGGAAGGCATCGTCGAGGGTCAAAATAAGCCGGTTCTGCAGATGAAGTTGGAAGACCTGATTGACCCGCAAAACGCCACGGTGATGAATAAAGGCGCCGCTAACGAATCGATGGCGTCAGATGCGACAGAGACGGATATGTCTGCATCAGACGCTCAAACGAAAGATGGAGCAGGCTAAATGCAATTGATCAACTCAGCTCTGCCCATAATATCTAGCCAGTTGAAAATTTTCCCACTGGCCATCGTTACCCTTTTCACTTTGGGTGGTTGTAGTTGGTTCGATAACGGTTTGTTTGATAACAATTGGTTCAGCAAAGACGAGGATGAAATTGTCCCGGCAAAACTGATTAAAATTGAGGCGGAAGTAAAGCTCGTTAATTTGTGGGACCGGAATCTTGGCAAAGGTGCTGAGGACAGTGCCATAAAACTTGTTCCGGCTCTGTCCGGAAGTCGCGTGTTTGGCGCGTCAGCTGACGGCAATGTATTTGGCATCAATACCGGCAATGGAAACATTGTTTGGGAAGTGAATGTTGTCGACTTTTACACTGAGGAAGAGCGCGAAGTCGCCTTTTCTAAAAATATCGATGTCATTACTGGTGGCGTGGGCCAAGGTAGTGGATTGGTTGTTGTGGGGTCGGCCGCTGGTGAACTTGTCGCGATGAATGAAGAAGACGGTTCACTTGCCTGGAAGGCTAAAACCGCCAGCGAAGTGTTAGCGCCACCACAGGTAAGTGGTGACATTGTTGTTGCGCAATCAATAGATGGCAAGGTCGCCGCTTACAATACCAGTGATGGTGAACGAAGATGGATTTACACGACATCGATTCCAAGTCTAACGTTGCGAGGAACCAGCACTCCGATAGTCACCGAAGAGTTTGTTATCGCCGCGTTTGCCAATGGCCGCCTGTCGGTGCTCGATAGGTTCCGTGGTTTGGCGGGTATTGATCAGCGCGTCGGCATCTCAAAGGGTAAATCTGATCTTGAGCGATTAATCGATATTGATGGCTCGATGGTGTTGGACGGATCAAGTCTTTACGCTGTTTCCTATCAGGGCAATATGGTGATGCTCGATCTCGCCGCCTCCGGGCGCGTAGGTTGGGGAATGGAAGCCTCAAGTGTAGTTGGGCTTGGTTCTGGTTTCGGCAATGTCTATTTGGCTGGCGCAGACAGCAAACTGACCGCGATTACAATGGATAGCAAACGGGAACTCTGGGCGAGCGAAGCGCTGCTGAACCGGGATATTACATCTCCTGTGACGCTCAGTAGCTACATCGCTATTGGCGACTTTGAAGGCTATATACATCTGATAGCGCAGTCTGATGGACGATTTGTTGCGCGCAAAAAGGTAGATGGCGACGGGATTTCAGCGCCCGTTGTCGTTGATGGCAGTCGCTTATATGTCATCACGAACGGCGGCCGTTTGTTTGCTATGGAAGTACGTTCCTAAAATGATTCCTGTCATTGCTCTTGTCGGCCGACCTAATGTTGGCAAGTCTACGCTGTTTAATCGGTTGACCCGCACCCGGGATGCCATTGTTGCTGAGTTTGCGGGGCTTACCCGTGATAGACAGTACGGCAAAGGCGCCATGGGTGATTTTAGTTACATCGTGGTAGATACCGGCGGTATTACCGGAGATGATGTCGATGGTATTGAAGAGCCTATGGCCGATCAGGCGCATCAGGCGATTGGTGAAGCAGACCTTGTCCTTTTTCTGGTAGATGCTAAAGGTGGCAGAACGTCGGCTGATGAGGACATCGCCAAAACGCTGAGGATCGACGAGCGTCCCGTGATGCTGATTGCCAACAAAATTGATGGTCAGAATCCCGACTACGTCTCGGGAGAGTTCGCTAACCTTGGCTTCGGCGATCCCTTTATGATCTCCGCAAGCAACGGACATGGCGTTCGTGGCATGGTTGACGAAGGTATCGCGACCCATATGCCGCAACTTTATAACGGTGAGGTCAACCGTGGTGAAGAGCTCTTTAATGAAGCGACTGGCATCAAGATAGCTGTTATCGGCCGACCAAATGTGGGTAAGTCCACGCTGGTAAATCGAATGCTCGGTGAAGAACGCGTGGTAGTTTTTGACGAAGCGGGCACAACCAGAGACAGCATTTATATTCCCTATGAGCGTAACGGTAAAAACTACACGATCATAGACACAGCCGGTGTTCGTCGGCGTGGCAAGGTACATCAGAAAGTTGAAAAGTTTTCGATCATCAAAACGTTGGCGGCGATTGATGATGCGCATGTCGTGATTTTAATGGTCGATGGCAGCGAGGGCTTGGTCGATCAGGATCTTCACTTGCTTGGGCACGTACTTGAAGCGGGAAGAGCATTGGTTATTGCGGTGAATAAATGGGATGGCACCTCAACGATGCAAAAAGATAAAGTGCGGGCAGAACTGGATCGACGCCTGACTTTTATCGACTTCGCCGAAACGCATTTTATCTCTGCGCTGCATGGTAGCGGCGTCGGCAAGCTCTACGGCTCAATACATCAGGCGCACGAGTCTGCGACAAGAAAGCTAAAAACCAGTGTGTTGAATGAGGTGCTTGAAAAAGCGTTGCAGGAACATCAACCGCCAATGGTGAATGGTCGCAGGGTCAAGTTACGCTATGTGCACATTGGTGGCCATAATCCGCCGATTCTCGTGATTCACGGTAATCAGACGAGTTCAATTCCAAACTCATACCGTCGGTTTCTCGAGCACAGATTCATGCGCGCGCTAAAACTTAAAGGCACGCCGGTTCGCATTCAGTTTAAGTCGAGCGAGAATCCCTTTGATGGCAAGAAAACGAGTAAGAAAGAGAAGTTAACGAAAGGCCAAATTGGGGCCAAGCAACGCAAGATTAATCATCTTTCTAACGAGAAGAAGAAAGAACAACGTGGTCAGGACAAGAAAGCCAAGAACGTGCAGAAAGATCGCAAGAATTCTAAAAACAGACGCTAACCAATCATGGTGTAGGGTTCGGCCTCGGCAATACAAGAAGCAAAATTTAAAACACTTCGTACCCGACTTTATTGCTGCTCTGAAATAAACAGATTGGGGTCCACTCTGGCATTGTTTAGGCTAACGCTCCAGTGAAGGTGCGGCCCGGTAACTCTTCCGGTTTTTCCCACTTTGCCGATAAGGTCCCCCGGTGACAGCCTGTCGCCGACAGCAACCGTTGTTTCACTCATGTGACAATACATAGAGATAAGCCCCTGACCGTGGTCGAGTAGCACCGTGTTGCCGTTAAAAAAGTAGTTGCCTACGGCGGTGACGCGACCCGCAGCGGGAGCATGGATAGGCGTGCCAGTGGGTGCTGCAATATCAAGGCCGCTATGCGGATTTCGGGGCTGATCATTCAGTATGCGTTTCAGGCCAAATGGGCTTGAAATGGGTCCTTCTGCAGGTAGTACAAAATCTACCGCCGGCTGCGCCAGATTTTCAAAGGATTTGAACGCTTTATTCATTTCGTTGCGTTCACGAATAATTCTGTCCATATCTTCTTTATACGGATTCACCTTGCGTTTGTTTTCGATGGTTAGTCTCTGCACCCTATATTCCTTTGCACCTACCTTGAAGCTCAGCTTGCTCTGGTGCTCATCCGTATCACTGGCTGTCTTGTGCGTAAGCTCGAGTGGGTAGTCGCCGGGACGTGTTTTCAGGGAAATTCCAACCACCGCATATTTCTCTTTCTGGCTCGAGAGTAACATGACCTGACGATTTTCAAAGAGGGCAGTGCTGGTGGATAAAGGCACTGGAATGACGGCGATGCCGCCGGGTACGGGGTTGTGTTGTGGCAGTGCAAATAGTTGGGCCGAAAATAGCGCCGTTGTTGCTGCAACGACGGCAAGTTTGGTCAGAAATTTCATAGTGAAGTGCTCGCTAGCATATCGGCGACGATGGTTTACTATCTTGCCGCATTTGGACAGAATTGTTCAAGCGCTGCTGAGTGACTAGCGGCATGCAACCAGGAGCTTATTTGACCAAGCCATTGATTAAGATTTGTTGTGTCCAGAGCATTGCAGAGGCGCGCACGGCAATTAAAGCCGGTGCTTCAGCGATAGGGCTTGTGTCTGCCATGCCGAGCGGACCGGGCGTGATTGATGAGGCGCTGATCGCAGAAATCGCAAGCGCGGTGCCCGCGCCTGTCGAAACATTCTTGTTAACCTCGGAACAGATAGCTTCACGGATCATCGAGCAGCACCATATTTGCCGAACAACGACGATTCAGCTGGTGGATTATGTTGAAGTTGCGGAACTGGTAAAGCTTAGGCAATCGCTGCCGGATATCAGGCTGGTTCAGGTGATACATGTGGTCGATGATGTTTCGCTGCTAGAGGCATCATCAGTAGAGCCCTACGTCGATGCGATACTGCTCGATTCGGGTAATGTGAAACTGGACGTCAAACAACTAGGGGGTACTGGTCGCGTACATGACTGGGCTGTCAGTCGGCGTATTGTCGCATCCTTAAAGCGACCAGTGTTTCTTGCGGGAGGGTTAAAACCCGAAAATGTCGCGGAAGCAATAGCGCAGGTACAGCCCGATGGTCTGGATGTGTGTAGCGGCGTCAGAACCGAAGGTTTGCTGGATCAAAAAAAGTTAAATGCTTTGATAAACGCCGCGTTTGGATGAATCGCTGGGTTGGTGCTAAATCGACTAATCACAGCTTACGGAGATGTTCTTACTTGCTTTATCTTCGGGCGTGATGCGGTTCAGCATAATTTCATATTCTTCAGTACAGCTTTTCACCGCTTTGAATTTTGCGGTGCGACCGAACATCGGCATCCCAACATAGCCGCGAATTTCGAGAACGCCTGATTTCAATTTCATATAGCTCTCGTAGGTGTTGCCCGATTCAGGATCATATATTTTTCCCTGCCATCGATTATTTTGAAACACATAGTCGCTATAGATATTCATGCCCACAATGGCTCTGCTTCTCAGTGCTTCGTCAGGGTTATTGTCATCCAGTCTGTTTTGTCCTGCGCGCTCGGGCGACTCTTCCTGGGTATAGACGGGCTCTCTTAATGCCAGGATCTCACCCTTCACTGTATTGTCTTCATAGTAGGTACGGAAAATTGATCCTTCAGAGGCCCAGAGGCCAAAGACAGGGTTGTCGATACCTGTATCGTTATTCGCGGCAATCGTCGTCCATGTATAGCTTGCTGAAAAGAGCAGTGTCAGTAGCTGCAGACTGATCTTCAAATAGTATCCGGGGCGTGTCATTTTGTTGTTTTACCTGATTCGCGTGAGCAATGATTTTGCTGTGAAAAGATAAAAAATGAAAGCTGATCTTTGTGTACCATTGGTGTTCCGTTCAAATGGTTTAGAAAGTGTCTCTCTCCGCTCTGCTCATTGTCCTCGTCGCAGCTTTATTGCATGCAACTTGGAACTATTGGGTGAAGAAACTGGCAGGTGGCCCAGAACTTATCTGGATGTTCTCAACGCTGTCGGTGATGCTTTACGCCCCAGCGTTGTGCTACATGCTGTTGTCGGGAGATGTTAAATTTAACGTCCAAACGGTTGGGATGATATTTGGCAGCGGCATGCTGCACCTTGCTTACTTTCTCACGCTGCAATTGGGCTACCGCCATGGCGAGTTATCGCTTGTCTATCCTATCGCTCGTGCCACGGGTCCGTTACTCGCCACGCTTTTTGCAGTTGTTGTTCTTGGCGAGCAAATATCAATTCAAGTGGTCGCTGGAGGCATGTGTATCGTAATCGGGGTGCTGTTTTTATCCGGTGGCCTTCGCAGCAGGCGTTTGAGCAAAGGTCCATCGATGTTGTTTGGGCTCGGTACCGGTGTACTGATTGGTTGTTACACGGTGTGGGACGCCTATGCAGTTTCGGTTGCGTTGGTAGCACCACTGGTTTTGGACTACTTCGCGAACTTGTTTCGTGGTGTCGCATTAATGCCATATGCGCTGAAGCGCAAGCCAGCCCTGATCAGTTTATGGCGTTGTCATAAACTTCCGGTCTTTGGCATCGCACTGTTAAGTCCACTCGCCTACATTCTGGTGTTGTATGTCTACACTTATACGCCTGTGGTTTACGTGGCGCCGCTACGTGAGGTTAGCGTTTTGTTTACGGTGGTGTTGGGTGCAGTGCTTCTGAAGGAGAGTGAAGTGGCCTCAAGGATGACATGGGGTGTGCTGATTGTTGCTGGTATAGGATTGTTGGTCAGTGGCTAGCATGGCTAAAAAGGGACTTTTACTGGGAGCGTCACCAAGACTACAGATACCCGACACTGTTGTTGGGCGTCTCGTCTTTGACTATCTGCGGTCTGATGGCTATTTAATCAACAGCATCTATTTCGACGATTTTTTGTATTCAACTGACTACTGGTTAGTTAAAGTGCTGGCCGACAAAGGTGAACCTAATTTGCCGTCTGTTGAACCTGTGGTAGCCAGTGTCGTATACAAAGCTACAGGACAAAGGTTGTAGTTTTTGCCATTTACGCTGACTTAAGGCAGATTATTGCATCTAACACGCGAACCAAGAGGTAAATTTAAATGGCGGACTATCAAGAATCCGACGTCCCTGATCAGACGGGTAAAACCGTCTTTATTACTGGTGCGAACACAGGTATCGGTTATGACACAGCAAGAGTGCTGGCACTGCGTGGCGCCAGAGTGCTACTTGGCTGCCGTGATGAATCGAAAGCCAGCGATGCGATAGGTAAGATTCAGGCGCTTAAAGCCGATGCTGAGGTGGTGTGGATTCCACTCGACCTGGCGAGTCTCGATTCTATTGCGAATGCTGCCAGCCTTGTTGGCAAAGAATCAAAACTCGATGCACTTGTGAATAATGCGGGTGTGATGACGCCGCCCAAATCAATGACTGAAGATGGCTTTGAGTTGCAGTTTGGCGTCAATCACCTTGGCCACTACGCGCTGACGGGACATTTGTTGCCAAAACTGAAAGAGCAACAGGGTGCAAGGATAGTCAACGTGAGTAGCCTCGCGCATCGTAATGGCAAAATTGACTATGAGGACATTCATGCTGAGAAGCGTTACAGCCGCATGGGTCGCTATAGCATGAGCAAATTCGCCAATATTCTTTTCACCTACGAACTCCAGCGAAGGCTTGAAGCTGTTGGTTCTCCAGTGATATCAGTTGCCTGCCATCCGGGAGGATCAGCAACAGAACTCGGACGACACATTCCGCCTCTATTTGCGCTGTTACTCGCGCCAATGAGTCTGATAATGAATTCTTCCGCGCAGGGGGCGTTGCCGACGTTGATGGCGACAACGGATGCTGATGTGTCTGGTGGTGACTATTTTGGACCAATGAAAATGGGTGAAATGCGCCATTCAGCCCAGAAAGTTGACACTATCGGGCCGGCTAAAGATAAAGCGGATGCTGCCAAGCTCTGGCAAGTTTCTGCTGAGCTCACTGGCTTCGAATACAGTATTTGACGCTAACGAGTGGGTGGGCGGCCAGCGAGTTGCTGGCGCAAGTATCGTTAACGCGCAAAGGGTGTCAGGCGATGACACCCTTATATTGTCGTCGGAATTTAGTGCACCAGCACTAAAGTGCTTGGTCCATCCTAAGAGGGGTCAGCAATCTTGAGCAGCTGTTTGCCGATGTTCTTGCCGGTAAACAGTCTGTTCAAAGTGTCTGGAATATTGTCGAACCCTTCTTGCATGTCGACCTGATATTTCAGCTGACCTGCTTGAATCCAACCCATCATATCGGCAATTGCCTCGCCTGCTCTTGGCATATAATCAATGACAATAAAGCCTTCCATTCTAGCTCGCATAATCACAAGGTTCATGATGTTTGAGGGCCCCGGGATTGGAGCGGTTGCGTTGTAGCCGGATATGCCACCGCAAAGCACAACTCTAGCCTTAAGGTTGATGTGATTCAGTGCTGCTTCTAGAATGTCGCCACCGACATTGTCAAAAAACACATCGACCTTGTTAGGGCAAGTCTCGCCAATCCTCGCGTCTACATCTTCAGACTTGTAATCAATCGCATCATCAAAACCCGCTTCTTCTACTAACCATTTGCATTTTTCTGGTCCGCCTGCGATGCCAACAACACGACAGCCTTTAAGCTTCGCGATTTGCCCCGCAACTGAACCGGTAGCGCCCGCTGCGCCTGATACCAGAACTGTTTCCCCTTCTTTAGGTTCACCAAGATCGAGTAGGCCAAAATACGCGGTAAGACCAGTGACGCCGAGAACTGACAACATCATTTCAGGGGGTATACCCTCGGGCACCTTTGTCAGACCCATTGGGCCAACGTTGGGTGAAGACAATGTGAAGTCCTGCCAGCCGCCGGTTGTTTGAACAATATCCCCTTTGGCGAAGTCCGGGTGCATTGAATCAGCGACCTGACCGATTGAACCCGCGCGCATGGGGTCGCCTAAACCAACAGGCGGCAGATAACTTTCTCTGTCCTCCATCCAGCCGCGCTGTGTGGGGTCAAATGAAAGAAATAGATTACGTACCAACACCTGTCCTTCTTCGGGCGCTGGAATGGGTGTCTCTGTGTACTCAAAATTGTCTTTACCGACGATACCTTGTGGTCTTTTTGACAGTAACCATTGTCTGTTTGTGTTCACTGTTGCTCCTTAATAAATGGGTTGTAATGTTTATACGTGATGCGCCGGATTATGTTTCATAAAAAATCACTTAGGCCTAGTTTTTGACTGGTTCTATCTTGGCGACAGATAACAGTGATTCGACACAGTCCCTAATCGAAACATCGAGTGGTCTAAAATCCATATCAAGCGTCTCCCTGATGCGATCATTACGTAATTCACAGCCTCCCCAAATCGCGCGAAACTCTGCTTCGCGGGCCTGAACACTTTCGGGTAGCGGATCAATGAGTTCTGCACCGGCAAATCCGAGCTCAGGAAGCAATCGATCAATGCTTGCGCAGACATCTTCGACGTTTCTGGTCTCTGTTGACCAAGCAATAAATCGCTCGCCATTGTCGACATTGACGCTTTCCAGCATCCGTATATGGGCTTCCGCAACATCCCGTACATCGACTGTGTACCAGGCGCGGTAAGCACCAATGACGTTTTGGGTATATTTTCCAAGCAGCATCGTTTCAATGTGATGCTGCCATGGACCACCGTTTTTCTGGTGGGCTGATTGGATGGGCCCTACGTTATCACCCGGACAGCAGGTGATGGCATCCCAACGACCACTTGCCTCGGCTGCATCTGCAAAAGCGCGCTCTGCCAAGACTTTGCCCATGGAATAACCTTGCCCGCGTTCCGGTAATCGTTTGGGATTTTGCTCATCTGGATATCGATCTTCATAAAGTACCGGGCGACGAACGAGTTCCTGAATATCCTGCTCGGATATCACAGCCGCGATGCTGGAGGTGACGATAACGCGATTTACCGTCTCTGATTGATTGACGCTATTGATGACGTGATCACATACCTTTTTGACATAGTCTAAGTCATCGTAAGTGGACACGTGAGATAAGTGGGCCACGCCGTGGCAGCCTTTGAATATATCATCGAAGCAACCTGCTTCATCAAGATTTGCTGAATGTAGTGTCAGGCGTCCTGAAGCGTAGCCAGGCATCGCCTTCAGAAACCCTGCCTTGTCTTCGTCATTTGTGTCTCTTACGCATGCGCGTACCCGGTAGCCTTCATCTAACAGTTGACGTACGACCCACCCACCGATAAAACCTGCACTACCGGTGACTGCAACTGTGCCGCCTTGCGGAATTGGTGCCATTAAAACTCTCCTTACCTTCGTTTCTTTTTGCTGGTTTGTTGTCTGTGTTGACGTCAGGCAGAATCGCTGCCTGTGTCTTTTTGATATCGCTTGCCTCTCTCAGCGGCCAGTTTATACGCGGCGCTGGTCTCAGCTTCGACTTCTTCTCGCTGGACTCTGATGAGTTCTTCAAATTCATCTTTCCACCAGCGTCGTGTTACCTGGGGAAACGTGCCCATGCGATTGGCGCAGGCGTTTGCGCCACGATCGCGCCCGGCTTCATAGCCCGCCGCGCCTACTGTTGATGCGGTGTGCTGGCCAAATGGTATGAGATCGCCTTCCATTTTCGGCAGTAAAAAGTAGGGCATTGATACCCGTGTCTCACCATTGGGAATCAGTGTGGTGTTGACTCTGTGCAGAGTTGCCGAATATTTTCCTTCACTCAAGTGCATGAGTGTACCGCCGGTGTTAACAATCACGGCACCCGGAATCACCGGCACAGAGTATTCACCCTCAGCGGTTCTGCAGGTGACGGGTGCGTTTATCCATTGGCCTTCCCCGGCAACCACCTGTAATCCGGGACGATCGTTGATTAGCAGTGCAACAAAAGGTGGTCCGTCAATATGTGCGCCAACATTGGTGCTATCAAATTTTTCATAGTCACGACGCACTTGTGCCTGCGCATCTTCGGCAAAAACCTCAAGGCTGTAGTTATGGTTGAGGCTTGCCGCAAGGTCGGGATCATCGTAGTCGAAGTACCGTTTAAACTCGCTGGGGTCTTCACCCAGGGACTCAACAATTAATTCTCCTAATTGATGCGTTAGGTGGTGGTAGGTTTCGTTCAGCTCCTCAATGAGTGGACGAAATCCCGGCATTGAATCTGTTTTTGGCCAGGTATTTGGACCGCGAAAAAGGCGTTTGTGTATGGGTTGCGATTTGTCATCATGATCGCACTCAGGTGTTTGCTCAAACCCATACTGGAAGTTTTCTATCACTTGCCCGTGACCCCGATCCGCAGGTGTTGGCAGGGTGTAACCTCTGAAATAGGGCGTATTGGAAATGTGTGCGGTCTTTTTGATATCCATCGGTGCATCAAAAAAACCACGAACTTCACGAAAAGCGCGTTGCTGGAAGTCGTCGTCTAGTCCGGGGGCGTTGGTCAGCACAAGAAAGCCACAATCAGACAGTGCATACCGCAAGTCGTTGAGGAACTTTTCTCGATGACGCGCAAGATCGAGCCAATCGACGGTGGGCAACTCTTGTAAAATTGAACCGGTCTTATGAGCGGAAGACTTTTCACTCGTCATGTTGATACTCCCCTAACTAATGAAGATTTATTATAGAGATGCTAAATTAAAAGTCACTCGCTATTAATGATTGCTGACGCCAACACACCACCTGTTTTTTATTTTAGCTTAACTACCCAGACCCCAGTTCGCTTCGTCGCGCATTTTTTGAAAGAAACTATCTTCATAAGCTTCCTCGGGTGTTTCTCGAACCAGCCTGTCAAGCGAGTGTGCATCTTCACCGAGTAACACTCTCCAGCGCTCGTCCCGTACGCCCTGAATCATCATTGCAGCAGCATCAGCAGCGGTTGTGGGGGCATTGTCACGAAATGCTTCGCCTTGTGCCTTGATCATTTCCCGAAGCTGATTGTTGTTAACCTCGGATAAGTCTATTCCCTGCCGTTGTTCAATTCGCGTGCGAATCTGATCGACCTCGTTATCTGACATCGCCATCGGCTCTGCATGACCCGAAATTTTGCCCGAGTTGATCGCAATAGAAGTGCCGATATGTCCGGGCATGACAACGGACACCTTGACGTGCGGCGCATTTATCCGAAAGTCCGTGACCAGTGCCTCAGTAAACCCCTTCACGGCAAATTTTGCGGCACTGTACGCGGTGTGTGTTGAGCCTGGCCCTAGTGATGCCCAAAACCCATTCACACTGCTGGTGTTTATCATATGTGCTTCGTCGGCAGCAACGAGATGTGGAATGAAGGCGCGGGCACAGTAGTAAACGCCGTACCAGCAAATGTTAAAGGTGCGCTCCCATTCAGTTCGGTCGCCATCAACAAAACTGACGCCGGAGCCAATACCAGCATTGTTAAACAAAAGATTGACTGAATCCCGGCCGTGTTGTTCCAGAACATCGTCTCGAAACCGTTTGACTTCATCTTCGTTTGAGACGTCACATTTGTGCGCTGTGATGCGGATACCTTGCGGCGCTTCTGACTCGCAGAGACGGAGTGTTTCCGCCATGTTTTCCTCAATGACGTCACATATCGCAACATCGCAACCCTCTGCAATCAACTGTTTTGCCAGTTCACGGCCCATGCCTGTGCCGCCACCGGTAATGACCGCGAGCTTTCCTGAGAAATCTTTCATAAGTTACCTTTTGGTTTGATTGTTATGTGTTCGGCTGTGTATTCGCGTTTGACAAGAAGTATAAACCGCAAAGCCAATCGATAGCGACCTGCGCAAACACTGAGGACCTAAGTTAGAAAGCCGTCGATAATCTTTGATACGGAGGTTGTTAGTGATGGCGTCACCGCGCATTCGCAAGGGAATATAGATCAACAGAGCCGTGGGGTGGTTGAGATTTTAGTGCAGTTTTTCCTGATCTCCGGTTTGGAAACCCGATTTTTCCGGTAGATTCAGCGCGGGTTCTGTAAACAGATATTCGCCGTTAAATACCTCTCGTTCGCCGCCCGGTGCCCACCAGAACCAGATCGTCTTAACTGGCTCGTCGGTCAGGTTTACCATTTTGTGAATTTTTCCTGGACGTGTATAAATTGCCGTACCGGCCGAAACTTTTCTTGTTATGCCGCCCACCGTCCATTCCGCCTGCCCGGAGAGAATATAATAAACCTCAGGCGCTGTGTGTTTATGGCTGTGATAAGTCTGACCCGGCGCCAACTGCCAAAGACCAAACTGGATGTCAGGGTTATCCAACTGGCCACCCTCGGATCCTCCAATTAGCGTCTTCCAGCGAGCCACGTTGAAATCGTTAACCTTCCAGGTGATGTCTGATTCGTCGATAAATGCCGGTGGTTCAACAGGATCAGTTTTTGCTGACTGACCCAGAGTAAACTCGCAGCAGAGCAGTGTGCCTATCACAATGGCTAACATGTGCTTGCCAAGTTGGTGCTTGTCTCGGCTCATCGGAATAATCTCAAACTGAAAAATGAAGTTGTGAACTTACGTTTAACAAAAGGTTTGATCAAGAGATTTTTGACGGGTTTTGATAGTTGGAAGCGCAGTTTTTACGCTGGATATTTAGGCTAACAGGGCAAGCTATCGATATTGCTGCCAGAGTTTTTCTCGATACTTCAATGGGTCCGCGAGTATGTTTTGTCTTGATTTTGCCACTTCTTTTTCAGTGATTGGTGTGAAGTCTTTTGCCAGAACATCGCCATTGAAATTCAGTAGGATATAGTTGAGCACCTCGCTCAATTCAAGGTCGGAAATGGGTGCTTGAGATGCGCCAGGTACTCTGGCCAGATAGTCTCTGCCCGCTGGTATGGCAGCTAGTTTCCCCGAGTCATTAATTAGTGACGGCACAGCGGGCGGTGAACCACGCCCGTCGGGAAGATGGCATCCACTGCAGTGCAGGAGATAGTTGACTCTTGGACTGCCCTGTATTGTGACGCTAGCGGAAAATAGCGAGGCGACGATAAAAAGGCGAGTCAAACTTTTCATGCAATCAGCAACTTATGATCAGCGGCGCTAGGCTTTGCCGATGACCAACGCAACGGTGCAATGATAGGCCTGACTTTCCGTACCAAAACACCAAAGAATGTCGTTTGCTTTAGCGGGGAAATAAACCGGCTTATCTCGTTCAGTACGGTGACAAAAGCACCGGTCGCATACCGGTTTGCCACAACAGTCATTGTAAGAAATGAGATAATCAAGATCATCAACGGGGTTTCTGCAAGTGCCGACCCAGGTGATGGGTGAAGGTTCAGCGCCAGGAGGACAAGAAGTCATGCTGCCGCCACAGCACGAACATAGCATGCCACCCAGTGCGCAATATCGCCAGTAGTCGCAGCTCTGTGGGTCACCAATTTCCTTTAGACCCTCAGCGCCAAAGGCGCGGGCGACCGGTAATAGCGGTAGTACACTAGCGCCAAGAAGTGCGGTGCTGACTTTGCCCAGAAAACCTCGTCTGGAACTTCTCTGTGCCAGTACACGTGTCTTCTTGTTCGTGGTCTGGTCTAGCCAGTTCAGGCTCTTTTCGATTAATTTCACGGGCTGTACTCCTTGACAGGTTCGTTAGCGTCGTTTTCCATTTCAAGCGCATAGTCTTGCAGGGTTGCGACTCCGGTCCGCATGGATTCAAACAAACTCTCCAGATGCTCTCGAGTATTCACAAGTCCTTTGCTGGCGAGGGTGCCGTCTTCGGCGATTAATACAGCAAAAGGTAACTTGCTCACGCCATAGCCAAGCCCAAGTTCCTGCGACAAGACATAGGCATTAAAATCTATCTCCAGGTCGTTGGCATAATTTTGGTGGCTCTCGAGTGAATCTCCGTCGCTGGCAAAAATTAGATTTACGTCCTCATAATTTGCCAATGATTTTGCGGTGGGCACTAGATTGCGACAGACCGGGCATGTGGGCGAAACGAAAAAGACGAGGGATGCGCCCTCAGATGCGCCACCAATGGTCAGTTTTCCCCCGGCAAGATTACTTGTGGCAAGCGCCGTGGTTGATTCGCCAATTTTGGGGCCGCTAGTCGGTGTTAAGGCACCTGCCGGCGCTACACGCTCGTGGAGGACACCAACTTGCCGGGTTAACGCAAAAACAAGTACCGATAATCCTATGACTGTGAGCCACAGGATAAAGTTTGAAATAATTAGCGCACTTTGCATCAATATCTCCAGGTGGCGATCGCCGTCTTGTTCGCTAAAAGTTGCGAAGTGCTGATGTAGAAGATGACGGCGACGAGTGTGGTGACGACAATAGTCGCGTAGTCCAGCCACACCAACTCTCTTGGTGCCGTGGGGAGCAAGGTGCCGAGAATAGCGAGAATGAGTAAACTATTGCGCAGTAGTAATGCCGGGGATATCAGTGAACCGGTTTCACCCACGGCTGAAAAATTACACCCGCAGTCTATATGGGTTCGGCCTCGTGCAAGATTGATGGCGATGGCCAGCGTATAGATAGATAGTAATGACGCACTAATAATAGCTGTTAGCGGCTGTAGTAACTGAAAAATCCAGAACAGCGCCAGACAAGCTTCTAAAATCGGTACAATGAACGACAGCATTGGTGTGATCGACGGGGGTACTAATCTATAGTCGTTCAATGTTGCTAGAAATGTCTGCCTGTCGTTGAGTTTGTGTATACCTGCAGTAGCGAATAGAACAAACATGCAGCAGGCGATGACGATAGAGACAACTTCATCGAACACGACTTCGCCGATCATCTTTGAAAGCCTTGTATAAAGGTCACAAAACTACCCACTTGTTTGATTGTTCTAACGGGCTTGGTCTTGGCGACGTCATAGACTCGTAAGGTCGAATCGACAGCGGTAACAGTCAATAAAGCCTCGTTGCTCTGGCCAACATGAATACTGGTTCCCTGAGTCTCAAGCTTAATTCTCGATATGCGTCTTTTGGTCTCTTTGTTAAAAACCCAGACTTCAGTTCCCGCATCCTCATGAGTATCTTTGCCACCTTGATGCATGAGGGTAAAAATCAGGTCGAGGTTTTTGTGATAGGCAAGAATTTGGCCTCCACCGGGTTTCCAACGCGCCTTTTTATCTTCTTTCGTCAAAATCGACCAAGGCTCAGTTAATGCAATTTTTTCCTCGTTGTAGGTCGCCTCGAATACCTCTCCCTCGAATGAAAGCAGAAGCCAGCCATCCTGTGTTGGCACAGGCTTATCGTATACCGGGTCCTCATCTATATCGAAGATAGATTTGGAACGTGTTCTGGCAGACTCTTTACCCTTGGTATCAAGCGTAATCAATTGGAGTGTGCCATCGCCGCAAATTTGCATAAATGAACGATTTTCAGATGGCATGATCAAGGAACAACCAGGGGTCGAAATCTCCCCAACAAAGACCCTGTCCTCGACATCGACAATGCTGACTGACTGAGCCGGCGTCAGATTGAATACACCCAAGTATTTATCTTCATTGAGCAAGCCAATGTATTGCCTGAAAGGTAATGCGGCGACTTTATTGGGTATTTTGATTTCTGCGGTCGGGCTGAGTGTTTTGCTGTCATAGACAGTCACGACGTCGGTTCTTTCTCCGCGGTCTACCCGCGAATAGTACGATTCAGCGGCATATATTTCATTGCGACCGAGGTGTGGTTGTACGGAAGGCGTAAATTTTGTTAACGACAACATACCGTGCATATCACCGGTTGCTGCATCAAAAATATAGTGGGGTCCGAATGATGATTTCACCATCACCCACGTGTCGCTAGGCTCTGACATGGTCTCTCTGGTGATCGTTTCAGGACTTATTTGGGCCAGAGCAAATGGCGCGTGAAAACACAAAGCAGACAGGAGTAACAGGTAGATTCGCATTTATTATTCCTCAAAGGATGTTTTGCGCGAATCCTGAGCGTATCACAGCAAAAACTAACTTGCATGCATCGTCAAATTAGAGCGACAGAGACTGACGTTCGTCCCGTGAAAGTATGGTTGTTGCGGCGACGTTTGCGGTGACGTTAGCGACAGTGATAAACATATCTACAACAAGGTCTACGGCGATCAATATACCAATGCCGGCCACGGGTAAACCCAGCGAAACATATACTGGCGCCATTATCAGCAACCCACCACTGGGTATGCCTGGCGAGTAGACGCTTAGAAAGCCGATTGCCGCAACGATAATAAACAACTCGATAACGCCTAGTTCAATCCCATAGAGGTTGGCAACAAAATAGGTGCCCGTCGTGCGCGCAATGGGCGATGCAAATTTGAACAGGGTGACCGCAATAGGCAGGACCAGACCTGATACTCGCTCTGAAATACCGAGCGCCTTGGTTGCAACAAAAGTCGCTGGTAGAGATGCTAACGATGAACGCGTGCCAAAGCCGACAATCTGTACAGGTGCGACTGCTTTTGCGAATTGTCGCATAGTCACGCGACCGAAAATTGCGGTGGTGGGGTATAACAATAGCGTCACCACGACAAGTAGACCGCAGGCAATAATGATGAACGTGCCAAGCACATTGAGCACCGTCATGCCCAGCGTCGCAGCCAATGGGAACACCAGTGCAAATATCCCTATAGGCGCCAACAACATGACCCAGCGAATTAACACAAACATCGCACTTTTTACTGCACTAAAAAAATCAACGAAAAGTTGTCTCTGGGCCTCTTCAATATAAAGCAACGATGCGGAGAACAAACCGGTGAATATCATTAGTGACAACATTGCGTTATCCACCATTGCCTTGAATGGATTGGTTGGCACAAGATTGACAAACCAGTCCCGAAAAGGAGGCAGACTAGCACTGCTAGCCTCGGTGGCATTTGTTGCGGCGAGTAGGGCTGCGCTGTCGGCGGAATCGATATCAATAAACGACAGTAAAACCGGTGCCACCAGTAACGTATAAAGGCACGAGAACACCAGCATAACAATAAACAGGCCGATCGTTCTGGAGCCCAGTTGGGCGATCATGCCTGAGTTTTTCTGCCCTGCGATCGCTGTGACGACCAGCGACATGAGAAGCGGAATGATCGTCATACGAATAGCGTTAACCCATAGTGCACCTATTGGTTCGATCATTGCTGGCAAAAAGCCTAGGCTCGGCGGTGCAACAAGAGAGTAGAGAATGCCGCTTGCTAGTCCGAGACCAAGGCTGATGAGGATGCGGGTAGAAAGGCTCATATGTGAGTTCAATTGTTGGCTGAGCAAACCAGTGTAAATAATATTCTCTGGATAATCGCGTTTTTTCTACCCAGTCTTATCGGCGTCATCAAAGGCTATGTGCTGGTAGCGGGGAATCCCTCCGACGCCTTTCAGTCGGTTATAATAATTTCGATTCCCCGATGTTGTTTGCGGCGATAGCAGAAGTATCCGATGACACTAGCTATCACGCTATTCTGCGGTAAATTGCTGTCTGAATTTAGCGAACGTTATTTTTTTCAGATTGTGCCAGCTTCTCAAGATACTCCGCGAGGTTTTTGTGCAAGTGGCCTATTGCTGACTCAAACCGGCCAAACAAGTAGTGCGTGTTAGCCCCGGAACCAATCGCGGCCTGAATATCGCTGACGACTTTGGCATCTTCTTTATTACCCGTATCAGAAAGAAATGACACATCTTTTCTAGCGCGCGCCAGCGCTTCGTCGGTAGCGACGCCACCCTCAGGATTCGGCAGTGTAAGCCGATAACTGAAATACCGCGTTCGAGTCGGAGACTCGGGTTCCGCGAAAGTCACACTATAGTGCTGGGCAAGTCTCGTGACTGATGCAAACGGAAATATGCGATTGACCAGCGTAACCATGCGATCCAGTGACAGGTTTTCGCGAGGCACATCACGTAATTTTTCTATGCGTCTGAAGGGAAAACAGACTCTGACATTCGGCCCCTGCATTTCAATGACATTTAGGTTGTCATACCCATAGGGATAGAATGACTCCGGATGTGTAGGCTTGATGTGGTAGCCTTCAAGGGTGCCCTCAGCCGTTAACTTCCAGTTGATATCATCGTGTGATTCGTCCGAATCAAACACAATTTGGTCATCTGTCAGCAGATCAGGTAATGATTCCAGTGCGCCCGGGCCAATGGGTTCGTCCTGCGTGACGAAGACAAGACCACTCTGAATATGCACGCCGTGAACGGGCACCAGGCCATTCTGATCTTTGTTGATGTTAGGAAAGCCCTGTTCATGCGGTATATATTCAAGCTGGCCGTCCAGTCGATATGCCCAACCGTGATAAGTACAGCGGAATATCTTTGTACAACCCGATCCTTCTGCAAGTTGCATCCCGCGGTGACGACAGGCGTTTCGAAATGCTCTGATCGTGCCATCCAGTCCACGGACCACGACCAGAGGCACGCCGGCAGAACTTCTCGCAACATAAGAGCCTGGCTCTGGTAAGGCTGCAACGGGACAAAATGGAATGGGTAGCCGCCGCATAAGGCGCAGTTCTGCGTCAAATCGATCTTGAGACGCGTAGTTTTCTACCGGCTCATACCAATCTTCATCACCCAGATCAGTCGTGCCGTTGTCAATATGATTGAGGATATGATCTAGAAGTTCAGCGTCATTTCGCATGATGTGTTGCTCGGACCGATAATGTCGAATGGTCAATGTAAAATTTGGCTCGGTCAGCGTCAAGACGAAATTGTGTTGGGTTGTGCCGCGGATGCCGACGAGGCGCCTCGTTAGGGCAATGTGGAATACTGAGCGTAAGCGGTTTTTTGATAATTCAGACCTTTACGGTGTAAAGCCATTGAGAGATGGTGGTGCTACGTGTACTGTATTGCTTGATCGTGACACCGCAGAATTTTCTTGTGGTGAAGTTACGGTAAACCCGCCCTCCATGAATATTTTTGATCCAGTATTCTATCTACACATTAAAATCTGTTGGAAAAACAATGACAAGACAATCAATTTTTATCACTGGTGCAGCCAGTGGTATTGGCAGAGCGACCGCAGTTCAGTTCCACGACCGCGGATGGTTTGTCGGCGCTACAGATGTTGACGAGGCAGGGCTGGCTTCGCTTTCTGATCAATTCGAAGGTGACTGCTTTATTTCTAGGCTCGATGTCAGTGACAAACCTGCCTACGATGAAGTGATCAGTGAGTTTGCTCAATCCTCAGGCGATCGTTTGGATATCCTTTTCAACAATGCAGGGATCGCTATTTTTGGCAAAATTGAGGACTTACCTTTTCAAAAGGTCATAGACACAGTCAATATTAATTTTGTGGGGGTGCTAAATGGCGTCCATGCGGCCATGGCACTGCTCAAACAAACACCCAATAGTTTGTGCTTCAGCACGGCCTCTTCAGCGGCATCCTTTGGGACCGCAGGTCTGGCGACATATGGAGCGACCAAGGCGGCGGTCAAGAGTTTGAGTGAAGCGTTGAGTGTCGAACTTGCGCGCCATGACATTAGAGCAGCAGATGTGTCTCCCGGTATTATCGACACGCCACTCTGGGAAACCCGCGGATACGTGAAGGGCGAGATGAAGCCTATCGCCAATGCAGCAAAAACCAATGTAAACAGAACAGATGCAGGGAGAACACTTTCCCCTGATGAAGTAGCAAGTTGTGTGTGGGAAGCCTATCAGGGAGATAAGCTTCACTATTATGTTCCCCCTGAAGTGGCTGACCACGAAAAGGCGAAGGTAGCCGATCCGGAAAAGATGAGAGATGCGCAGATTGGACGGCGAAAAAAATGAGTGGTTTTAAAGAAGGTTACTTTGATAACGGCAAAATCAGGCTTCATTACGCTGAAGCAGGTGAAGGTCCGCTGGTTATTTTTTACCATGGTTTTCCGCTGTTTTGGTTTTCATTTCATCATCAGATGACCGCGCTTCAGGAAAAGTATCGGGTCGTTGCTGTTGATGGTTTGGGTATTAATTTGTCTTCAAAACCTGAGGACCTTTCATTATATAAATTGGAAAATCTCGCTGCGCTGCTTGACCAATTCGCAAGACATCTGGCCGGTGATGATAAATTTTATCTGGTAGGTCACGATTGGGGCGGTGCGCTGGCTTGGTCATATGCTCAAAATTACTCAAACCGGCTGTTAAAGGTCGTCGGTATTAATGCGCCACCGACCAACCAATTGTTGGGTCTGTTGGAAGTGAACAAGGACCAGCAGAAAAGATCCTCCTACATGTGGTCCATGCGAAGCGGAAAGGTCCATCAGCAAATGACTGAGAATGCTGCCAACCTGCTGTGGCAAAACGCCTTTGCAAATTTGCGAAAACTGTCACATTTTACCGAGGAACACGATGAGACTTTTAGAGTGGGGCTAGCTCAACCGGGTGCTGTTGATGGCGGTATCAATTGGTACAGGGCTAATATCCCAGCGCTTGGCAATATCACAGAGGAAGACTATTGGCCTTCTCGTCACGCCAGCACTTCTGTTCCCGGTTTATTAATTTGGGGAGAAACCGATCAGACCTTTGTCTCCTCGTTTATCGATGATCTACCCGATTTTGTGACAAACCTTGAAGTTTTCAGAATCGCTGAAGCAGGTCATTCTCCAATGCTGGAAACGCCAGCGCTGGTCAATGACAAACTCTTGGCATTCTTTTCCCAGTAATAGATGTCCAGTAATAGATGCCCGGTGATCTGTGCCGGGTAATTATTTGCCGGCTGTTGGGT
>ERZ1047985.209-NODE-209-length-49748-cov-30.756686_pt1 | contig 49748 bp, 46 predicted proteins | sample MGYA00383097_ERZ1047985 | MGnify/ENA primary metagenome ERZ1047985 (study PRJEB29581, sample SAMEA5548367) | metagenome | biome: marine; feature: coastal; material: water | depth 50 m | study: Short-term variability in the microbial, nano- and picoplankton...
TCTTCGGTGGCACAGTGCTAGGTGACGCCCTGCTCGAGATTGCTGCACATCTGACGAATGCAGGAGATCCTTATTCGCTGTTGGTACGCGGGCTGCTGATCCCTGAAGGGTATTTTGAGGGTGGCAGTGCTTTTCCGCCGGGTAAATAAAAAGCACCTATCCAGAAAACGACGAATGCGGTTTTACTTCACAGCCGTATCTATTGTGACAGTTTTGTCTCGCGTGCTAGTAGCTGTTGCCGAATAGTTGCGTGATAAGCGCGATCAATCCTATACCCTGCATAGATACACGCGGCGATGAGACCCCAAATCATCGCAAATGGACCATCAAGCACACCCAGTGCATAGATTTTATCGGGGTGAATCTGGCTGGCCTCTACGCCCTGTGGAAAGTCGATGATGTCGAGCGCGACGCCGGCGACAACGTGACCGATGCCGTTGGTGACCTTGGCAAAAAAAGTGCGTGCAGAATAGAAAATGCCCTCCTGTCGACGCCCCGTGTTGACCTCATGGTCATCTGCTATATCGGCAAGCGCTGACATGACACTGATGTTGAGTATTGATCCACATGCAGAAGCAATTGTGCCAAAAAAGACGACGAAGCTAACAAGTGTCCATGTTGTGTTTTCGGGCGCTAGATCAAAAAGTCTTAGTGTGACTGCGCTTGACCAGGCGACGCTGAGACCGGCGGCAGACCATACGATCGCCCAGCGTTTTTCGATAATTTGATGAACCCGCGCAGTCACAGTAAAGCCAATCGCATAACCAAACACGTTGCCCAGAATCAGCCAACCAATTTGTTGGTCGGTGAATTCCCAATAGAATGTCGACATGTATAGCCCGAGTGTTTCATGGGTACCGATTGTGATCGACAAGAAAAACAGTCCCAATAGCAAAAACAAGTAATTTCTATTCCGCATGGCGGAATACATTTCTTTGAGAAGCTGACTAGTGCTGAAAGGGGGTAAGTCAGTGGGTATCTTCTTCATTTTGGGGATTTGGGAGCGCGTAGCGTAAGCCGAACCTAGCATGCACACGATAATGAGGCTTGTGCAAAATATCACGACGGGGTTGTACGCCATTTGAGTCATGCGGCCATTATCAAAGCTCGGAAAGATGAGAAACCAAACGACAACGTGCATGACGATAACACCGATGTAAGTGAACACATTGTTGTAACTCATGACGCGAGTGCGTTCGATATAGTCATCTGATAGTTCTGCGCCCATCGCAAGATGGGGTACAGCAAATAGTGTTGAGCTGATTCGCATGAGAACAGTGAAAAATGCAAACCACGCGAACAGATCAAGTCCCTCGATGCCTGCAGGCGGATTAAAAATAAAATAGATGGTGACGACTAGTGGTAGTGGCGCTGCAAACATAAACGGATGTCGGCGCCCAAGTTTGGATCGCCAGCGATCTGATATAGACCCGATGAGTGGGTCGGTGATGGCATCAGAGATAATGCCAATGGTGACAGCGGCAGCAGTGAGTGTACCCGAGAGACCGAGTATCTGATTGTAGAAAAAGAACGTCAGAGCATTGAATATCCAATTAGTCGCGGCCTCCCCTGTAGCGCCGATGCCAAAAGCCAATTTGGTTGGCATAGCAAGTCTTGATGATTCAGTCATGGCGCTTCATCTCGCGTTTGATTTCCTGTTTCATTCTATCCAATACACGCAGGCGCGATACCGCGCCTCAATCAAGTGCCTTTGGCACGCAGCTTCCGGCCTGGTAAACATCGAGTTTGTCTAGATTCTGCAACACGGTGATGTCCTGCAACGGATCACCATCGACGACGATAAAGTCAGCGACTGATCCTGATCTTAGTGTGCCGATGGTGCCTGCCGGGTCTAGCATGAGCCCCCCATTTTTGGTGGCACAAATGATCGCTTCCGCTGGCGACATAGAGAACAGGTCAACAAAATATTCCAGATCTTTTGCGTAAGAGCCGTGGGGCGCGATGCTGATACCATAGTCGCCGCCAACAACAAGTTTGATGCCTGCTGCCCTGAGTTTTTCTACGCTAGCAATCGTCGCGTCAATTTCTGCTTCGTAACCTTGTGCCTGCACTGTATGGCGACTAATGCCGAGACTTTCGCATTGAGCGAGGTATTGAACTTCCCATGCGATGGCAGGACCGATAAATATTCTTTCACGATGCTCAACCAGGAGCGCCACTGTTTCATCGTCCAAATAGTTCGCGTGACCGATGAAGTCGACACCTGCATTCACGGCTTGTCTAACAGCCGCTGAGCTGCGTGCATGACAAGCAACTTTAAGATTTCTTCTGTGTGCTTCATCGACTGCCGCAATGACCTCTTCATTCGTGAACGACAACTCGCCGGGTGGGTTAGTGGGATTAATTGCTTCACCGTCGATAAATATCTTAACCACATCAACGCCCAGTCGCCGTTGTTCCCTTACGGCTTTTCTTACCGCCCAGGGTCCATCAGCAATCTGTGAGAGTCCGCCATCGAAATCAACATTGCTGGCGGTTGCGCCGAGATCGCGACCGGCTGCCATTAATCGGGGACCGCGAATCTTGCCAGTATTAATCGCATTTCGCAGCGCCACGTCAATAGCGTAGGTTGATCCGAAGCTAACAGCTGATGTGAATCCTGCATTCAGCATCAAACGCGCGTTACCGACGGCGGTGATCGTGGCTTGCTCTACCGAAGAATCCCCGATTGAGAAGGGGCTTGAATCATCGAAAGACAGATGAGCGTGGGTCTCGGTCATGCCTGGCATCAGAAATTTTCCGCCCAGATCAATCACGTGGTGCGTTGAGCTTTTCAAATCCTCTGCATTGCCTGCAAAACGCACTGATCCGTCTTCGACCAAAAGCACGCCGCGGTCAATGATATCCTCTGATTCGGCGGTAAACAGTCTTGCATTCGTGAATAGTGTGGACACTCTGCAGGCCTCGGTTAGTCAGTAAAAAAAGATGTTTTCATTTCGCCGTTGGGCCCATAGACAGGTTCTCCCCGTTCGACGAGATATGCCTGATTAACGCTCTCAACAATTTTTGCTCCCATCAGGAGCTCTACCATTTTTAGATAGTTTGGGTGTGTAAAATGTGCCGCAAGCGAATCGCTGTCTTCCCACAGTTCGTAAACCTGTATGCGATTCGGTACCGATGGGTCCGGAGCAAAACAATAGTCTCGACAACCAGTCTCTTCTACTCTGGTTGCCATCTGTACATCTTTGGTGATGGTAACCGCGTGGTCACGATCGGCCTGACTTTCGAATTCAAGTGCAGCTACAACGACGATCATTATTCTCTCCTTTGACTAAAATTTTAGACGAGCTCAGTGCGAGTCCAACGTCTGTACGAAGGGCCGTCGGGACCTCGTTTTTCCTTGGCATGTTCGGGATACACCGAGGCAGTATACAGATCACCGTGCGCGTCCATCGCGAGTTGGTGGATATAAATTGCGATATTTTCGACCCGTGATTTCACTTGGCCTGTCTCTTCATCGAGGATGGCAAGATTGCTCATTTTATCGCTGGCGTAAATTTCGTTTCCGTAGCTGGCGAGGCTTAACGGCATAATGTGTGTCCACTCATCGATGTACTCACCAGAAGCATCTAGCCGCTGAATCCTGTGAACGCAGTCTTTATCTGGCTTGGTCCGATGTGCTTCTATTTGTCCCGGTACGGTCATGTAGTCGTGAAAATTTCCGCCACACAAATCTGCGACAAGTAGCCGACCCTTGGAGTCCTGCGTGAGCGCATGCGGTGTATTAAATTGCGCCTGCCCGCGTCCCCACTCGCCAACGGATTTGATATATTCGCCTTCCGGCGTGAACCAGACTAAACGTGAATTCCAGTACCCGTCTGCCACAACAATGTTGCCATCCAGCTGCACAACAACAGCCGTTGGCCCATTAAAGTGCGATGCGTCACATCCCCATTCGCCGAAGGTGCCAAGGGTGAGCAGTAATTCGCCATCCGGCGTGTACTTTTTTACGGTGTGCCCGTCGCGATCAGTCGTCCAGAACATGCCATCTTTTTCAATGTATAGCGTGTGGCCGCCAAGCGCAAAACCACGCTCCCCAGAGGGTCCCCATATGCCTAGATACTCGCCTTCGCGATTGAACATGGATATGCTGCTTTTCCCCATCTTGTCGGCCATGGCGAGCGGGTGGGTTGCCCAATGCTCGATATCGCGGGTGAAAGCGTAAATAATGCCAGCTTCATCGACGGCGATGCCGGAACCCATTTCAAAATGCATACCAGCCGGGTATTTTGGCCAGCTAGATACCAGCTTGTAGCCCGATCGAGGATCATCGGTTTCCGTGTTGTTATCTACATCATGATCGGTACACATATTGAAACTCCGTCTTATCTGAGATGTCACCGCAGTGGCGTCGGATACTTTGGGTGTTAGGTTCAGAGAGCGTACGACCCCGTGTTAACGCGTCCGGCACTTTCTCGTCCAAAGCATAACACCATCGACGGTTCCCGCCTTTGTTACTGTGCATCAGTGTTTCCCAGTGGTGCCGGTTTTCCCTGCCCCTGTGAGTCGTGCCTCCCTAATGGCTTCGGCGAATGCTTTCAGCGTCCGCCATGACATGGAATATTTTGTCCCAGTCACCTGCATTGGTAATGCCTGAGATCTAGCGACCTAGCATGAATAAGCTTTTGCGACCCAGCTTGAATGGGCTTTGAGAGCGCGTAAACCGGAATCTGGCAAAGCTGCCAAACGCTCTTGAATGTAAAAGAAAGTATTCATAATGACAAGCAAGCTTGACTAAATAGATTTGCGTGGGTAAAGTAAAGCTCACTTTACATACCGAGCAGGAAACAATGATGGATGAATCTACAGATGACAGCTGGCAAGCAGAAAATAATAGAAAAGCGAAAAATCTTGCGGGATGGTCGATCGCATGGTTAGGAGGTACCGCACTGCTGGCATTCGGACCAAAGTATATGTGGGACTATTCGACGTTGCCCACACTAGGTGCAGTGCTGCTTAATTTGGTCGTAGGTCTCGCCATGGTGATGGCCTTGGTCCGTTATATCAGCGGGCTGGATGAACTTGAAAGGAAAATATTTCTCGACGCTGCCGGATTAACACTGGGTGTGACGCTAGTCTGCGGTAGCTGCTATGAGCTGTTGGAAGATGCAAAGCTGATTCCTTACCAACCCGAAATTTCTCACTTATTTTATCTTATGGTCATCTCTTTCGCCGTCTCTGTCTTTGTTGGTAACCGGAGATACAAGTGAAAAATCGACTCAAGGTTTTACGGGCAGAACGTGATTGGACTCAAGCTCAACTGGCATTCGAACTGGATGTCTCTCGGCAAACTGTTAATGCGATTGAGAAGGGTAAATTTGATCCTAGTTTGCCACTTGCGTTTAAGGCTGCCCGACTTTTTGGTCTAGCCATTGAGGAAATATTTCTTGATGATGCAGCATCGTGATTGCTAGCGGAGGATTGGTTGACTCGCAATTGAATAGACGTGAGGGAAGCGCCATACTTTAGATTTATTCAGCCAAGAGCCAATGATGAGAGTACGCGAAGAAATAACCAACGGTCGGATAGAGGGGTTTTGCCAGCCTGAGTTCAAGAGCGTTGCGGAACAATTTATCAAAAATTTTGAAGGCGAAGAGGTGGGCGCTTCTATCTGCATGACACTAGAAGGTGAAACCGTCGTCGATCTCTGGGGTGGATTAAAAGCGGGATCAGATGCGGCTGATTGGAATGAAGATACCGTTTCAGTTGTGTTCTCTTGTACGAAAGGCGCGACCGCTTTATGTGCGCATCATCTTATAGATCAAGGCTTGCTGGATATACATGAGAAAGTAGGGCAATACTGGCCAGAATTTGCCACCAATGGTAAAGAAGACGCGACGGTGGAAATGATGCTGAACCACAGTGCTGGTGTGCCAGCCTTGCGAGAACCAATCAAAGCAGGTGGTTATTGCGACTGGGACTATATGGTTGAAAGACTAGGCGCGGAAGCCCCATTTTGGAAGCCCGGCTCGCGTAATGGTTATCACATGATGACTTTTGGCTGGACGGTCGGTGAGCTGGTCCGTCGGGTCAGTGGTAAAAGCCTTGGCACCTATTTTAGAGAAAACATTGCGGAGCCGCTTGGGCTCGATTTTGCGATCGGTCTGCCGGAAGCGGAGCATCCTCGAGTCTCTAGAATGCTGCGATGGCGGCCAGAAAAAGGCCAGCAGCTCCCGCCCTTTACTCAGGCGCTATTACGCGACCGAAATTCTCTGCAGTATTTGGCTTTCATGAATTCCGGAAAACATAAAACAGATGCAACCGTATCATGGCTTGCCGAGCTGGGTGGTGGCGGCGGTATTACTAATGCCAGAGCCTTGGCAGGGATGTATGCACCCCTTGCTAATGGTGGCAAGCACAACGGAGTCCGCATTGTTAACGAAGATCAGATTCTGAGAATGAGTGGTGTCTCTGCCGCAACGCTAGAAGATGCAACCTTGCTGATGCCATCGCGTTTTGGATTAGGTTTCATGCGATCAATGGATAACCGGCATCGTTCGACTGGCAGTATGGAAACGATGATTCTCGGGCGTGAAGGCTTTGGTCATGCTGGCGCTGGAGGCAGTGTCGGGTTTGCTGACCCTGAAGCTAGGTTGTCACTTGGATATTCAATGAATCAGATGGGTGCAGGCATTCTTTTGAACCAGCGCGGTCAATCCCTGGTGGATGCTGCGTATACGAGTCTCGGTTATCGTACCAACGAGTCGGGCAACTGGGTGATGTAAACGGCCAACAACAAGGTCACTGAATGCGCATTGGCGTGATACTCGGTGGTCCATCATCTTGACCTGTCTTTATGTCTTGTGGCTTATTGTCTGTCTTCTAAAGTTTATTGACAACGAGGAACCAAAACGATGGGACGACTAGATGGCAAAGTAGCACTGATTACCGGTGGCGCTCGCGGTCAAGGAGCGGCCGAAGGTAAATTATTTCGCGCTGAAGGTGCCGAGGTCTATTTGACGGACGTGCTGGTTGACGAAGGTCAAAAAACAGCCGCGGAGATTGGCGCGACATTTATCGAACACGATGTCACAGACAGTGCGGCCTGGGCTGAAATCGTTTCACGTATCGATCAGGAAAATGGTCATCTGGATGTGCTCATTAATAACGCGGGTATCTTTCATATGGTTGGCCTAGTTGAAACTGAAAGACAACTTTGGGACCGTACCATTGCAATCAACCAGACAGGCGTGTTTCTGGGGTTGCAGGCTGTCTCTGACATCATGATCCGTCAGCGGTCGGGATCAATCATCAACATTTCATCTATTGCCGGGTTGCGCGGCTCTGGCGGGGCGTTTGCCTATGGCGCGAGTAAGTGGGCGGTACGTGGAATGACCAAAAGCGCCGCTCAGGAATTGTCTCCGCACGGCGTTCGCGTTAATTCGATTCACCCGGGTATCATCGAAACCGCGATGGTTGATGAATTCAGTCGTAAGGGAATCAACGAAAGCATTCGCGAACGTATTCCCATGGGTCATTACGCTGATGCATTAGAGGTTGCCAAGCTTGCGCTATTTCTTGGCTCGGAAGATAGCAGTTACTGTAGTGGTTCCGAGTTTGTTGTTGATGGTGGTATGACGGCTTAAATCGATAATTTACACGCACAAAAACCTAACTCACGGAGAGGCTAAATGGCCCGAATCAAATTGTTATCCGACGAAGAACTGGACGACGCGACGCTTACAACAGTTCAGGCGATGGAAAAAAGCGGGGCTGATACCTCTACCATGCGAGGTCTCGCTAATTGTCCAGAATTCTTTAAATCCTATTTCCAGTTTTATGGTCCGGCGCGACAAGGACACTCGTTGTCTGAAGCGTTGATCGAAATGGTGAGGCTTAGAATTGCTAGACACAATGATTGTTTTACCTGACTCAATGCTCGACTTCTGCAGTCTGCAGAAGAATTAACAGAAGAAAAAATCACACGGCTAGATCTCGATAAATCACTCAAGGGGTTTTCTGACGCAGAGCAACTGGCGCTTGAATATGCTGACAAAATGGCAACCGATCATCACAACATGAGTGACGATTTTTTTGATCGCCTGAAGCAACACTATACCGACGAGCAGGTATTAGAGCTTGGCATGATGATAGGCCAGTTTATTGGTTTCGGCAGAGTCTTGATGGTGTTGGATCTAGAATCTAAATTCTGTGCGGTTGAAGGAGCGAACCTCTAAGCCAGTAATTTTGCCGATAAACGATCAACACTTGCTGCGATAGTGCGTCCGCTCTTTGGCGACAGAAGTCGCAATGAGCGGCATATCATCTCCTGCTTAAACGGGTCCAGGCTTGCGTTTCCTTGTCGTGCAAATGCGTGCTGTTAAAGACTTCTGTCACGACACAGTATTCAAGCTGAAGCTCATTTGGGTCTTTGAAATAGATGGACTGGCACCAGCCGTGATCGACAATATCTGTGACATCCACTGCTTTTGAGCGAAGGTGTTGCTTCCTAGCCTCAAGATCAGCCGGACTGTCAGCCTTGAATGCAAAATGCATCACACCGCCCGATATACCGAGGCCGCGGTTGATGCCGGTATCGAAATCGTCGCGGATGCCCGGGACCTCATTGCATTCCATAAACGCCAGCATCTCGCCATTGCCTGTATCTAGAAACGCATGTCGTATTGTGCCGCCTGCGGTGGGACTCATCACATCACATACTCTGGTGTTAAAACCGAGTATGTTTTCATAGAAATCAAGCGTCGCATCCATATCATGGGTAGCAAGACCAACATGGTGAAAACCGTTGTTGTTCATCTAAACTCCTTGTTGCAGCAACAAAAGGACAGGTAAGGGTCGAGTTTACTAAAGCGTGAGTGGAAAGCGAATTCGATCGTTTCCGATAGCAAAAGCTCAACAAAAGATCGCAACAGTGATATGTTTCTGTCCAGGTACATCTTGAGGGTGAGCGAATGACGAGCGATAAACGACAAACAAATGATGGTTTATCTACCATAGATGATCAGTCGGTCGAGGATACCCGTCCATCCCAGGCTGTTGAGAAGCATGAACGATTGGACAGAATAAGGGATGAAATTCTTCGATTGGGTCTGGAACGGCATGTGCTTGATCTTGAACTTTATGGCTACACTATTCTGGAAAATGTGAAGCCATTGTCATTCTTCGATGAATTGCGTGAGACGATTTTAAGGCTTGGTGAAGAGGATCGAGCGGCGGGTAGGCGTATTCCCCTGTCAGGGAAAGAAGGAAAGAGTTACTTAGTGACGTGGCTGCTGGCGAGAGGGCGAATTTTCGAAGAGGCTGTCATGGCTGAAAAACCTTTAGCTTTGATCACGTGGCTGATGGGTGAGAGTTGTCAGATAAGCAGTAATCACGGTCATATCCGGGTCGATGGTGACCCGCCACAGGATATGCATACGGATACACCGATGGTACCCGATCCTGTGCCTGAGGCTTCTGCAGCATCAAATATGATGTGGGTAACAGATGACTTCAGTCTCGAGTCTGGTGCGACGCTTGTTGTGCCAGGGTCGCACAAACGACGAAACAGCCCGCCCTACGGTGCTAGAAGTATGGCTATTCCTATTGAAGCGAAAAAAGGTTCTGTTGTTGTTTTCAACGGAAATCTTTGGCACGGCGCTGGTGCCCGCACAATCCCGGGTGAGCGTGTAGGCATGACGGTGTATTTCAACCGTATGTACGCAAGGCCGCAGGAAGACTTGAATGCCGTGATCAGTGATGAGGTCGTCGCGAGAAATCCAGCAAGATTTGCGCATTTGATCGGGCGTAACAACCCGTATCCAGCGACGGACTTTGGTTTCTTTAACTTAAAAGGCGCGCCTTACTTTGGTAAGACGATTGATCCCCGAGGATAAGGCCTTTCAGGTAAAAGTCAGTGTTGTTGAATGAAGCGGATCAGGGGTGAAACCACTTCACCCCTTGTATTACTGCGTTGAGTTAATTGTTTTTTAATCGCTTGTTACAGACCGAGATAGTCTTCGTAGTTTTTGCTATAAAACCGGTCTAACTCCTCAGTGCTTGCTTCGACGGCGTCGAGACTTTCCTCGAAATCTCCAAACGGATCCTTGCCGCCCTCTGGGTGTGGATAGTCGGTGTTAAACATCAGAATATTTTTGCCGACGTTCTTCAAAATCCAGCCGGTATTTTCAGTATGAAGTGGCGCGACGCGAATCTGTCGTTCGAAATACTCTGAGGGTTTCATGGAAAGTTTTTTCAGGCTTTGATCAAACTTGCCGAGCAACGAGACACCCATATCAAGGTTCATCAGTGAGGCAGGCACCCAATTAGCACCAAGTTCGATAATGCCAATTTTCAGTTTTGGAAAACGCTCCAGTACACCGTCAAAGATCATGCAGGTTATCCATCGTTCTATTGTGTGGTGGATAACAGGCAAGTCTTTAGGTTTGGTGGTTTCGATGTTGCCAATATTGCCTGCCAGTACCCTTTCAGTCCCGGTGTTCATATAAACCGATGGCATGTTCTGGCCACTACCGATATGTAGTGTCACCGGCACGCCAGCTTCTTCCATCATCGCCCAAAGTGGGTCATAGGCGATATGTGAAGGGGCTCTGCCTTCAACCGCATCGGAACCTATCCAAATAGCATTGATGCCTAATTCTAACGCGAGTTTCAGTGAAGTCTGTGCACGCTCAGGATCTCGTAACGACAGGTAACCAACTGATTTCAGCTGCGTGTCATCAGCGCAAAAGTCTGCCATGCCGCGATTGAGTGCATCACAACCGCCATAAACCACTTCAAGATCCTTCGATCGAGCAAACCGACCGGCGCCAACTGAGGGGAAGATGAGTTGCGAGGTCACACCCATAATGCTCAATGCGTCGCTGCGTTCGCGCTTTTCGACCGCGCCGTATGCGCTCCACATGTTGCGTTTGCCGGGGTGCGCAAAAATGTCAGATTTTAACGCCGCTGTGAGCTCTGGGTTCTGGCCAGCCAACCGCTTGTCTGCGGCTTCGATGATAGGGTCAAGCGCAGGCATGTTGAGGTCGAAAACACCTGTGTCCAAATTGTCTTTTACATATTCTGTTGCGTAACTTTCCAGCCAGCCTCGTCCTTCAATGATATGGCTATCTGCATCGTGAATGACGCGTCCCTCGCGGTGCGACATATGTCCTCCTAAAATGGTCATGAGTTTCGATTTAAAAAAATATTAATATATAGTTCATATAATAACAACCCTGTTGCCATATTTGTTACTGGGGGTGCCAGCAAAGTGTGCTAGCAAAGTGTGCTAGTGAAGCAAGCTTTCAATTCTCCTAAGACGAATTTCACGATCTTGTCGATCAGGGGAAGATTTTATCAACCTCGAAACCATGATGAGCGGCCACACCCTATGCGGCGCTGCTCCTCTATCGCGGTTCCCCAACGTGCCTCGTTGGTCAGGTTGTGTTGTGGAAATTGACGCGATCATCCATGCGGGCATTTGACGACAGCTCAACCAGCCGGCGCCTAAGGTATTGCGCTTTAGCGAACGTCGGGTATCAGAGCTGGAGGAAACCACTCACAATTAATGACTGCTGGATGCCCTTCATAGACTCGCATCCCCATCATGTAGGGTCCTGCGGGTACCGGCAGCCAGTTGTTAGTCTTGGCTGGCCGTGCCGCACTGATGGTCAGCGTCAAGCTGCCATCCTGATCGTAGACAAGCCCCGGGGTGCGATCGCTAATAGACCAGCGATCAATTTCGTTCTCAACAAGATACATGTCCATACCATAGGCCGTTAATGACCAAAAGGCATTGCAGGGTGGTAAAGCATTGGCCTCAAATTTTAAAAGAAGCGGCGTTGAACCGTCGGGTCTATTGCCCGTTGCGTCTGATTGCACAATGTAGGAGCGGTTTTCAATAGCCTGATGGCCACCTAGACCGAATTTGGCGCCTGCCGCGCGTTTAAGAATGTCGCCGTCAAAACCGGTTGCGCTGCGCCCGGTACTCCAGCCGTTTTTATGCACGGTGCCCGCTGCATTGCGCCCCGTGATAAGTTTGTCCCCTTCCTCAACTCCAGCAGCCAGTGCGTCTGCCGAAACACTGTCCGGATCATCTACGATTGCCTGTGCTTCTGCAGAGAGTTTCGGGTGCCAAAGCGCCGGTTGGTCGAGTGCAACGTAGCTTTTTAGTTCGGTGAAAAATTCCGCACCTGCTTTATGGATACCCGTTGGGCGACCGGCTCGCGCTGTTCGTTCGGTGGGGTGAGAGGGTGGTGCTGTTACGCGAATACTTCGCTGCAGAGAACGTGCCTTTTCGATATCTTCCGGCGACTCAACAAGCACCCGAACAATGACCCATGCCGTGGGAGTGCCAATCGTGACGATATTGCCAGCATCGTTGGCCGGGGGCGTGTCTGGGTCGAACGTCACCTGAACGCTGGTACCTCCGACGCCATGGTGGCGACGACAAACATAGGCGACATGTGTATAGGCATCAAGCACCATCACGTTCCAATACCGGTTCGGGTGATCCATAGGCGGGACATCAATCGTTAAATCACCATGACGCAAGTCATACCAGGCGGATGAGTACAGCGTATCGTTATTCGGCACGACGATTGCCCGATCACTTGGTGTCGCCAGATCATCAACGTGGTTCATCGTGCCGCTGTCGTTCTTCGAGCACAGTAGCAATCGGGTGCGGTGTACCGATGCCAAGGGAAAACCCCAGATGTATGCTTCAGCGGCAGGAGAGATCTGAGGGGGTAATGAAGACTGAGACATAACGATGAATGGGTTTCCTTAAAAAGCTTTAGATAGTGAGTTAGATTTTGCCGATCGCTGACAGAATTCGCTCTGGGGTAAAAGGTTGTTGCGTCACTTTTCCGCCTAGAGGACTTAAAGCATCGTTGATGGCATTCATGATTGCCGCTGCTGCCGCACCGGTGCCAGCTTCTCCGGCGCCTTTAGCGCCAAGTTCTGATTCGCTGGTGGGAGTCTCAATATGCGCAACTTCAATGTCAGGCACATCGGTCATTGTCGGTAGTAGGTAGTTAGACATGGTGCCGTTTAGCAGCTCTCCTCGGTCGTTATACCGACATTCCTCAAACAGGGCGCCGCCGATGCCTTGCACGACACCACCACGGATTTGTTCGTCGACTAATTGAGGATTGATGACTCTGCCGCAATCTTCGACAACGCAGTATTTTTTGAACGCGATCAGGCCGGTCTCGATGTCGACCTCGATGTAGCAGCCTTGTACGCCGTTGGTGAAGGCAAAGGGGTATTGTCTCGGGACATAATGGCGAGTTGCTACCAGCTCCGCCTGAAAGTCAGGCGGTAGGGTGTCTGGGCGAAAATAACAAATGCGCCCAATCTCGGATAAAGGCATGCGCACTTCTCCGTCTCTGTGGTTTATCACATTGTTTTCGCAAATATCCAGTGAGTCAGCATCCGTTTGAAGCATAATCGCCGCGACTTCAAGTATGTTTTCACGCAGTGCTTTACCCGCCTGAACTGCCGCCTCACCAGCAATACCTGCGCCACGCGACCCCCATGTGCCGCCACCATAGGGTGTTACATCGGTGTCACCGGTGATGACTTTGATGCTATCTAAAGTGATGCCTAAGGCACTTGCGACGCACTGTGCCACGATAGTCTCTGAACCCTGTCCCTGTTCAGTGACGCCAATGGCAACGGTCGTATTGCCGTTGGCATCGAGTCTAACAGTCGCGCCATCCTGCGCAGTGATAGGTGCTCCACCAACCCCGTATGAAGCAGCACCCGGATTGGTCATTTCGATAAATGTTGCGATCCCGATGCCGCGATAGACGCCTCTTTCGCGGGCTGCGGCCTGATCTTTACGCAGCTCCGCATAATTGATCATTTTTTCTAGTTTATCGAGACTCGCCTGGTGTGAAAGTTTTTCAAAAGGAAGACCGCTGGCGGAAGTTGTAGGGTAGGCGTCATCAGCGATGAGATTGCGGCGCCGAATTTCCAACGGGTCCATCCCAATCGCCCTTGCAGCATCATCGACCATACCTTCGGTGATCATCGTGACGATAGGGTGACCGACAGCCCGGTACTGTGACATGGGTGTTTTGTTTTGATAGACAACCGTGGCTCTACCTTTGTAGTTTCGATTCCTGTATTGACCGCCGGTAAAATTCAACACTTGCAGGGCTTCCATAGCGCTGGTTCTAGGATAGGCGGAATAGGGCCCAACGCCGGTCCAGTCATCGATCTCGAAAGCGGTAATTTCACCGTTCGCCGTGACCGCGACGCGGGTGTCTATTCGATGATCGCGAGCATGAATGTCTGAAAGAAAGGACTCGCGTCGATCAGCAACAAACTTCACGGGGCGGCCCAGCATGTAAGATAAGGCCACTGTTGCGAATTCGTCAGGGTAAGCGTGCACCTTGATACCGTATGCGCCTCCCACATCGTTGCAAATCACACGTACCTTGTGCGTGTCTAATCCAATGTGCTTTGCAAATAGGCTTTGCATCATGTGTGGGGCTTGAGTTGATTGGTAGATCGTCATCTGATCGTCAGCGGAATTGAAATCAGCTACGATGCTGCGGCTTTCGGGACACACGCCGGTGTGACGGTTTGAAATATAGCGCTCTTCAATGATGTGCGCTGCATGGTCAAAAGATGCACCTACATCTCCGGCATCCATCGTTCGACGCCAGGCCAGATTGTCACCCAGCGACTCATGGATAATCTCGGCATCTTCTCCTAAAGCGGCTTCCATATCAGTCACGACCGGTAGAATGTCCCATTCAACTTTAATCAGTTCGAGGGCATCCTCAGCCAGCGCTCGTGTGCTTGCAACGATTGCGACAACGGGTTCACCTTCCCAACTGGCTTTTTCAATCGCGAGTGCGTGTTGCTCTGCTGATTTCATCCCCTCAAGATGCGCGAGAACACCGACCCAAGGCGCACAAACCTCGGCTATATCGTGCCCGTCAACCACTGCAACAACGCCAGGCGCTTTGATCGCTTGGTTTTTATCAATTTTGTTTATCCGGGCGTGTGCATAGGGCGAGCGGAGAAAAGCGACATGTACCATACGAGGCAATTTTGTGTCGTCAGTATAGTTCCCCCGGCCATTCAGCAGGCGTTTTGCATTGGGACGGGGTACGGTCCGCCCGATGTAGCTATTCGGTCGGAACAGGTGATTGTCATTAGAGGCATTAGTCATCTTGCTCACCTACGCGCGCGTTCCTTGTTTGCGCTACCGTCTCTACGGCATCAACAATGGCTTCGTAACCGGTACAGCGGCAGTAGTTACCGCTTAGATATTCACGTATTTCTTGGCGGCAGGGTTTTGAATTTTGGGTCAGTAGTTCCGCCGACATCATGAGCATTCCCGGCGTACAAAAACCGCATTGCAGCGCGTTTCTGGCGTGAAATGCATCCTGTAAGTCGCGGAACTCGCCGCTTTCTGAAGCACCTTCAATCGTGGTGATTTCGTCACCCTCAACTTGCACCGCAAGCATTGTGCAAGCGCGCGCTGTTTGTCCATTGATGTTGACCGTGCATGCACCGCAGACGCCTGATTCGCACCCGACATGGGTGCCCGTGAGTTCTAATTCAATTCGCAAAAAGTCAGCTAAAGACATACGTGGCTCGACAATTTTTGCCTGCAACTCGCCATTAACACTTAACGAAATGAGTCTTTTTTCTGTCGTCATCTATTCCTCGCCGTGGGCCAATACAAACTGTGCAAGAACGCGCCGGGTGAGCACCTTGGCATAGTGCATTCTGAGTTTTGCTGAACCATGGGTATCATCGGAAGGATGCAGATCTTCAGAAAGTGCAGCGTCCAGTTCGGCAGGCGGCACATCATTGATGGCGCAACCCTCGATCACCGAAATAGTATTCACGGCCAGCATGGGGGTGTCATCTGTACCGAAGAATACCATTTTCAGATCTTGAACAGATTGATGCGTTACCTTTCCGTGTGCAGCAACGCCACACATAGCGTAACCGGTTTTACGTCTTGCTATTTCGTGGAAGGCAGACCGAAACCCGACGCGGTTTTTTGGCACATCGACGCGGGTAAGAATTTCATCGTGGTCTAGCGCTGTTTCATATCGACCAGTAAAGAAGTTTTGCGCAGCAATCGTACGTTTTGAACCAGCTCGCGCTAATTCAAAGTTCGCGCCCAAGGCACACAAACATGCGGGAAGTTCTGCGCCGGGATCAGCCATGGAGACACTGCCTCCGATAGTGCCGCGGTTCCGAATCGCAGGGCTGCCAATTTCAGGTATTGCCATTTTGAGTAAGGGCGCATGCTCGGCAACCAGTGCCGAGGTTTCAATTTCCCGATAACGGCTTATTGCACCTAAACTAATGATGTCTTGGCTTTCTTCTATTGAAGACAGCGCGCTCAGCCCGTTGATGTCGATTACAGTCTCGGTAGACCTTAACCGTTGATTAAAGTCAGGAACGAGGCTTTGACCACCGGCTAGAATTGCAGATTCGGCACCATGACGGCGACGTAGTTCTAATGCTTCTTCCAGTGATGCAGGTTTGACGTAATCAAAGGGTGCTGGTTTCAATACTCCTCCTGGCGGTGGCTGGTTGATGCCCCTGTCATAAAAATGAGCCGTCTATACCTCGTTTCAGTCGTCAGCTGGCCAAACCTCATTTAGTACTCGGAAGGCGGTCATCGCCACTGGCCAACCTGCATAGTGAGCAACATGGGTAATGGCCGCTTCGAGCTTTTCTCGGGGTATGCCGACATTTCGAGCACCAACAAAATGCAATTTCTGCTCTGATTCCCTGTTCAATGCAATCAAGGTTACGCAGGTAGCGAACGAACGATCAGCAAGCGCAAGATCATCGCCCTGCCAAAGGTCGCCGAATAAGTGTTCAATCGTGTAAGTACTAAATTTTTCCGGCAGCGGTATGCCTCCGGCACCTGTGCCCTCGAGCAACTTGCCTACCATTGCCATGCCCTTTTCTCGTTTGTCGCTCATTTTCTGCCACCTAATCTGTCAGCCATTGATGTGTGTCATGATTTCGCTGAATCAATCTCCACGTGAGATTTGTCGAGACGCAACGTCTAGATTATAGCGAATCTTTGTTTTTATCAATTCACTGGTAAATCTCTAGCGATATAGCCCCGTGGGTCTTACTCAATCCCGCTGAAGGCTTGATCGACGAGTTTGCGAACAAATGAGGCATCGACTTGCTCGAATCGAATCATGACCTTGTACCAGACTGCGCCGTAAAGCTGATGAATTAATACGTTCACGTTTTTAACGGCGGGTGCCTCATCCTTTGACCTGGCCGCCTTAAACGCATCAAGAATCAGTTCGATTCTTGGAAGATAAATGGTCGACTCCATTTGTTGATGTAGTTCGGGGTTTCGATGAGCCTCGGAGATAAGGCAAATCACTGCCTGGCGACAATCAGTTCGGCCGATGTGTTGCCCGAGTTTCAGAAGCGTTGCCCTCAGGTAGCTCTTGATTGGAACAGACGCATCATATTCGAGTACTTCTGGTAGTAAGCGGTCTCTCAGCACCTCTAGGACTAGTTCAGCTTTTGAGCCCCACCAGCGATAAATAGTCTGCTTGCCGACACCTGCTTTGGTTGCGACGTTCTCAATGGTGAAGTTTACATAGCCATCAGTTGCAAGTAATTCGGCAGTTGCTTCAATAATGGCGTTGTGAGAGTCAGCATTTCGGCGTGACCCACTTGATTTTGAAGCCAAGAAGACCCCCAATAGTTAAATTTTCATCAATAGTAACTCGTTTAAAACTTCAGCGTCTCCGCAAGCACGCGCAAATAATTGACAGTTTTCAACTAACTTGTGCGAAGTTCGTATTTGAATTCCGCTATTTTTTCGCCATCACTTGTTTGATCGGACCCGGAAAAAATCTGTTGGTTGTTTCTTGATAGGCACGATATTCCGGACGTTTTTGTAGCGAATAGTATTCTGATGGTTCTGCGCCAGTATCATAGACTAGGGTGGAGTACATCTTCCACGAAGCCATGAGTAGCCCGGCGCCTAAGGCCAACCAGATGACGAAAGTTTCTGTTTCGTAAAGCGCCATGAACGAAGGAATAGCCGCAATGATCAACCCATTCCAGACCATCCATTCTGCGAAATAGTTTGGATGACGGCTGTACTTCCACAATCCGACATTACAGACCCTGTTCCTCTTGCCGGCTTTTTTCATGTTGCGTAAGAAGGTGAGCTTTTGAGTATCCGCGATTGATTCCATCGAAAAGGCACCGATCCAAACCAGCATGCCGACGATTTCTAGAAAGTGTATGTGTTGATTCGCGTTCGTACCAATAACAAAGGCAGGCATCGCTAAAAAGGACGCGTTAGCGAGTCCTTGCCAGAGGGCATCAACTTGCATCGCCAGTTGTGTATTGGTTTTGCCAGACGCGATCCATCGTTGTTTCTGATATTCATAGCGTGGAAATTCCTGTTTTAGCCTTCCCATCGACCACAACTTTAGCGCGCCGAAACCCATGCGGCCTCCGACCGAAAGATAAACGACGCTCACAAGCGCCGTCCGCAGCGGGTCTCCGCTGCTTAACAACCAAGTTAATGCGCCAATGAGCATTAAGCCAAGTGGCCAGCCAATATCGACATAAGACATCCGATGCGTCTTCCAAATCGGAATGCAGACCACCAGACCAAATAGCACCAACTGCAGCAAACCGTTATATAAACCCATCACTGCAAAGGAATCGGTTATCAGTAACAAGATCCAGCCTGCGATGAATGGAAGGAGGGGTGTGAAATATTTCATAACATTATCTACTTGTCCGGTTGTCGCTCGCTAAGCCACTCGTGCTGTCCGATCTTTGTTTCAGGCTGATCGGCTACTTTACCGCACAACATCGTTTGTAGCGATGACGCATGTCTGTAAATGACTTGCCTTGATAAGTGTAATGATGAGTGAATTTGTTTGCGCCATCTGGCTTACGCGTTGAACCAGCTTTAACAAGCGCTCATCTCTCGTTAGGTGGCGTGCATAGTGGGCTGAGTCGTTAGGAGAAAAGCAGTGCCGCGAAATCAGCCCATGCGGGTTGCTGGGCTAGCGTAAGCTTGGCCGCCATCGCGGCAAAAAACAGCACCAGCCCAAACAAACTGGTCCAATGAGGTCGTTTAAGTCTGAGTCGATCGTAACTGATCAGGATGGCAAAAAGCCCTAGTTCAATGATCGGAATGAAAAAGAATTGCGCGCCGATGGCCTCAACCAGTCTCGCGACAGCGGGATCGAGTATGAGTATGCCAGCCAGCAGCATCAATCGCTTATGCGCGATGCTATTGGTGCGGTGACGTAATCCAAGCGCAAAGGCGATTGCGAAATTAATCAGATCCGTTAGTGGGAACATCATCGATGCAATATGACTGTTTGAGCCAATGCTAAATGATGGAATGCGATAGGCTGATCTCATCATAAGATACCCCGCCAGTAACATGGCCACTGCCAGTATCAGGCTGAGACGGCCGAGGGCTTGATGTAAAACGGGCCGCTGATTGCGAATTAAAGAGGCTTGCAGAGTAAAAAGCACAAACCACGTCAGGAATATCAAGCCGTGTATGTGGTAGAGCAAGGGTAATGAAGCGGGTCCTTCGGGTAGTGATAGGGCAGATGCACCAAAACCTGAGATCACGATAGCCGTCAGCAGCAGACCCATAACGATGAAGAAAGGTTCGCCTTTGCTGAGTTTAGCGCTAATTTTTTCTGCATCCATATTTTTTCTATGCGTGTTCAATGTGTCTACATCCACTGAAATATTCGGATGCCAATAAAGCGATAAAAAAATTTCACTCCGACGCGAATGGCTTCTCTTCGTTGATTAATGGCCCTATCGGATAGATCCCATGACGTGTCGCGATGCGAAGTGGTTTCGGCCGCGCAACGCCAGTTTTAGGTTCGTATGGCGATTGCCAGATTCTACGCGATCATCACCAGGGTGCAGTTGTACGAGGACTGTTTTTCGCGGCACCTTTGACGTATTTATTGTTGATCCATGCACCGCCAAATAACTGAAAAAGAGTACGTCACCCGCCTTGGCTGGAACAGGTGTCGCGCCTTGCAGGGGATATTCAGGTCTTGCTTTACTTCCTTGTCCCTCACCTTTCATACCGTCAAGGCGACCAGCTTTGTGTGAGCCAGGATAGATACGCAGGCAGCCAGACGCTTCATCCGTATCTGTCAGGTGAATGACTGCGGCGATCATTTTGTCCTGCTGGCTAGGGAAATGCTCCCAGTCCTGATGCATGGGAAAAGGCGCCCCGATTTCGGGCGGCTTCAGGAAGAGTTTGGAATGATGAAGAATGATGTCAGGGCCGAGAATTTTCTCAGTGATATCCAAAAAGCGCTCACTCATGAATGCCTGTGTCCAAACACCCGAATAATTTTGAATATTATGTGTATGCAGCACCACAGACTCACCACCGTCAAGTGCATCCATTTGTTCGCCAGACCAGCGGGCGTTGTTTGCCTGCTCATTGTTGCTTAGGGCCGAGGCGATCTGGTTAAAGCTGTCAGTCATGCTCTCTAGCTGCTTGGACTCGAAGACAGCGGGGGCGAGATAATAGCTTTGGTGGTCGAAGATTTTCTTTACATTCTGCGGATTCATTTATCGATTCTATTACGATTTGTCGAAGAGCGGGAATCTAATCCTCCACAAGGTCGCGCCCGGCAAGTCTGGATAATGTTAAGTCACTCGACATCCTTCACAAAAAACACTACGGTTTCTCTTAAATAATAGGGACAAAAGTATGAATAAGAATGAGTTCTACCGTAATGCGCGCAACGACATCCCTGGCCCGCTCTCGGGCGTGCGGGTATTGGAAGCAACAACAACCTGGGCGGGCCCCATGTGTGCCGCTGTACTTGCCGACCTGGGCGCCGATGTCATCAAGGTGGAGATCCCGTCAGGAGATGTCGGGCGGGCAATTCAGCCAAATTTGCCCGGTACTGATGTAGGTTTTATGCACGCAACCGTAAACCGCAACAAACGTGGATTGTCGTTAGATACCCGGACCGACGCGGGTCGAGATATTTTTCTGAAACTCGCTGAATCTTCAGACATTCTTGTTGAGAATTTTAAGGTAGGCACGATGGCGAAATATGGCTTAGGCTATGATCAGTTAAGCGAAATGAAACCGGACATTGTTTATGTCTCGATCACTGGCTGGGGACAGTTCGGTCCTAATCATGAAGCAGCCGGATATGATCCGCTCGCACAAGCGTCATCGGGGTTTATGTCAGTAAATGGCTCGCCAGATGGTCCGCCTACCAAAGCAGGTACGTTTCTCGCCGATGATCTAGGCGGGCTTCATGCCGCGATTGGGGCAATGGCGGCGTTGCGCCATCGGGATCAGACAGGAGAGGGTCAGCACGTTGATATCGCGCTACAAGATGCCATGTTGTTTCAGAGTAACGGATTACCAACCCTCGGAGCTTTGGGTGTTCAACCCGACAGAATGGGCAATGAGTTTGGATTTGCTGTGCCCTCAAATGTCTACGAGTGTCAGGATGGGTCCGTTTACGCAGGTATATTGTTAGATGCACACTGGGCGGCGCTAGCGCCTATCATCGGTGAGCCTGATTTGGCCCATCACGAGAGCTTTGCGACCCGAGATGAACGCGTGGCAAATCGGGAGTTGTGTAACATTATGCTTGGTAACTGGCTAGCATCTCGCACCAGAGAAGAAGCGGTAACGATGCTGCGTACTGCCGGTCTGCCGATCGCGCCGGTAAATACCTTCCCGGATACGGCGAAAGACCCACACGTTCAGGAGCGTGACATGCTGCAGCCGACGACATTGAAAAATGGTGTTAGCGTGCCTATCACGGGTCCTGCCGCCAAGTTTTCTCGCACACCGACCCGGGTCCGTACTTTCGCCCCGGAAATTGGCGAACATAATGCGGAGATTCTGGAGTCACTCGGTATCACGGCTGATGCACAGCGCGCATTATCAGCGTCTGGTGTCATAGGGTAAGTTGTTAATTATTGCGGATCGAGTTGCTCAACGACTATTGTAATATCGCGATGTGTTTCGACTATCGATGGCGACGGTGTCTAACAACTGAGCTTGCCCTCAAGTGCGTCGTCCATCGCTGTCTGGGCGAGCTGAAGTCCAGCTTCGTACCGTCCAAAGGTGAAGTTTGTATTTGCCCCTGTCGATAAACCCCTCTGAATACTTTCGCCAATTTCGAAGTCTTCACCGAATACTTTCTGGACGACATTGTAATTTGCTTCCCAGTATTTCTTTGCTTTTTCACTCACCGCGGGTTCCGGGATAAGCATCATGCATTTAAATACGCAGGTGTTTTGGCCCGTCGGAATAATTGTGTGGACGTAAACGTGATCCACCATCACCTGAACAAAATTGCAGGGGAACATATAGTTTTGTGTCATAAAGTTTGGACGATAGTCCTCAGGTGTCGCGCCTTTTTCTGCCAGGTCACTGATTTTTGAGATGGGTACCGCGTGTCGAAAGTGAGGGTATTTGTTCAGAAAAATTGACTGATTATCAAGATATGAAGAACAGGCCGTGTGCTGATGAGCAGAACAGAAATGGTAGTTCTCTTGAAAACCTTCCAGTGCGATGCGCCAGTGCATGTTTCGAGGTAATGACCATTCCCGGTAAATTGTATGTGACTCAATGTTGAGTGAGCCGAGCTGTTCAGCCATAGGCGCCAGCCAGGCTTCGATATCGATCGTCTCTTCAGCAGGGGAAGGGCGAACCCAGATCAGACCGAATCGTTCAAATACTGGAAGTTCAACTAAGCCATGAGATGCCTTTTCAAGTCTGCCGAAACCCTCTGACTGACGCAGACCTCTGAGGTTGCCATCAAGCCCGTAGGTCCAACCATGATACGGGCAGGAGAAAGTGTTTGCTTTGCCGCAGGCTTCGGTCTCGACGATGGCGCCACGGTGTCTGCAGACGTTTACGAAGGCATTCACTTTACCTGTTTTGTCGCGCGTAACGAGAATAGGTATGCCGGTATCGTTATGCGTGAAGAACTGACCTGCATCTTTCAATTGCCCAGCATGACCGACGATGATTGGGAACTTGCGAAATAGGGTCTCAATTTCCTGATTCAATCGGTCAGGGTCAGTATAGTGAGTCACAGGATTAAGCATCGTTTCCGGCTCGAGATGTGTGTCACCGGATTCACAAAACCCAAGAACGGTGTTGATGATATTGAGCTCTTCGTCACTGTTATTCATAGCTGCTCCCTCACGCAGGACTAATATAAAAGACTACCATATTCTCCGCGCCAATTATCCCAGTTGATATGTTACCTTGACTGGTAAGTGTCGTCGCAGCGACGATGCTAAAAAAAACAAGATAGGGGACTCAGAATGCCAATCTCAAAAAAACTGGCGCTGTCGAATGAGCAACTCGAAGAGCTGATGCAATCGTCATGGAATATGCGAATCGCGACGGTAGGGCCGGGTAGTCGCATCAACCTGACACCGATGTGGTTTGGTTGGGCGGAAGGCAAGATTTTTGTTTTTGGCCGAGGCCAAAAGGTGGTGAATGTTCGGCGCAATGCTGAGTGCACGATTGTGGTTGATCGCAATGAGAAGTTTCCGGAATTGCAGGCGGCCATGTTTCAAGGAACAGCGAAGGTATTGGAGTCTTCAGTTGAAGAAAATGCCGAAAGCGGCATGGCGAAGGTCCGCAAGCAAATGGGTGCAAAGTATGCCGGTGGTCATGGCGAACCCGCACCAGAAAATCCAGTAGAAAACACCGCCACGGCATCTGGTGAGAGCAATCGGTGGATTGTCATGCAGCCCGACAAGCTGGTCACATGGGATAACTTTAAGTTAAAGGATTTGCGTAAACGATAACCGCTTTGCCTGAAAACTCATGAAGAGATGATGATGATCACCGACCGGCAAATACAGGCCTTCCATCGCGATGGGGCAGTGATGATAAAAGGCGCGATGACAGATTGGGTCGACGTGATGCGTGCGGGGGTTGCACGCAACATGGAACATCCCGGCAAATATGCCTCTGAAAATGATGTGCCTGAGGGGCAGGGTCGGTTTTTCGATGATTATTGCAATTGGACGCGTATCCCTGAATATGAGCTGGTCGTGCGTCAAAGCCCTGCGGCCGAAATTGCTGCAAGGTCGATGCGATCAACGACTGCACAATTCTTTCATGATCACGTTTTAGTCAAGGAAAGTGACACGATAAAGCCCACTCCGTGGCATCAGGACAGCCCGTACTACTTCGTAGAAGGGACCCAAACGGTGAGCATGTGGCTGCCGTTGGATCCTGTAAAAGACGCGACGCTGCGGCTGTTGGCAGGATCACATCAGTGGGAAAAGATGGTGCGGCCGGTAAGTTGGGCGGATGATAGCGATTTCTACGACAGCGATGAGGACTGGTCTTCCTTGCCCGACCCAGATGGCAACCACGCAAATAGCAGAATCCTGGAATGGGCGATGGAGCCGGGTGACCTCGTGTTATTTGATTATCGAACGGTACATGGTGCGCGAGGCAATCTAAACGCCCGTCGCCGCCGTGCCCTATCCCTGCGTTGGCTTGGCGACGATGCACGTTATGTCGAGCGCCCTGGGCGCACTTCGCCGCCTTTTCCAGACCACGAGATGGTCTCGGGTCAGCGGTTGCGGGAAGACTGGTTTCCAGTGGTTTGGACAAGATGAACGTTGAGAGGCGTTGCGACTGTTTGGCGAACCTTGCGATCAAACAGCGTGCTGAGGGAACAATCTTGATGGGTTAAGCGACTCGAGTTCAGTCGCTTGCGGATATCGAGCAAAACAAGCAACAAAAGGCATGGTATGCCACAGCCATATGCTGATTTTCGAAATTAAGCAAATTGCAGGAATTATTGTCTATATTGGATGCCACTACAGGAGAAAAAAATGTCAGACATTCACTATCTCGACGCGATGACCATCGCGCGAAAAATACATAAGAGAGAAATTTCTTCTGTCGAGACGACTGAGGCGCTGCTGAGTCGAATTGAAACACGCTCAAATTTGAAGGCGTATGTGACAGTCACCGCTGAGAGAGCGCTGGCTGATGCCAGAAGGGCTGATCTTGAAATAGCCGAGGGAAACATACGTTCCCCACTCCATGGTGTGCCAATCGCCTATAAAGATTTGCTGGCGACCAATGGTATAAAAACCACGAGCGGGACATCAGTCTATGCGGATCATGTGCCTGACTATGACGCAACCGTCGTCTCCCGACTTGCGGCAGCAGGGACTGTCATGCTGGGCAAATTAAAGCTGACTGAAGGGGCGTTCTCCAGACATCATCCAACGGTGGAAATCCCCCAAAACCCCTGGGGGAAGAATCTTTGGACGGGCGTGTCATCTTCTGGATCTGGTGTTGCAACCGCTGCGGGACTTTGTTTCGGCAGCCTCGGCACTGACACGGGCGGTAGTATACGCTTTCCCGCATCCTCAAATGGCGTTGTGGGTTTGAAACCAACATGGGGCAGAGTCAGTCGCTACGGTGCTTTTCCGCTCGCTTACTCACTTGATCACATCGGCCCAATTACAAGGACAGTCGATGATGCCGCAGCCATGTTGCAGATTATCGCAGGGCTAGACCCCAACGACCCGACTAGTAGTGCGAAACCGGTGCCCGATTATTTTTTGGCCAATGAAAGAGAATTGAAGACCCTGAGAATTGGATATGACGCTGCGTACGTCGAAGAAGATACCTCGCCTGAGCACGTTGGTGCGATCAAAGACGCCATGGACGTATTACGTGATTTGGGCTGTGAGATTGTCCCGGTCAATATGCCCTGGCATGCCACGAGTGAAAACTGGGCTTTGACCACGGGGGTTGAAGCCGCCCATGCACATCGAGAAACTTTTCCCGAGAGAAGAGATGAGTATGGCGCGATTGCCGGTTTGCTGGATCTTGGACTCTCGGTCACGGCAGAAACCTATATGCAGATTGAATTAGAACGCCGCAATCTCATCGCACAACTGAGCGCAATGTTTTCACAGTGCGACGTAATGATATGTCCGTCAATGCCTTTGTACGGTCTGCCGAATGAAGGTTCACCGGAAACCGATGCAGCTGAGGAGGGGCTTGCTGCAATGTTGAAGTTCACAGCACCCTTTGACTACTCGGGCAGCCCGACACTCTCTATCCCATGGAAGTCCGTCAATGGCGCTGTGCCAGCCAGTGTGCAACTGGTCGGGCCAGATCTTGGAGAACACTTGTTGATTGAACTGGGTAGAGCGCTAGAGTCAGCCCGAGGTGAACTAGCACACCCTGATCTTGGTTAGGGCGAGTTTCCGCTGTCACGATAAGTGATCTAGGTTGTTGGAAAAGCCGGACGAGTTTGTCTGAATTTAACCGCGTCAGACTTGAACGATTTGCTGTGATGCATTTAGCGTGTCTCGATCGAAGCCAGCCGCTTGTTTGTATCGGGCCATAAATGTTTCTACTTCGTGTCGATCAATTGCTTCTGCCAGCGTTTTACCCTCAGACAAACGTTTTTCGATGTCAATTAGAACGCCTATCGGACCTTCTCCTCGAGCGCGCATCAAAAGTTCATTTATCGGTCCAAGTTGTCTCGCTTCATATTGCGCAAGCGCGGCTGTCGATAATCCGTGTTCCTTGATCGCCGCGCCAAGTACGCGGGTGTCTACTATTCCCTGCGTTGCGCCGTTCGAGCCATGTGGATACATTGCATGTGCTGCATCGCCAATAAGCACAGCACGGCCGTCGGTCCAACGCTCGACCGGATCGCGATCAACCATAGGGTATTCCCAGATGCCCTCGGCGCGTGAAACAATCTCGGGCACATCTAGCCAGTCAAACCGCCAATCCTGAAATTTGTGCATGAAAGTTGCCGCCTGGGCGGGTTTGTTCCAGTCGCTTTGGTTAACTTCTTGTTGGTCCTGTGGTCGTAACTCTGCAATCCAGTTAAGTAGCGTTTCACCATTTTTATCTAACGGTTCGACTGGGTAGCAAACGAACCTTTGTTCCATGCCGCCAACCATGACGAAAGAGTTTTTTGTACGGGGAGGGACGCAACGAGAGACGCCGCGCCACATGATGGCACCGTTCCAATGAACGCTGCCCTGGTCCGGGTACATTTGATGGCGAACGTTTGAGTGAATGCCGTCTGCGCCTACGAGCAGGTCTCCTTTTTTGCTGAAGGATTCTCCCGCGGCGTTTGTGAAGTGTGCAATGATCTGATCATCGATGTGCTCATATCTTACCAGGGATGCATCGCTGATCACCGCCGCATCGCCTAGGCGCTCGCGGACAGCGGTCAACAGTTTTAATTGAAATTGTCCTCTGTGAACCGAAAATTGAGGCCAGTTATACCCAGCCAGCGTGCCTCTTGGCTCTGTCCATACGGGGTGAGCGCCGTAATAGAATAGCGCCCACTCCTCTGCTTCAGTACCAATCTCTCTCAGATCTTGTTCGAGACCCAATTGATAAAGCTCACGGATAGCGTTGGGTTGTAGATTAATGCCAACACCGAGTGGTTTGATTTCAGAAGCAGCTTCAAACACTTGCACTTCCTCGCCGATCTCATGACAGGTAAGGGCAAACGCCAGACCTGCAATCCCTCCGCCTGCAACGAGTATTGTCATTGTGTTTTTTCCTCACCTGTACATGAATCAATTTTAGTCATGCGCAACCATGCTTGTTGTCAGTCTGTCGCTGCCTGGTCCTTGAGAAACATCAGTGCAAATATCGCGACCAGTGAGCCTAGCGCCATCACAAAAGATACCGCTGTCAGACTAAATTCTCCCTCGAACAGAAAACCCGCAATAATCGGCCCAAGGACAGCGCCGGCTCGCCCCATACCGATGACGAATCCTGTGCCCCCCGCACGCAGATGTGTTGGGTATGACTGGGCCAGCATTGCGTAGAGTCCTACTACAGCAGAGTTGGTAAAGAACCCGGTAATACCGGCAACGATAGCGAGACCGGTCAGGTTGACTTGTCCCATGCCAAAAACGTTGATCATCACGATGGACCCGATCAGGGCGGTAATGATCAGGGATCTCAGACGAAAATAATGAGTCAGACCGCCAAGCAGAACTGATCCTACGGCACCACCTACATTGGCCCAGACCAAGATGCCTCCGGCAGATGCTGGAGAGTATTCCATGTCGACCACGATGTTGGGAATCCATTTCAGGATAAAATAAAAGGTGATGATGTGCGCCAAGTAGGCGGTGGTAAGCAGGATTGTTGTTCTCGCGAGTTGTGGTGAAAAAAGGTCCCGCCAACCGGTGCTTTTCTCCTCTGATGCCGGCAACTGCTCAAGCACCGCATGACCCATCCGAGTCAGGATACGATTGATTTGCGCTAGCGCATCGGGTCTTTTCTTTTGCGCAAGATATGAAATCGACTCGGGCATGAGAAACCAAATAGCCGGTAACAGCACGCCGGTCATGGCTGCGCCCAAAATGAAAACGGCCCGCCAGTCGAAATGCGCGAGTAGTATTGTCGCCAGGGATCCACCAATAATGATTCCGACCGGATAGCCAGTCGCCATCAGCACGACATTAAAGTTTCGGTGACGGGCATTTGAATATTCTGCCACCATGGCGTTTGTGGTGGCTAGCATGCCGCCGATGCCAACGCCGGTGACGAAACGTGTCGCTAACAACGCGTTGACGCTAGTGGCCTGCGAGGCGAGATACATGCCTGATGCCATGACAACAAGGCAGCCAAGGATGATTGGGCGACGCCCTAGGTTATCGGCGATGCTGCCAAGGACCACTGAACCTGCAGCCATACCTATGAGTTCCATCGCCAGCACAATACCGAGAGCGCCGCGAGAGATTCCCCATTCTGCGGCGATGCCGGGGGCCGCAAAGCTGATAGCGAGCACATCGAAACCGTCGATGGCATTGAGTGCAACGCACAAAACGACGGCTGCGATTTGCAGGCGTGTCATTGGTACGTCGTCAAGAATTCGCTGTGCTTCCATAGTGCCGGTCATCGAAATGGGTGCTCAACAGAGCGCCCTACGCCATGGGTATGACAAGATGCGGCCTGTGCAAAATCAGCCTACAACACAGGCTGTTCCATCACAATCGGTAAACGTCTAAGGACAAATCGTTTGCATGTTTCAAGCGGGTTGAAACGAGGTTGCTAGATGATGGCTGCTCACCGAAAGGATTGATCTGAATGACAAAAGCGTTATATTCAATCATTCGGAAAGAATTAGGAGCGCTAGCGCGATGAGTTACGAGCAGATCCTCTATGAGTTAAGTGACACCACGGCGGTAGTGACGATCAATCGACCAGACAAAATGAATACGTGGAATGCTGGTGTTGCCAGTGAACTTAGTCAGGCGCTTGGCCAAGCTAATATGGATGATAAGGTGCGTGCTGTGGTGATTACCGGTGCGGGCAGAGCATTTTGCGCCGGTGCTGATCTTGAGCGTGGCGGGGAAACATTTGCAGGCAGGGATGACAAGAAATCATCGAACAGTGAGACACCTGCCTTATTGTATCCGTATCAGATTGACAAGCCTGTTATCGCTGCGATTAATGGTGCTGCGGTTGGCGTAGGTATGACTTATCCGATGCTGTGTGATATTCGCTATGGGGCGGAAGATGCCAAAATGGGGTTCGTTTTTACGAGGCGGGGAATGATGCCTGAGCTGGCGGCGCATGTCCTGGTGCAGCGGGTTGCTGGTTTCTCCAACGCATCAGACTTGTTGTTGTCAGGACGCATTTTCAGAGGTGCCGAGGCGGCACAGATGGGCATTGTTAGCGAAGCGTTGCCGGCCGATCAGGTGCTTGATCGAGCATTGGCGCATGCCGCCGAATATCGCCTGACGGCGCCCGTGTCCGTTGCTATTACCAAGCGGCTACTCTGGCAGGGGCTGAGTAACTCCGTGCCGGAGATGCTAGCGAAAGAAGGTCCGCTATTCGCGTGGGTGGGTAATCAGGAAGACGCCAAAGAAGGTATCCGATCGTTTGTAGAAAAGCGTGAGCCCGCATGGCATCTCTCGGTCGCACGAGACATGCCTGATATTCTTTAGGACCTCAAACGTTGATGCTATGTCAGGCAGCGGGTTTAGGCCGTGACGCCGGCACGATGGCTATCTCGTCATCACGAAGAGGCGCGCGGGTTTCCCTGCGGGCGAGTGCAGCTTCGATATATGGCGCAAGTTCCTCTGCTTTCTTCGCTTCGCGTTCATCTCTACCCTCAGCAAAGTCGTCATGAACATCCCGGCTAAAACGTTCCAGGCTCTCACAGATATGTTCGTGTTTGTTATTGCCGCCTTGCTGCAGGAATATCACTTGGTCGACACCAGAGTCAGCAAATCCTTGCATATGATTTCTGAACTCATCAGCAGTTCCAATGCCAGGCGATCGAGCCATGCTTCGATCTGGATGGGCTCTTTTCCCGCCATAGGCAGCATCGTGCACTTCTTGACCAGCGGCTCGTGCTTGCTTGCGGGCGATATATTTTTCCCAGAGGCTGCTCCTGCCAGGTACCACATCGTCGGTCACTAATGCGCCGATCGCATATTCGAAAAATCTGAACCCGTCTTCCCCGCGCCGAGCAGCTTCGTCGTGATCATCGTGCAGCGAAAAAGCTGAAACCATGGCAATGTTGGCATTGACTGTATGTCCCAGAGGTACGCATTCTTCTGATTTGATGGTGTCGTAGTAAATCGAACTCCAGGTTTTCGCCTCCTCTGAGTCGAGGAAACTAAATGCAAGCACGCCTAGACCATTTCTTGCCGCCTCTCTGATCGTATCTCGATTTGTACACGCCATCCACATCGGAGGATGGGGCTTCTGAATGGGTTTTGGTAACACGTTGCGGCAGGGCATTGACCAGTCATCGCATTCGTAGCCAGGATAAGGCTCCATGACCATCATGTCTGCGATTTCGCGCGCTGACTCGAGCGCCATGGCACGTTTGCGTTTCGCCGGGATATTAAAGCCGCCGAGCTCCAACCGTGTCGCTCCCTCTCCGATGCCAAGTTGCGCGCGACCGTGGGAGATAAGGTCCAGCATGCCAACGGACTCTGCTGTTCGAGCAGGATGGTTGTAATTAGGTATGACTTGTCTGATGCCAAAACCTATCTTTATACGTTCTGTTTTGGCCGCAATAGCGGAGAGGAACACGTCACTGGCACTACAGTGGGAATACTCTTCAAGAAAGTGGTGTTCCACCGACCACGCATAGTCGATGCCCAATTTGTCGCCAAGCACACATTGTTCTATCGCATCGTCCACCAAACGTTGTTCGCTTTGACTGTCCCAGGGCTTTGGAAGTTGCAGTTCATAAAGCATTCCGAATCGCATGTTCTATACCTCGTTGGCGTGAGAGATCAATTGATCATACATCAAGAGGTTAAGACAAAGGAATAACGCAGCGGTCGCATTATTCATGTCGATCTGAAGTCAAATACACGACCCGGAAGAGGTCTGTTCGGAAATATTTGTGCGGATCTCAACCGCTATACCCAAATAATTAAGGCGTATTAAGACGATATGCTTTGGCCGCAGTACCGCTGAAAACGGCGGTTTTTTCCGAGTCGCTGAGTCCCAGAGATGCAGATATCCGTTTGAAGAGATTCCAGCACGCGCGGTAACTAAGACATTCACGGTCCACGGGGAAATTACTTTCAAACATACAGCGTTCTGGCCCGAATGCCTCAAGCGCGTATTGATACCAAGGCAGCAACGTCTCGCAAAAAAATTCAGAGTTTCTGGGTTGCTCTGTTTGTTGCATATGATAAGGGGGTTCCCAGTCTCCAATGCGCATCTGCGCGCCTCCCAGCTTCATCACCGTGTTAGGGCACGCCGCGACGGCGTCTATGCAACGACGCCACTCGGCTATTTCGCTGTCAGTCGCAGCTGGGTCAATGCGGCCACCTAGATGGTTAACGATGATCGTGGTCTCTGGAAACTTGTTGGCAAGGTCCGCCAGTCGCGGCAGTCTAAGATAGTTAGGTGACCAGTTGTCATAACTGAGGTCATGCTTGCCAAGCAAAGCAAAGCCCTCGAGAAAAGTCTGATTTAGGTCACTCGGGAAAGCGCTGCGGATACCACGAAAGTATTCCGAAGCATGCAGGTGTGCTTCTAATATGGGTTCAGCGGCGGCGCCTAACCTTAGGTCTGCTGTGCTGAAGATGCCGGTGCAGAGTCTTGTCTCACCATAGATTCCTGAACGGCTCATTGCAGCGATGCCATGAACAAATTCCGTTTCTCCGATGCATCGCATCTCGGCGGGACCGTCGGCGCGATAAAAAGCGCCACATTGCGCAAATACGGTCTGCACAACATTATGTCCTGAGGTCGTAATATCTCTGGAAATCTCATCGCATAGGTAGAGTCGCTGTCTGAAACTATCCGGATCAAGTCTGGCGCGGCGCATATCCCACAAATGGTGATGTGGATCTATAATCGGTAGGGCAGGTTCCAAAACTTCTTCGGGTTCTTCCCGCGCCAACCAGGTGTCTATTTCGTTGTTCTCGGCAATGGTCACTTTATTCTCCCTAGATCGTGTCTAATTTTGCATTGTGATGCTTTCTAGAAGCCATTTTTTTTGGTCGGGCAATCAGCGCTTGATGACATGCAAACCCCAACGGGAATTATTCCGTTCGTTCACCTTCAAGACCTTGGTCATCAGGTTGCGTCAGATATTCGCTCAGACCGTATCCCTTGCGACCATCGTCCAAAGTATATTCCGTCATACCTTCGCCGACATGCGTGTTGGCCCCGGCTCGCCGGTTCCGAAGCGGGATGTAGCCCATGACTTTTCCGTCCAGATGACGCTTTCTGCCATCGGCGAGATCAAGATCGATTGAGAGGTTGCGGTGATAAAGCGTGTTTTCTAGGTATTCTGTTGAGAGCACTGCTTTCTCAACTCGAATAATTTCTTCGCCCTCATGGAACAGGCCCCGTCCTTCGCCGTTTGCGCCACAGGTAATTACCATGCCGAGATCGTCACCAAAGTTGCCTGTGATCCATCGATAAGACGGTGTCGCCTGCCAGTAACGGGGCCCCCAGGAGTGATCGCGCAATCCCCACCCGTTGATGCTGATTTCATCTTCGTCGCCCAATTTCAGAACACCTGAAACGCGCATATGTTGTTCGGTGTGGGATCGGGCGAACTCGTTGCCATCACCTTCCTCACCAACATGTCCGTAGAGTGGTCCAACGGCATCGTGTATTAAATCGATGGTGAGTTCTTTGCGCGGGTTTTCCTTAAAGGCTTTGCCAGGGTCACGCATGGCTGTCGGGTCAGTCATGTAGAGCGCCTTGCCCGAAAAGGTGGTTCTTACTTGCTCGGTGGGTTTGATGATCTCGATTTTGAGACCGCCTGCATCCCAAGCATCGTTGTTGGATATCTCTGGTTTGGCGTAATTGAACAGTGCGGAGCCATCGGGGTTCCAGACAATCACCGTCATCTCGGCGTAGCCCTCGTTGGCGCGGTTACCTATTCGAACGAAACCTCCACGATTTTGCGCGCGATCGAAAAAGTTAAAATAGACAGATTCGTTGAAGTTTTCTTCTGGACCCAGCTCGTGGGTGTAGTCGTCTTCTGGCTTAATATTGCCGATAATTTTCATCTTAATGCCTCAGTATAAATATCTAAATTGTCAATTTTACGCCAACACTTTTCAAGCCCAGCTGCAGGGCAGTGCCAGTGGTCCGCGAAATGCCCAGCCAGCAAATGGCACCTCTCCGTTAAGCTTCGGGCGCCGCACACGTTCAAAAAAGCGGGGTAGCGCGACGTCTGCAATGAGAGCGCGAGATGCCCATGCACCTGCACAAAAGTGAGGTCCAGCACCAAACGCAATCGAGGGGGTTATGTCTCGTGTGATATCGAATACGTCCGGTGCAGAGAATACTTCTTCGTCTCTATTCGCGGAACTGAACATAAAAAAAACGCGGTCTTCCGGTTCAAAGGTGACACCCCGATAATCATAACGCTGGGAAACCCGCCGCGGAGACATGCCAATGGGTGAAATCCAGCGGGCGTACTCCTCAAAAACCTGCAGCCAACTGACTTGACCATTGAGTGCAAGCGTTAGTTGATCCGGGTGAGACAGCAGCGCCCAGATACATCCTGCGATGGCATCCCTTGGCTCGTTTTGGCCGCCGGAGATAGAGAGTTTGATATTAGCGCGAATTTGAGACTCAGTAAGTCCTGCCGCGAGTTGAACGGAGATCAGAGAGTGATCGGGTTGAATTTTCAGCTCAGATAATTTTTCTGTGATGTGCTTGTCGATACTCGCCGTGCAATCGTTGCATCTGGCCTCAATCTCGAGATCTCCGGTATAGTTAGCGCATCCATCGATCATTCCCTGACTGGTCCTGTTCATCTCCTCGACAGACATGTTTGTGAGCCCTGTCATTGACCTGAGTGCATTTGCAGATACCGGCATCGCATACCGCCAAAAAAGATCAGCCTCTGTCGTGTCCGTTATTGCATCGAGCAAACGATCTGTTTGAGCGCGAAACTCACTGCTCCAAACTTCACGCACCGTACGAGGAGACATGGTGGGGTACACTGCCCTGCGTTCCGCCATGTGTGCTTTGCCGTCCTTACGCATAAGGTTTTCACCCATCAACTTTGTCATCAATCCTTGCGGTTGATCCGATGAAAAGACACTTATTTTCTTCTCGTTCAACACGATATCGGCGTGTCGGGTGATCAGCGTTGCGTCTAGTTGCGGGACATAGGCTATGGGCGCTTGGGCGCGCAAAATCGCCAAATCCGGGTAGGGATCTGAATAGAACGCATCAACATCAATGTCGTATCTAGGGGCGTTTGAGACGTGATTACTCCGTTCGAAGTCGAAATGGTAGTGGTCAGAGGATGGGGAACACGCCCGTGTATGTCAATTGTCTGTGCAGCGCGTGCGTTGCCGATGATATCAGGCGCTGAATGATAGCGTTTCAGTGCTGGAATCGAGTTAGAGACTTTCGCCTTGATCCCTCCTAATACGAATAAAGCAGACGCATGGTCATCTGCGTCTGTTTGGTTACCCCGCAATTTTATATGCGAGTCGTTTGAAGTCCTGACTGAAGGGATGCAAGAAGGCAGGCATTCTCTGCGTCATGCAAATACCGGTAATATTGGCGTTGGGCGACCACCAGAAATGTGTGCCGGCGATACCACCCCAATGATACTCACCCGCGGCGCTTTCCGGTTCGCCCTCTGCGGGACGATTTTTGAGCGCGAAACCCAGGCCAAAAGTCGTGTCGGGCAAATGCCACATTGGAAAGTTTACGCCGACACCCTCTGGACAATGGTTCGTTCGCATAAGCGCGAGCGTGTCTGGTTTTAAGATTTGGGCGCCATCGAAACTACCTCCCGCGATGATCATTCGGGTAAAGGTTAGAAAGTCAGGAAGCGTTGAAAATAATCCGGCTCCGCCTGACAGAAAACTGGGTAGACTCGCGTTTGCCGAGTTCTCTTTGCTGTCCATGGGTAATGAGCAAGGACTCATCGAATCTAGCAGGTCATCAGGGAGATACATGGTTGATAGACGATCGAGTTTTTCTTCGGGCACATAGAAATCTGTATCGTGCATTTTCAGTGGCTCGAATATCGTTTCCTTCAAATATTCGTCAAATCGTTGTCCGGATATCACCTCGATAAGTCTTGCCAGGACATCAGTAGCAAAGCTGTAGCGCCAGAATGTGCCTGGTTGATAAACCAAGGGTAACGCTCCTAGCCTTTGGCACATTGATTCAAGTGTCAATTCCGCTTCGGGCGCAAAGGAGTTCAATCCATGAGCACCGTAAGCAGTGTCGATGACGGAATTAGGCTCAATAAAACCATAAGAAAAGCCTGCTGTATGTGACATGATTTGCTTGATGAGAATGCTGCTGTGGGCGGGTTCGGTTTCATCAATGGCAGTCGCGTTAGCTTTAAGGACCTGCATACCTCCAAATTCCGGCATGAATTTTTCAAGCGGGTCATCCAATTTAAACCCACCTTGTTCCCAGAGCGTCATTGCCGCAATAGAACAAACAATCTTAGTGCTGGAGTGCATTCTAAATATGGTTTCTGCATTCAACGGTTGCTCTGACGCGTGGTCGGCGCTTCCATGAAAACTCTGGTCAAGGACATCGTCGCCTTTAAGAACAAGCGTGCTCACGAAGGGAATAACGCCTTCGTTTACATACCAGTCCATGCGTTCGTGTAGTTCAGTAAAATCTAGGTTCTTGTTAACTTTCGTCGTCATATTTGGAATCTTCTAGGGTATAAAAGTTGTTGATTGATAAGTCTTTCGTGAAATTCTCGGGCAAAAGAATAGCAGAGACCAACAAAACTTTCTTTTGATATAAAGCAACACTAAAAACGTGACCCAAACTAAATATGTGCATTCGCGGCGTGGTGTGCTCACCGCATTATTGATTGATGAAGACGCTTGTACGAAGCGTACACTCACTGTATGCATAGTCGGTTTGGATTAATCGGATTCAGCTTTGATCGGTGGTCTTGTTTTTCGCCCCATGTATCTGGCGTTAGGAGGTTCGAGCAGTGCAAGTTGCCGATTGGTGATGTCTGCATATTGTGTAAAGTCAGCAGGATCAAAATAGTCGGCTGTCCAACTTGTACTGTGAGGAGAGAATTTGTAAAAAGCGGTTTGGCGTGGCTCGTTTGTTTGCCATGGTAGCGTGCCGTGGACTAGGGTCTCAGTGAAGATGATGGCATCGCCCGCATGCGCTGGTATGCCTTTTAACAAGCCGCCGGCATCTCCCCCTTTTTCACGCCAGCCTTCGGGTAGTGGTAGGTTAGATTTGTGGCTGCCGGGAATACAACAAAAGCCACCGCCATTATCGTGTGTGTCGAACAATTCAAAAGCGACAACGACAAGCCCGTTGTAAAATTGGCCATCATGATATCGAAAGTACTGCGAGCCTCCGGTGGTGTTCCAACCACCATGCAAGTCCATGCCGGGATAGCCCATCGCCACGTGTTGATGTACGTTAATGTGGTCAAGTCGATAGGTTGGCAGTATGTTGTCGCCGTGTTTACGCTTGCGATACGCTCGGAAACCATGGTTCCCAACCAAGGCCTCCAGCACGGGGCGAAGGGTGGGCAAGTCTAGAAGCGCGCGCCATTCTGCAGACCAGTGCAGAGGGTTATCGTCTTTCTGCCCCGGTGTATGTTGTTCGGTTGCAGGTCCCATCGTTGCTTTGAGCGCTTCAATTTCGCTGGCGTTCAGTATGTTGGGTACGACAAAGTAACCCTGCGAGTCGAACCAATATTTTTGTATTTCGTCCATTTTGCATCTCGATCATTCAACGCCCGCTCGCTTGCCCTTCACAAAATAGCGCGCTAGATGTAAGTGCCCGCTAGCGCTTCTGCGATTCCTGGAACTGCCTGAATGCCACCGCGCTTGCCATCACTCGCGTTGCCTCGGCCAAAATCATCTGGCATCGCGCGGCCATTGTGCAGCGTTAACCAAAGCCTCAGTAAATGTCGTTTTTTAGCGGGGTCATCGTAGTCTTCGTAGGCCGTTCTCGAATGAAACGTCGTGTAGTTACAGACCATCTGAATATCTCCGGGGCGGAAATCCATATTCAGCGCAAAACCCGGTTCATGTGCGATTGTATCGACGAGGTCCAGAAATTCAATTTGCTCTGACGTGTGTGCAGGCACACCATCATGCCGGTCGGCAGAGTCTAGGAATGTACGGACATAACGCACTGCCATATATCCATCTTTTTGAACAGCAAGGCGCGTTTTATAAAAGGGTGCCTCTCCGGGTTGTTCTTCGTTGCGTCGATCGTAACACCACTCTTCAAACCAGAGATGCGCGAGATCCGGGCGACGTTTAACGACTTCGTTGTAGGCGCTCGTGGTAGAGGCGACTCTGCTCAACCCGCCACGCTTGGCTGTTTCGAGGCACAATAGGCCAACAACATCTGAACTATCTGTGTGGAAGGGAAGTCTCAATCTGGTCTGATAACCGCGCGCGCCACTATCTTTCCTGAAATCGACGCCTTCATCGGTGACGTGCCCTAGTAAGTGACCGCGTGCGTTTTGCGACACCGGTCTACCTAGGTGTAGGCCGATTCCCCAGTAAGCAAATGCCGCATCACGCTCTCCCAACGCGTCAAGCGGTAGTCCTCGAAGCAACCAAAATCCGCGACCGTGATCTAGCTCGCGCGCCATGCCTTGCAGGCGATTGCCTAGCGTGGGTAGAGGGAAATCTTCGCGTTTCATCTCAAGCATGCTGATGCGTTGGCTGTTAACCCGCTTGATGGCATGCTGAATTTCATCAACCTCGGCATCGGTCAATAATTCAATCCAGCTGTCATCATTCTGCAAATCTCTGCCGTACCATGCAGCGGGGCTATCAACGAGGTCGGACGTAAAAGGTTTCATGTTTGATTCATTCATACTCTACTCCACATAAGTTTGCAGATCGTTCCGCGTCTATAGACTGTAGTCTGATACAAGAAGCCAATACGCTTCATCTGGATAAATCAGGTTTGAATCATTGGGGGCGCTCCCCCTGCACGATCACTCTGTGCATGTGGCGTCGCATGCCTTGATAATCGTTGAGGGCATTGTGAAAAACACAGCGGTTGTCCCACATAGCAAGTGAACCCTGTTGCCACTTGAATCGGGTGACATACTTATCTTGGGTGCAAATTTCGGTCAGATGTTTAAACAGCGGGATGCTTTCTTCTCTTGTCCAGCCTTTGATGCGATGGGTGTGGGGCAATGAGCAGTAGACGCTTTTTTCTCCGGTATCGATGTGCGTTCTGATTAACGGATGCTCAACTTCTTGTTCTGCAAAATCCTCAGCGCCGCCGTAGTCCTTTGCCATTTCACTGCGAGCTGCCGCCTGTTTATAGCTACCCTCTCGACCATGAACGAGTTTGGGAGAGTAGATGCCTGATTCGCTTTCAAGGATATTTTTAAGCCCGTCACTCAAGTCGTGAAATGCCTGAGTTGCGTCGGCGAATAATGTATCACCACCCGTGTCGGGTACTTCAACGGCGTAAAGCACTGTCGCCTTTGGGGGTCTCTCAACATAAGAAGTATCGGTGTGCCAGGCACCACCAAAATTGAGTTCTGCATCAGCTTCTTTGATGATGGGTATAACATTCGGGTTTGAGTCAACAGCGGTCATAAAAGGGTATACATCCAAATCACCAAAATTCGCGGCAAAATCAGCCTGCTGGGTCGGTGTCAGGCTTTGATCCCGAAAAAACACAACATGGTGCTCCAACCAGGCCGCATTGATTTCTTTAACAGCCAAAGCCGACAATGGTTTTGAGATATCGACACCCGTTATGATCGCGCCAACTGGGCCGACTGCGGTATCAACCTTTATAGTTTGGTAAGCCATAGCAAAATACCCCCGTTTTAGTAAATACTACGCCACATTAAGTGAAAACATAACAATTTCGTAGACAGAAAAGATCAAATAAACGCATAGGAAGTGATGGGACTATGAAAAATAAGCAGGTTGTCGTAGTAGATGGAGATGACGCATCGCCCGAGGTGATGATCCCTACCGTTAATATTTTGGAGCAAATGGGATTACCCATCACCTTCGAACGACCGCTTATCGGTCAGCCAGCGCTTGATGCCGGCTTAACCGGATTTCCTGATGAGGCAAGAGAGGCTATAGATGCATCAGATGCCACTTTCTTCGGATCAACAAGCGGAGCAAGTACCGCTGCACTTTTTTATCTCAGATGGGGTAAACAGACCTATGCAAATGTAAGGCCCTGTCTGTGGACGCCTGGATATAATTCACCACTTGCTAACCCGGTCGGCATTGACTTCACAATCATCCGAGAGAATCTTGAAGACCTGTACCTCGGCCTTGAAGGCGATATTGAAGACCTGCAGGGGCTCAATTTTTTCTCAAAACACGCGCGTGCGCCATTGTCGGCGTTGTCGCCTGGAAAATATGCGATCAAGGCAATCACGGAGGCAGGCTCAGAGCGGGTCATCCGCTTTGCCTTTGAATTGGCAAGAAAACGCAATTCAAAAAAACGCGTCACCGTCACCTGTAAATACAATATGTTGAGTACCTCAGATGGTTTGTTTCTTGAGATTGCCAACGACATCGCAAAGGAATATCCAGATATCGAATATGACCACTACATCATTGACGATTTTCTCTGCAGAATGATCACCAAGCCCCAACACTTTGATGTGATTGTGATGCCTAACCTTTATGGCGATATCATGTCGGATGGTGCTGCCGGGCTTATCGGAGGGCTTGGTCTTGCGCCCTCTGGCTGCTTTGGAGAGGACTATGCGTATTTTGAATCTGCGCACGGTTCAGCACCCGACATTGCTGGCAAGAATGTGATTAATCCAACCGCAACGCTACTTTCTGCCGCAATGTTGTTGGACCATTTGTCATTTGAACACGAGGCGGCGCGGCTAGTTGATGCCGTGAGGTGCGTTTATGAGGCTGCAGAATCGTTGACGCCTGACCAGGGTGGATCGGGTACCACAACTGGCTTCTGCGAAGCCATCATTGAACGGTTAGCTCAAAACTAATTGAGAATGTAAGTTATCGAGCATACCGCGTGGTGTTAATGGCGTATGTAACTGGCATCCCAAAACATGATTACGGCACGAATTAATCATTTTCGTTGTCAGTGCGATGTCCTAAAACGAAGAGGGCGGTTTGGTGAGAGAACTTTATGATGCCGTTTTCTTCTCTTACATTAAGCCCGGTTTGATTGGTTGCAATACTTTGCCTGAATGTTGATCTTATTTTTTCTTTTTGCGCTTCACTCGGTCCGCCATGGATAAGCCATTGTTCCACTTCATAGTCCATTGTACCGAACCGACAGCTTTTTATTTCCAGTCCAGTTGCGTTGAATAGCCTTTGAAAATAGGTTTTTGATATGCAGCGCACGTGGGTGGGGTCACACAATTGTTCGAGCGCATCGTGACGCGTTGCGGTTGCTGTATCTTCGTTGCCTAAGATGTCGGCAATAAGGATCTCCCCTTCGGGTTTGAGTACACGAGCCATTTCTTGTAACACTTGCCCCGGTTCGGAGAAGTGATGGAAGGCTGCACGACAACTGACCGTATCGAAGGTCTCATTCTCAAATGGGATATCCAGTGCGGATCCATAGGTGAATTCAATATTGTCTATGCCGAGCTTTTGGGCCTCTGCGCGGCCGATATCAAGCAAATTCTCTGTGACGTCTAACCCCGTTGCCTGTTTAGCGTGACCAGCGAAAGCCATGGTCAATCTGCCGGGACCACAGGCGACGTCGAGCGTCTGGCTATGACGATCTGTTTTGGTTAGCCGTACCAAACCTGCCATTGCTTGCACATCTTTCGCCTGCTTTGTTTGGGCATACTGGTTTGCCTGACGGTTGAACTGCTTTTGAATTTTTTTGGTATGAGAATCGAGTGATTTCATGATCTTCTTTCTATGTTGGTCAATAGGATTGGCTAAAAAGGCATTAATTGCAGTCAGTGTACCTGAGTTCACGGAGTTTGCCTTCCTCCAAGCACACGTGGATACTCAGCTTAACAAGTCACAAAAATCGACAGAGGGACCCAGAAAATGAGCGAAATGATACTTGACGCTACTCAACTGCCAGACCCCGAAACCATGCCTATTGAAGATATGGATGTGAGTCATCCTATATTGCTGCAGCAAGACAAGTGGCAGCCCTATTTCAAACGGCTACGCGCAGAAGATCCCGTCCACTACTGCAAAGACAGTATGTTTGGAGCTTATTGGTCGGTGACGAAATTTAACGACATTATGGAGATCGAAAAAAATCACGAAGTTTTTTCTTCGGAGCGTGATATCACTATCTTCGATCAATCTATGCTCGATGCATTGGGCGTTCAGCGCAGGCGGCGCGACACTTCCAGTTTTATCAGCATGGACCCACCCATTCATGATGAGCAACGTAAAGCGGTTCAAGGTGTGGTTGTTCCGCGTAATCTTGCAAAGCTCGAGGGGCTCATCCGGCAGCGAGTGATTAATATTCTTGATTCACTGCCGCTGAACGAAGAATTTAACTGGGTCGAAAAAGTGAGTATCGAGTTAACCACACAGATGCTCGCGACGCTGTTTGATTTTCCGCTTGAGGATCGATACAAATTAACCTACTGGTCAGATGTGGCGACATCTTTGCCCGAGTTGGGTATTGGTGTACCCGGGTTGACCCGGGAGGCTCAGGAAGATGCGCTCGAGGACTGCCTCTCCACCATGCGTAAGCTTTGGGCGAAGCGCGCTAATATGCCAGCGGATAACGACGTGGATCTATTGTCGATGCTCGCGCATAACGAAGCGACGCATGATATGGACGATGATATGTTCTTGGGTAATCTCACGCTGCTGATTGTGGGCGGAAACGATACGACTCGAAATTCCATTTCGGGTGGCGTTTTAGCCCTGAATCAGAACCCCGCAGAATACGACAAGCTGCGGGCGAATCCTGCGCTAATTCCTGGGATGGTTTCAGAAATTATTCGTTGGCAGACGCCGCTTTCCCACATGCGTCGAACAGCCACGCGTGACTTTGAATTCCGCGGCAAGCAAATCAAACAAGGCGATAAGGTGGTCATGTGGTATATCTCGGGCAATCAGGATGACGAAGTGATCGACCGTGCGGATGAGTTTCTGATTGACCGCGCTAACCCGCGGCATCACGTCTCGTTTGGTTTCGGTATCCATCGATGCATGGGTAATCGGCTTGCCGAAATGCAGTTGCGAGTTTTGTGGGAGGAAATCATGCAGCGTTTCCAAAAAATCGAGTTGGTGGGCGAGCCAGAACGCATCGTGTCGAACTTTATCAAGGGTTATACGGACCTACCGGTAAAGCTGATTCCGAAAAGCCAGCCATAACATACCCGTGATTTGTGGTTGCCAGACATCTGCCGTTTCTGGCAATAGCCTGGCAATGTCTTAGATGTAGAGAGCGGTTGAAAAGCAGCCAGTTGAATCTGAAGATAAGGCTGTCAATTCGGTTGCCGGCCGAGTTGCTAGCGATAAAGTCGGCTGCATTGTAAAGGTTGCGCCAAGACCTATTGATCTAGGGGCCCTCCTGCTTCGTAAAAAATCCTGTACCAATGCTGACAGCAAGTCGATCATCCAAGCATCACTCAAGCGTCATCTAAGTTTTACCTAAGCATCTCGGCGCGTTTCTGGCGATGAAAGGCGATGATCTTTGACAGCAGCGGAGTGCTCAGGCGCGAAGTTTTTTTGAGAAACCTTATTTGTTCAAGACGAGAACGAGATGAATAAACTTTACTATGACGGCAAATGTCCCTTGTGCAGTGCTGAAATGGCTCGCCTTCGTGTTCATAAATCAACGGATTTGAGCCTTGTGGACATACACGAGACTAAAATGAACCAAGAGACCAAGGAAAAGATGTTGAAGGTACTTCATTTTGAGGATGATGCCGGCAACTACACAACGGGTTTAGAAGCAAACATTGCAGCATGGGAAGGGACACGTTGGAGTCCACTCTGGCGATGTTTAAAGCTGCCGCTTGTGAGATCAGTTGCAAAATTTGCCTACGATAAATGGGCGACGATAAGGTACGCACGTCTCTACATGAATAGTGAGCAAGGAAAAGCAGGGGTTAAAGCAGAGGGTTAAAGCAGAGGGTTAAAGCAGAGTTACGAAGTTGCTGCGTGTCAAAGAATGACGGGCAGCGTAAGCGTCAAAACCGAATGTATCTCCTCGCAAAGCGATTCTTTATCTTTTTCGGTTTTCTCCATTGCATCGCCAGTCGAAACGTTCAGCAACACCAAACTTGACCGTCTTTATCGCAAATATTTTTCGTCAAAGACATCCTCCCGCAGCCTGAGCGAATAATTCTATCCATGCGTGTCGAGTGTAAAACTCAAGAGGCAACGCTGAGCATCTTGCGCTCGCGATTCAAAGACAGAATGATGTAGCGATGGCGCGAGATATCGGAAGATGCAGTCCAATAGCGGCGCTAAGGTGCCGTATCCGTCAGCAATACTTTCATTGTCCAGCTGAGAGAAAATCGTCGACAGAGCCTCTTCCCATTTCGCTTTTGAACGACAATAGTTGGTCACTCTGTTTATGATATGTTATAACATTATTCTAATGTCCCACTTAAGTACGGCATCCCAAATGACATCGACAGCAAAAGTAATTAAGCACGCAAAGCAACATTGCGCTGCGCGAGGCAGCAAACTAACAGAGAAGCGAAGCCAAGTGTTAAAAGGGCTTTTGGAATCCAAGAAAGCGCTCTCAGCATACGAACTGATCGACTATTGTCGAGAGAAGTTCGACCAACAGTTACCAGCGATGTCGGTCTACAGAATACTGGAGTTTCTCGAAAGCGAGAATCTTGTTCATCGTCTGGAGCTGGCAAAGAAATATGTAGCATGCTCGCACATCGCGTGTGATCACACGCACGAGACACCTCAATTTTTGATCTGCAACAGCTGTAATACGGTTGAAGAAATAAGCATCAGCAATAGCATTATCCATTCGTTGCGAAGCACGATCAGTAAGGCAGGATTCCATCTTGCGAGTCCACAACTCGAATTTGAATGTTATTGCGAAGCGTGTGGCGCATAACCCCTCCAAGGAATTTTTGAATACATATGTTGTCACTACAATTCGATAGAGCCGCGATAGGTATCTCTGCTCTCTGCATAGCGCACTGTTTAGTTTTACCCGTTGCCCTCGTTTTGGCGCCTTCAGTAACGTTACTGACTGTGCTCAATGACGAGATGTTTCACAAGCTTCTCATTTTGCTTGTGTTGCCCACGAGTATCTTTGCGCTGACGCTCGGCTGCCGCCAACACAAAAACTTCGTCGTCGCGGGCCTTGCCACGGCAGGTTTGATGACGCTGTGTATGACGGCGCTCTTTGGTCACGACTATCTTGGAGAAGAGCTGGAAAAACTCTTCACCCTGGTTGGCGCTATTTTGGTCGCATTGAGTCACTTTTTTAACTTCAGACTTTGTCAGCTTAAAAACTGCCAAAATAAAACTAAGAACGGTCAATATGACTGAACCGCTCAAGGATATTAAAACCAATATCATCACTGGTTTTTTGGGTGTAGGAAAATCAACCGCCATACTCGATCTTCTAGAACAAAAGCCGGAAAAAGAACGCTGGGCAGTGCTTGTTAATGAGTTCGGCGAAATTGGCATAGACGGTGGATTGTTTGCGAACCACCAAGACCCCAATATCTTTATTCGTGAAGTGCCGGGAGGTTGCATGTGTTGCGCGACAGGTCTCCCCATGCAAATCGCAATGAGTATGCTGCTAGCACGCGCGAGACCAGAAAGACTCATTATTGAACCGACGGGTTTGGGTCACCCTGTTGAGGTGATGAGCGTGCTTGCTGCGGATCACTTTCATGAACTACTGGACTTGAGGTCGACGCTAACGCTTGTTGACGCCCGTGTAATTAATGATCAACGATACACCAGCCACGACACGTTTAATCAGCAGCTGGACATTGCGGACATTGTTGTCGCGAGCAAGCGAGACCTTTACGGTAAAGATGACTTTGAAATGCTTGAAGAATATCTTTCAGGGCGGAATTTGACGCCAAAGCGTCAACTAGTATCAGCGCAACAAGGCCACCTCGATATGTCATGGCTGTCTGGCGTAGCCAGTGCCTGGCGAGAAAAACCAATAACGCTGAAACAGCCTCCAGAGAGCGACACTCCCGATGATGAGGACCCAAGCTTTCCACCAGAAGGGTTCATATGCTTGAGCAATAGTGGCGAGGGCTTTACTTCCCATGGCTGGCTTTTTCAGCCAGACTTTACGTTTCGTCGGGATCAGATAACCGAGTTGTTCAGAGCGACTAACGTCGATCGATTAAAGGCCATTTTAAAAACAGATGCGGGTCACGTTGGCTTTAACTTTTCAGGTGATGATGTCGCAGAAACTGCGCTTCAAGACTTGCCCGATAGCCGGGTTGAGATCATTACCTCCGGCGCATTCAGCAGCGAGGCTTTCGAAACCTCGCTGCTAGCTTGCTGTTACCGTTAGAGCCTGTATCTAAGTCCTACCTTCACAGTACGCCCGGGCTCAGGCGCGAAGTTTTTCAGTCGAGACGCATGATTGCGCACCTCTTCATCACTCAGATTGTCAGCCCTCAAGAATAGCTTAAGCTCTCCCTCATTGCCCATATTCCAGTGATAATCTGCATACAGAGAAAATAGCGTGTATTCATCCGTTGGGAGTTCGAAGTCGCCCACGTTGTCCTGTTCGAATACATTGTTGGCACGCAGGTGTACGGTCCATTGATCGCCGTAAAATTCAATTTCAGCACCCACCTTGGATGCAGGTATCAAAGGCACATTGCCGCCAGCGTCAAATTTGGCACGTACTTGATCGCCAAATACGGACCCACTAATACCGAATTGCTCAGATTGATAAATGTCAAAACTCAGTCGCGCTTCAAGTCCCCGAAACTTGGTGTCACGAGCAGTAAACTCTCCTAGCAACTGTTCTTCAAATTCCGCACCCGTAACATTGAGAAAGATATAGTCGTCAATGTTGTTGGCATACGCATTGATTTCACCTGTGATAGGCCCTGTGTGATAACGATAGCCGAGCTCGAAGTTTTGCGCGCGTTCAGGCTTAAGGTTCGGATTGCCGATTTCAAGCAGGTTGGTCGCAGCGTGCAATACTAAAGCCTCGTCGTCAGCAGGCCTTCCGCAAGTCGTGTTGTCAACATTAGCAAACAATTCCTCGACTGATGGTGTGCGCACTGCATTTGTCAATCCAAAGAACACATTCGAGGATTCATTCACGTCATAAAGTATGCTGCCGCTTGCACTAAACGCATTTTCGTCGCTTTCGCACTGTCCGCTCTCTACCTGATTTGTGTCATATCTCAAACCAAGCTCGATATTGAAAGATGCTGTTTGATATCTTTCGAAGGCAAATAGTCCTAGGTTTTGAATATCGGATTCAGGTATGAATCCCTCTTCGCCAGCCGCGACGAAATCATTGTTTGTCAACTGGATACCAAAGAGTCCGGACCAGTTATCATTTCCGCGGTGGTGTGCAACTACTCGTCCTTCATAGCCTTCGTTATCAAACGTGGTGCCTACTTCCGTCTCTCCGTTGCTGAAAAACTCAACTTCGTCATGCGTGTAGTCTGTGAATGCAAACGCAGCGTCAACAGATTCGATGAAACCCGATCCGAATTTCAGGCCGCCACGAAGATCATAGCGGACCTTGTCCATTTCCAACCTGACAAAGTCAACCTCTTCCTCTCCATGTTCTTCACCATGATCATCATGGTCTCCGTCATGGTCATCATCATGGTCTCCGTCATGGCCTTCTTCCTCTTCATGCCCATGGGCGTGTTCATGTGACCCTGGTGGTAAGCCGTACTCATTCGTCAATGCTGATACAGAAAAGCCAACGAAGCCAGACTCACCCACAAATGAAAAACCTAACGCACCGCCAGATGACTTGCCATTTGAGTTGCCAATGAAACCAAGCGTATTTTCCGCCTCTTCCTCTTCTTCATGCTCTTCATGTTCTTCATCGCCGTGCTGTATCTCTTCTAAAGCCTCGATCGCAGCCAAATCAAGGGCGAATCCTGGTATTTCCTGATTATCGTTCTTGCGGCTGAAACCCTCGGCATGGATGGCGAAGTTGTTCCTGCCCGCGTCAATACGAAAGGCCGTGCGGTCTTCGTCATTGTTAAAGTTGCGCGTCTGTTCAATAAAAAACTCTGTTGATTCTGGAACCCGATCAGGTACGCGCCCATCAATGATGTTCACGATCCCGCCAATCGCGCCGCTACCATAAAGTAAGCTGGCCGGACCCCGAACAATTTCGATTCGGTCAGCGAGACTGACGTCCACTGATTCCGCATGGTCAGGACTTTGATTTGCAACGTCCGTGGTGCCAACACCATTTTGTAAAATACCGACGCGATTGCCCGTATGGCCACGAATGACGGGGTGACCAACACCTGGCCCGAAAGAGGCGCTGTTGATGCCGATTTCCCCTTGTAGCGTGCCCCCGAGCGTATTGTTGACATCCTCTAGCAGAGCCTCGCCGGAAAGGATGTTAATCGGTTGTGATGTCTCAGCTGCTTTTTGTACGAAGGGCATGCTGACCACAACTTCTTCCATCGATTGGTTGTGTGCTTTACGGTGCGTTTCGCTTGCTAGCGCATCGGCTTGAAAACCGAATACGGTTAACATCAGCGAAACATAGGTTGATTGATTGTTTAAGATTTTGTTCACGGTGCTGTCCTGTAGATATCCATTGCAAAAATTTCGCGGAGATAGTAATGTTATAACGTATCATTAAGCAAGCGATAATTTTTGGAAAATGCCGAGTGTTTCAAACATTGCGCTGAAAATCAGTGACTTAGCGTTTGGCTATAGCAAGAAGCCGTTGCTTGAAATTGATGAGTTACAGATTCAGAAGGGTGAACATCTTGCTGTTATAGGGCCGTCTGGCTGCGGCAAAACCACCTTCATGCATTTGGTCGCGGGTTTACTAAGGCCTCAAGTTGGCACCATCGAAATACAAGGCTGCGATATCACCCGATTAAAGGAATGGGAGATGGATCGCTTTCGTGGCCGCAGCATCGGCGTTGTGTTTCAGCGTCTACATTTACTATCAGCAATAAGTGTTTTGAACAACCTGTTGTTAGCGCAACGTCTTGCGCGTATCGCTCCTGATAAAAAAAAGGCGATGAGACTGCTTGATCGTCTGGGTATTGCTGCACAGGCGCATGTGTTGCCTGCAATGCTAAGCCAAGGTCAGGCACAACGCGCGGCTATTGCCCGTGCTGTAATTCACAGTCCCTCACTTGTGATAGGCGATGAACCCACGTCTGCTTTAGATAATTCAAGCGCCGCTGATGCTATTCAACTCATCAAAGAGCTTTCTGAGAGTGTAGGTTTCGCATTATTAATTGTGACGCACGATGAGCGAGTGCGTAGTTCGATGGACAGAGTACTCGATCTTGAGAGTCAAACATGAATCTCCTCCAGTTGAGTCTGTCCAATCTATCACTGTCACCGCTTTCTACTGCGGTGAATATCCTACTCTTAAGCCTTGGCACCGGCAGTATTGCAATTTTGCTCATCGCAACACACCTCCTGAGTGCGGCATTGATTCGGGACGCTGCAGACATAGATCTCGTGGTAGGCGCGAAAGGTAGCCCGTTACAACTGGTGTTATCTGGTCTTTATCATGCCGATATCCCCACAGGAAATATTCGTCTCTCAGAGGCAAGAACCTGGATGGAGCACCCTATGGTTGAATCTGCGATACCTTTGTCGTTAGGTGACAGCCATAAAGGTTTTAGAATTGTTGGCACGAATGAAGACTACGTTGATATATATGATGGTCAACTTGCTGAAGGGAAATTGCCGAGCAATCTCCTTGAAATTGCCATTGGCTCGTCTGTCTCAAAAGCAACCGGATTAAGTTTAGGCGCGACTTTTGCCGGTCAACACGGACTAGACGGCGCAGGTCACGCCCATGACGAAGACAGCTACACGGTTGTTGGGATATTCGAGGCGAGTGATACCGTCCTCGACCGGTTGCTGATTACCACTCTTGAGAGCGTATGGTTGGTCCATGGTGAATCTCGTCCAAACTCGGAAACCTACGATACAACACAGACGAATCGGCCCCGCGAGCACGAGGATGTTCACGCAGATGCTGATGCTGAAGCTGAAGCTGAAGCTTCAGAAGCAGTGCTTGAGGATCATCACGAGAATGAGCATGTGAAACATGAACATGAACGTGAACATCAACATGAACATGAACATGAAGATGAAGATGAACATGAAGATGAATTAATCAGCGAATATGACGGCGATAGAGAAAGACAGAC
>ERZ1047985.211-NODE-211-length-49599-cov-6.545273_pt1 | contig 49599 bp, 46 predicted proteins | sample MGYA00383097_ERZ1047985 | MGnify/ENA primary metagenome ERZ1047985 (study PRJEB29581, sample SAMEA5548367) | metagenome | biome: marine; feature: coastal; material: water | depth 50 m | study: Short-term variability in the microbial, nano- and picoplankton...
CCAAACGCCTGCCGCGCCGCTTCAGCCAGCGGCAGATTTGCATCGGCAATCAGATCCATGTCAAACCGGAGCGGCAGGTCAAACACTTTTTCGGCGGTGGCAAAGCCATAAACATGCGCCTTGCCCATAAACCCCGATCCAATCAAACCTAATTTCACGCCCCTGCCCCTTTTACTTTACCAAGTTCACACATAACGCCGGATCCAGTTGGCCTGCGAAATAATCAAGCACATTTTGCACCGACACCCGCGCCATGCGGGCCGCGCATTCTTCGGTCAGACCGGCGGAATGCGGGGTGACAATCGCATTTTGCAAACCCAAAAAGGGATGGTCGGCCCTTGGCGGTTCTTCGGTCAGAACATCAAAACCGACCGCGCCAATTTCGCCGCGCTGCAAGCGTTGTAACAAGGCAGCTTCATCGATTAAACCGCCGCGGGCGGTATTTACAAGCACCGCATGGTCCGGCAGAAGATCAAGTTCGCCAGCGCCCAGAACCGGCGCGTTTGACTTGGGCATATGCAGCGAAACGCAATCGGCCTCAGGCAGGGCGTCGGCCAAAACAGCAACCCGCTTCGCGCCGTCAAAACCACCCTCTGGGACAAACGGGTCATAGGCCAGAACCCGCATACCAAAGACATCAGCCAGCTCTGCAAGCCGGCGGCCAATGCGGCCATAGCCAATAATCAGCAGGGTTTTGCCGTCAATCTCTTGCGGCTCAAAGGCATTGCGGTAGGCCCAGTCGCCGGCGCGCAAGGCGGCAGCAGATTTCACCAGCCGCCGCGATGCAGCCAACAGCAGCATCATGGCGTGTTCGGCCACAGTGCGTGAATTGACATCCCCGACAATGGCCAGTGGAATACCCCGTGCTGCCAAAGCGGCTGTGTCGACGGCGTCATAGCCCACGCCATGGCGTGATACGATCTGCAAATGAGGCGCGGCGGCGACATCAGCCACGCGCAAAGGCTGGGTGCGCAGCACCAACCCCTCGGCACGCGGCAAAACCTTTAGATAGGCGCTTGGGTCGGCATCGGGCACATAATCATAACTAACCCCTGCGGCCTGATCCAACAGCGCAAGACCGGCCGCATGTAATTTGCCCGCCACCACAATATGGGGCATCAATATCCCCCGCTGCTATTTGGCGCTTCGGGATCGGTGGAGTGACCAAGAAGCGATCGCACTGCGCGCACATTGCTGGCAGCAGCGCCGGATAAAAAGGCCACATCGCCAGACATGGTCACCATATCAAAGCCCCAGCCAACCGCCTTGGCTGCATATTCTGGCGTGCCGCAATGCAGCCCTGCGCGAATGCCAGCCGCCTTTGCTGCGGCAAGGATTTTTTTGATCACCGCGACGATCTCGGGTTCGGTGCGATCAAAGCCCGGCGGCAAAGCGCCCTTGCTCACCCCAAGGGTTAAATCCGCCGGACCAATATAAATGCCGTCCAGCCCCGGCGTTCGGCAAATTGCATCGACATTTTCCACCGCTTCAGCGGTTTCGATCATGGCAATGGCCAAAACTGTTTCATTGGCCTCACTGGCGTAATTTCCACCGCTTGAAATTTTTGCCCGTGTCGGGCCAAAGCTGCGGCTGCCCAGCGGCGGATAGCGCATGGCCTCGACCAATTGCGCCGCTTGCTCGGGGCGATTGACCATGGGGCATATGATCCCATAAGCGCCGCCATCCAGCATTTTCATGATTATCCCGGGATCGAGCCATGGCACCCGCGCCAAAGGCGTAACACCGCTTGCGCGCAGCGCCTGCAACATGGATTTGGCATCACTGTAGCCCAAAAACCCGTGCTGCAAATCAATGGTCAGGCTGTCAAAGCCCTGCTCGGCCATAATCTCGGCCGCAAAAGCATTTCCTATGGATAGCCACCCGTTGACAGTGGGTTCGCCGTTTTGCCATTTAGCCTTCAAATTGTTCGGTATCATGTTCACTCACATCACTTTGTTGCAACCGGTTGCAAGGGTTCTTCCATTTCATATCAAACCCTGTTTATATTGCAACTGATCTGGGAAAATCCCTTGAAAATTGCGCCGCTGCCTGGCCCCAAAGGTTCAATTCGGAGCTGCGCGGAACGGATTGCAATTAAGGTAATACCGCGGGAGATTGATATGGCCAATGACTTTGTTCGATTGACGATGGCGCAGGCGCTGGTCCGTTATCTATGCAACCAATTTACCGACATTGACGGCGAGCGTGTTCCGCTTTTTGCCGGTGTGTTCGGAATTTTCGGGCATGGCAATGTGACCTGTTTAGCCGAAGCGTTGGAAGCGGTGCAGGATAGGTTGCCAACATGGCGCGGCCAGAACGAGCAATCCATGGCACTGGCTGCCATTGGCTATGCCAAGGCCAAACGGCGGCGGCAATTGATGATCGCAACCTCATCTGTTGGCCCAGGGGCCACCAATATGGTCACGGCTGCGGGCGTGGCCCATTCCAACCGCCTTCCGGTGCTGCTGATCTCGGGCGATACGTTTTCAAACCGCCGCCCTGATCCGGTGCTTCAGCAGGTCGAGCATTTCAACAACCCGACCCTGACGGTGAATGAAAGCTTTAAGCCAGTGACCCGCTACTGGGACCGCATCACCCATCCCGAACAGATTATTTCATCCCTGCCGCAGGCCATTGCTGCCATGCTTGATCCGGCCGATTGCGGACCGGCCTTTATTGGACTTTGTCAGGACACGCAGGAAATTGCCTTTGATTACCCCGAGGCATTTTTTGAACCCACGGTGCACCGTATCACGCGCCCGCGCCCCGATCTGCAGCAGCTGGCCAAAGCCATCGCCGCGCTGAAAGCTGCCAAACGGCCGCTGATCATTTCGGGCGGCGGCGTGCGCTATTCTTTTGCCGAAGAAATGCTGGGTGATTTTGCCAAGGCGCGCGGCATTCCGCTGTGTGAAACCATCGCCGGAAAAGGCGCGGTGGTGCATGAGCACCCCGCGTATGTGGGCGGCATTGGCGTGACCGGATCATCCTCGGCCAATGCCATGGCGGCCGAGGCGGATGTGATTTTATCCATCGGCACCAGATTGCAGGATTTCACCACCGGCTCATGGAGCAGCTTTCAGCCCGATGCACAGTTTATTTCCATCAATGCAGCGCGCTTTGATGCCACCAAACACCGCGCCATCTCGGTGGTGGGCGATGCGCGCGAAACCCTGCGCGAGCTTGAGGCAGCCTTGGGCGACTGGACAGCGCCAAGCGGCTGGATGGCAAAGGGGCGCGACGAAATGGCCAAATGGAACGCGCTGCTGGATGAGCTGCAAGCCCCAAGCAATGCGCATGTGCCGTCTTATGCGCAGGTGATCAAAGTCATTCAGGACAATGCTAAAACCAATGATCTGGTGATCACCGCGGCAGGCGGCCCTCCGGGTGAGGTCAACAAAGGCTGGCGTGTCAAAGCCCCCAACACGGTGGATACGGAATTTGGCTTTTCCTGCATGGGCTATGAGATTCCCGCCGGCTGGGGCGCCGCCATGGCCGACGACAGCCGCACACCCATCGTCATCGTCGGGGACGGCACTTATATGATGATGAATTCAGATATTTATTCCACCGTTCTGACCGGCCATAAAATCATTGTCATCGTGCCCGACAATGGCGGCTTTGCCATTATCAACCGGCTGCAGAATTTTAAAGGCGGGGCGTCGTTTAATAATCTGATCAAAGACTGCCGCGTAAAAGAACCTTTTTCTGTGGATTTCGCCAAACATGCCGAATCCATGGGCGCTTATGGACGCCGTGTAGAAACACTTGACGAATTGGACGAAGCGATGAAATGGGCGCAGCAGAACGACAGAACAACAGTTTTGACCATTCCGTCAGATGCCTATGAATGGACCCCGGGCGATGCATCATGGGATGTGGGTGTGCCCGAGGTCAGCGCACGCCAAGAGGTGCGCGATGCGCGCGCCGATCATGACGCGATCCGCAAACAGCAGCGCATTGGGGTATAATCATGAAAGCAAAACTGGGCATAGCACCGATCGCATGGTGGAACGACGATCTAGAAGAGTTAAGCGATGATGTCTCGCTCGACGAATGTCTGCGCCAAGCCAGCGTGGCAGGCTATACCGGCATGGAAACTGGACGCCGCTTTCCGATGGATTCTGCGGTGCTGGGACCGGTACTTTTACAATACGGCATATCGGTCTGCGGGGGCTGGTTTTCCGGTGAATTGCTGACCGGCGATCTGGAACGGGAAAAAGACCGCATCAGCGCACAGATGGCGCTGTTTAAAGCGATGGAGGCCCCTTGTATTGTTTACGGCGAAACCGCTGGCACCATTCAGGGCGACCGCACAGCGCCGCTTTCCACCAAGCTTAAGCTGGACGCCGCGCAAACCCGCGCTTACGGGCATAAACTGACCGTATTTGCAGAATGGTGCGCGGGCCAAGGCATGCCGCTAAGTTATCATCACCATATGGCCGCCCCGATTGAAACCGAGGCCGAGCTGGATGTGCTGATGGCCAACTCGGGCGCGGCCTTGCCGCTTTTGTTTGATGCAGGTCATATGGCCTTTGCCGGCGGCGATGTGCTGCGGGTGATCGACAAACATCACGCCCGTATCAACCATGTGCATACCAAAGATATCCGCGGCCACGTCATTGCCGGTCTAGACCGCAGCAAAGCCAGCTTTCTCGATGCGGTGATTGCCGGTGCCTTTACCGTTCCCGGGGATGGCACATTGGATTTTGAAGCGATTGTCAAACGGCTTGCCAGTTATGGCTATGAAGGCTGGTTCGTGGTGGAAGCCGAACAGGACCCGGTGGCCAATCCGCCGCTTGCGATGGCCAAAACCGGTCATCAGGAATTGCTGCGGGTGATGCAGGCCGCCGGTTATCAGGTCGTCCTGTAAGCACCAAACCAATACCGGCCGTCCCGATACCCGAGGCGGCTGGATCACGCGGCCAAAAGCCTAGCCGAATATTTGCTTGAATGTGCCGATGCAGTCCCGAAAGCCTGCTTCAAAATCACCATTGCCGGGATGGTAGACGCTTTCAAACGAAATCACATCTTGGTAGCCGTCTTTGCGCAGCGCATCGGCCATGGGTTGAAACAGAGGACCCAGTTGACCGCTGCCCATTTTGCGCAGCTCAAGCGTGGCGCGCGGGGTATCCACATAGACATCCTTGATGTGGATATGTCCCAGATAGCCACCGCGCACCTCATCGTAGCCATCGGGATAAGCCCGCTCGTGGCACCAACAGTTGTTGCCTGGATCCCACAAGACCTTGAGCGTGTCTTTGGCATCCAGTTCATCAATTAATTTCCGCGCGGTGTAGTTAGAATTGACCATTGTGCCGTTGCCGGTTTCCATAGCCAGCGTTATGCCTTCGGCTTTGGCCAGCTCGACCGCCGGGGCGATCATCGGCGCCATTGTGTCCCACGCACCATGCGCCACATTCCATTTTTCAGCGCCGTTTTTGCCCCAAAGGATTTGTTCCTTTTTCTGCGTCATAATCCGCACCAAGGGGGATCCGACCACATGGGCCATATCGATCACCCGCTTTAACGCATCCATATGCTGGCTGTGCAGGGCATCGCCCGGACGGTTTTGCGCGGTTGTTCCGGCAAAAACATGCCGCGACAGACAGGACACAGGCTTGCCCCGATCACGCAAAAGCTGATTAATGTCGGCAATTTCCTGAGCGCTGTGATCGCCCACCTCTGTATCGCCGACAAATTGCAATTCAGCATATTCAAGATCAAATTCGTCCATTACATCAATAGCATGCGCCAGATCACGGCTAATACCATCACAGATAACACCAAGTTTCATATGCTTGTCTCCTAATTAGCGGTGCAATTCAGCGCCGATTATGTCTTCGATTACGCGGGTACAGACCCAGTTATCCCCGGTGGGGTATTTGGCTTTGCCCGCATGAAAAATTTGCATTGCGGTTGCGGCCGTATGCATCGGCACCCCAAGATCCTCGGCCAGATCAAGCGCAATTGTTAGGTCTTTATGCATCGTGTTGATATGGCTGCCGGTGCCCTCAAACTGGCGGTCAATAATGTTTTCAAGCGCTGTGTTTGATACCCCGCATCCGGCCCCCGAGCTGGAAAATACATCGAACAGTACCTGCCCGCTTACACCAGCCTTTGCCGCCAAAGCCGACGCTTCAAAGGTTGCGGAAAAGATTGATCCAATCAAGGATTGCAAACAGGCTTTGACCGTTTGACCGTCGCCTGCCGAAGTGCCCACACGGTGAATGGTTTTCGACACCGCTTGCATCACATCGACATATTGGTCCAGCGCCTGTTGCGGTCCGGCGGCCATCATTGTCAAAGTTCCAGACTGGGCGCCGGGAAATCCGCCAGAAACCGGACTGTCAATCAACGCGACATCGGCGTCCTGCATCGCAGCGCCAATGGCGCGCGCCTCGCTTGGTTTGATCGTGGCGCTTAGGATGATGCCCCCCCCCGAAGGCATTCGGGCGGCCAAGCCCTCAGGCCCTAAAATCACGCTTTTGGCCTGATCGCCGGTCATCACGATCACGTAAACAGCATCAGCGCTGGCCGCGACTTCTGCCACGCTTTGGGCTGCATGTCCGCCGATCTCGGCAAACGCGCGCAGCCGCGCGGCGCTAAGATCAAAGCCGGTTGTTTCAAAACCATGGGCGATAAGGTTCTTGGCCAGTCCACTGCCCATATCGCCCAATCCAATTACGCCTACACGTTTCATTCATTCACTCCTGTTGCATCCGGAAGCGCCGGATTGGTGTCGGTAAAGTGCACCATATCTGGTGCGCATTGCTGCGGAGTTTCAAGCGTTAGGGAACGCCGGGCGGGTCCAAAAGACACCCCACTGCCCAAATATATCTTTTCCCACGTTTGACCGCGCTGCGCGCGAAGCAAGCACAAAAGAAAAGATCGGCCGTAACCAATGGGGATAAGATAACCATCAAACCCGCAAAATTACCAAGTAAAAAATGCAGCCCCTATGGCGTTTTGGCGTGGCGATGCGCGCCTTTGGCGATGATCCGGGGCTTTAAAGATCAAAGGCAGCGCGCATCAGCGCGGCTGTATACTCGGATTTTGGAGCTTCAAAGATTTGCGCAACCGGACCTTCTTCGATCACATCACCGTCTTTCATCACCACAACATAATGCGCCATGGCGCGCACCACTTTGAGATCATGGCTGATAAACAGATAGGCCAGCCTATGGCGGCGCTGCAGGGCGCGCAGCAGGTCGATAATCTGTTCCTGCACGGTCATATCAAGCGCCGAGGTCGGCTCATCCAGAACCACCAGCTTGGGCCGCAATATCATCGCGCGCGCAATGGCGATGCGCTGCCGCTGACCGCCGGAAAATTCATGCGGGTAGCGGTGCATCATCTGCGGATCAAGCCCCACTTCCTGCATAATCTCCTGTACCAAATCATCGCTGTCCCGGCCCTCTGGTGTGCCATGCACGCCAAGGCCTTCGGCGATAATCTGCGCGCAGGTCATGCGCGGGGAAAGCGATCCAAAGGGGTCTTGGAACACGATCTGCATATCTTGGCGCAAAGCCCGTAAATCTTTGGTTTTCAGTTTACGGATATCGCGCCCTTCAAAGCGGATATCACCCTGCGATGCAATCAGCCGCATCAGCGCCAGCGCTAGGGATGATTTGCCCGACCCGCTTTCGCCAACGATGCCGATGGTTTCACCGGCGCGCACTTTCAAAGAGACATCATTGACCGCTTTGATGTGGCCCACCGTGCGTTTTAAAAGCCCGCGCTGGATCGGAAACCAGACCCGCGCGTTTTGCGCCTCGGCAATCACCGGCGCATCACTGGCCACAGGATCGGGCGTGCCGGCCGACTGCGCCGCCAGCAGCTTTTGGGTATAGGGATGCGAGGGCGCGGCAAAAATATCCGCCGTGGGGCCGGTTTCAACAATGATGCCGTTCTGCATCACACAGACCCGATCGGCGATCTGCCGCACAATTCCCAGATCATGGGTAATGAACAGCATGGCCATACCTTCGCGGTGTTTCAAATCTGCCAGCAGCTCTAAAATCTGCGCCTGAATGGTCACATCAAGCGCGGTTGTCGGCTCATCTGCGATTAACAGCTTGGGCTGGTTGGCCAAGGCCATGGCGATCATCACCCGCTGGCGCTGGCCGCCCGAGAGCTGATGCGGATAAGCGCCCAGCCGAGTTTCCGGATCGGGCAGGCCCACGCGCGTTAAAAGCGATATAATTTGCTCACGCACGCGGTTTCCGAAAAGACCCTGATGCAGTTCAATCGCCTCACTGAGCTGCTTTTCGATTGTATGCAGCGGATTGAGCGAGGTCATCGGCTCTTGGAAAATAAAGCTAATATCGTTGCCGCGCACCTGCTGCAGTTCGGCCTCAGGCACGCCCACCATCTGCCGGCCCTGATAGGTGATCGACCCGCTGATTTCGGCGCTGGAGCCCAGCAGCGCCACGGTGCTGAGCGCGGTTACGGATTTGCCCGACCCGCTTTCGCCGACCAGCGCGACCACTTCGCCAGCTTTCACCGTAAAGCCAATGCCGCGCACCGCATGCACCTGCGCGCCGTCTTGACGAAAGCGGATGTTCAAGTTTTCAATGCTTAGCAGGTCACTCATCGAAAGATCTTTCGCGGATCAAAGGCATCGCGCACGCCTTCAAAGATAAACACCAGCAGCGCAAGCATGATCGCAAAGGTGAAAAAGGCGCTAAAGCCAAGCCATGGCGCCTGAAGGTTCTGTTTGGCTTGCAGCGTCAGCTCGCCCAGTGACGGCGCTGTGGACGGCAGCCCGAAGCCCAGAAAATCAAGGCTTGCCAAAGCGCCGATGGTGCCGGTGACGATAAATGGCAGCATGGTTAATGTGGCCACCATCGCATTGGGCAGCATATGGCGAAACATAATGGTCCAGTTGCCAACGCCCAAAGCACGCGCCGCGCGGACATATTCAAGGTTTCGGGCGCGCAGAAATTCAGCCCGCACCACGCCCACCAATCCAACCCAGCCGAAGAGCACCGTTAAAATCACCAAAAGCCAGAAACTGCGCCCCAGAATGGCAAACATTATGATAATCACGTAAAGCGAGGGCACACCGCCCCAAATTTCAATAAACCGCTGAAACAGCAAATCGGTCCAACCGCCAAAAAACCCCTGAATCGCGCCCGCGATGATGCCGATGAGGCTTGAGGCAGTGGTGACAATAATGGTGAACAGGATCGACAGCCGGAAACCATATATAATCCGCGCCAGAACATCGCGTTTGGTATCATCCGTGCCCAGCAGGTTCTGGCCATTGGGCGGCAACGGCGCGGGGCCTGAGCGTTCAACCGATGTATCATAGGCATATGGGATTGGCGGCCACAGTGCCCAGCCTTGGTAAAAGCCTTCGGTGGCGGGATCAAAGCTGCTGCTGTTAATTTGCGCGATCAGCTCTTCGGGGGTGTCAAAGCACCCCTCAAGTCCGCCGCTTCGGATCAGGCATTTGACCACCGGATCGCTATAGACCGCTTCGGTTTTGAAATCGCCGCCAAAGGCGGTTTCGGGATAAAAGTTCACCACAGGGGTGAAATATGCACCGCGGTAATTGACCAAGATCGGTTTGTCATTGGCAATAAACTCGGCAAAGAGCGACAGCACAAACAGCAGCGAAAAGATGATCAGCGACCAATAGGCGCGGCGGTTGGCGCAAAAATTACGCCAGCGGCGTTGATTAAGCGGGGACAGGCTCATCATCCCTCACGGCTTTCAAAATCTATGCGCGGATCGACAAAAACATACATCAGATCGGACAGGATACCGACCACCAGCCCCATCAGGCCAAAGACGAAAAGTGTGCCAAAGATCACCGGATAATCGCGCGCAACAGCGGCTTCAAACCCCATGCGGCCCAGACCATCAAGCGAAAAAATGGTTTCGATAATCAGCGAACTGCCAAAGAACACACCGATGAAAACCCCCGGAAATCCGGCGATCACTATGAGCATGGCATTGCGAAAGATATGACCATATAGCACGCGTCGGTCACTTAGACCTTTGGCCCTTGCGGTCATCACATAGTGCTTTTGTATTTCATCGAGAAAGCTGTTTTTGGTCAGCAGGGTCAGCGTCGCAAAGGCCGAAATCGTCGAGGCAATCACCGGCAGGGCAATATGCCAAAAATAGTCGCCAATTTTGCCCAACAGCGACAGCTGGTCAAAATTTTCCGAGGTCAGACCGCGCAAGGGAAAAATCTGATAGTAGGAGCCACCGGCAAACACCACCAAAAGCAAGATTGCAAACAAAAACCCCGGGATCGCATAGGCCACAATGATCAAACCGCTGGTAAAGGTATCAAAGCGGCTGCCATCGCGCACCGCTTTGCGAATGCCCAGCGGGATCGAGACCAGATAGGCAATCAGCGTTGACCACAGCCCCAGCGATATAGACACCGGCATTTTTTCCAGCACCAAATCCACCACACTGATTGACCGAAAATAGCTTTCGCCGAAATCAAAGCGGATATAGTTCCACATCATTTGCAAAAACCGCTGCAGCGGCGGCTTGTCAAAGCCGAACTCTTTTTCCAGCTCGGCAATGAATTCCGGCGGCAGGCCACGCGCGCCGACATAGTCTTCGCGCTCGGACTTATCGACCGCATCATCCGAACCGCCGGCAATGGTTTCAAACACATCGCCCTGACCTTCCAGATTGGCCAGAATTTGTTCGATCGGTCCGCCGGGGACAAATTGCACCATGGCGAAATTAATAATCAGAATCCCCAGCAGCGTGGGGATCACCAATAACAGTCGCCGCGCGATATATGCGCCCATATTGGCTTTACCTCAGCACACCTGCCGCCTTCAGCGCATCGGCTTTTTCAGCATTGTACCACCAGTAATCAAGCTGGCCGAGCGAGTAGGGCGCAATTTCTTCGGGGTGCTCATACATATCCCAATAAGATACCCGATAGGTGGCATTGTACCACTGCGGGATCCAGAACCGATAGGCCCGCAGGGCCCGATCAAGGGCTTTGACAGATACGCGCAAGGTCTCTTTATCAGTGGCATTCACCACATGGTCGATCAAGATATCGATACCTTCTGATTTGATGCCCATCGCGTTAAATACAGACTCGTCCGCCGTTTCCGAGCCAAAGTACTGTTTTAGCCCCGACCCCGGCTCAAGCCCCATGGGCATCTGCGTGGTCAGCATATCAAAATCATAATTGCGCCGGCGGTCGGTATATTGCGCCGGATCAACGCGGTTGTAGGCGGCATCCACGCCGGCAGCGCGCAGATTTTCGATAAACGGCAAGACCACGCGGTCAAAGGCCGGGCTGCGCTCGAGCACTTCGAGCTGTAATGTCTCACCCTTAGCGTTGCGGCGCAAACCGTCATCCCCGACGCTCCAACCTGCCTCTTCCAGCAGCGCCGAAGCGGCCCGCAGGTTTTTACGGTCCATCGCCCGAGGCCCCGAGGTGACGCCCATGACAGCTTCATCGGTTAAGATGCCGGCTGGCAATTTATCGGCAATCGGCTCAAGCAGTGCCAGCTCGCCTTCGCTAGGTGTTCCGGTGGCGGCAAAATCCGAGTTTTCCCAGAACGAATGGATGCGCGCATACTGACCATAGAAGAGCGATTCGTTTGACCATTCAAAATTAAACAGATGGCCCAGCGCTTCGCGCACCCGCGGGTCGGAAAACTCGTCCCGTCGCAGGTTCATCACGAAACTCTGCCCAGTGCCAATGCCACCATCAGGCAGTGTTTTCTTGATCACATGACCGTCGTTCAGCGCCGGAAAATCATATCCCGTGGCCCATGTTTTCGATGAGTTTTCGCTGCGGAATGTATAGGCGCCGGATTTAAAGCCTTCAAAGGCGGCACTGCTATCGGCAAAGTACTCAACGCGAATTGTATCGAAATTGCCACGCCCGCGGTTGATCGGTAAATCATTGCCCCAGTAATAGGGATTACGGACATAGCGCACCCAGCGGTTAATTTCATACTCTTCCAGTACGTATTGCCCCGAACCAATGGCAGGTTCCATCCGGCTTTCTTCCAGACCTGCGCCCGTTTTTTCAAACCATGCTTTGGACATCACCGGCAATCCGCCCACAAGCGGGATGCGGTCGCGCTCTGGTGCGTCCTCGGCAAAGGTGTATTTGACCCTATGCGGATCAAGGATTTCTGCGCCGGTCACCATCTGACCAAGAATGGCCCGATAACTTGGCAAGCCTTCGTTTAAAAACAGCTCATAGGTGTGCACAACATCTTCGGCCGTCAGGGGCGAGCCATCGGAAAATTCCGCCTCGGGGCGCAAATTGAAAATCACCCAAGCCAGGTTTTCAGGATATTCCAGTGTTTCAGCCAGCAGCCCGTAAGAGGCGCCGACCTCATCTCCGGTGCCGCTGATCAGGCTTTCAAACGGCGCCGAGGCAAGTGAAGCGGCGCGGCCTTTTCGCGAATAGGGGTTCATCGAATCAAAGGTGCCAAATCCCCAGGTGGATATTTCACCGCCTTTGGGTGCATCGGGGTTGACGTAATTGAGATGGGTGAAATCTGCTGCGTATTTAAGATCGCCAAAAAAGGAATATCCATGCGATTTGATAATTTTTTCCTCAGCCATGCTGATCGTAGCAGCCAATAGTGAAGAAAACCCAACGAAAAGGCCAAATATCATTATCTTTGTTTTATTTGGCATTTTTTGGGTCTTAACGGCAGTTTGAGCGTTTTTCACGATGATCACTCCCTCAATAATGATTTGGACTTAACATAGGTTAAAATGTCAAAATGACCATAAGCAAGAGCGCATAAGGATAAATTCGCACATTGAAAAACCGCAGAGGGGTCTCTGCGGTTTATAAATGTTTAATAGTGAGGCCGGAAATTACTTGATCGTTGCGAGATAGGCGATCAGGTTGGCGCGGTCTTGCGGCTTTTTCAGTCCGGCAAATCCCATTTTTGTTCCCGGGGCATAGGTTTTTGGCTTTTCCAGAAACCCGTTTAGGTTTTCCGGTGACCAAACTTGGGCCACTTTAACCAGCGCGCCGGAATAGCGATACCCGTCGATTACACCCACTTGGCGGTCCACCAGATCAAAAAGATGCGGTCCGGTACCATTGGCGCCATCTTCTAGTTTGTGGCAGGCTTTGCATTTGCCAAACACTTTTTCGCCCTTAGATGCATCTGCCATTGCATAGAGCTCGGCAAAATCCGGGCCTTCCTCGGCCGCCACCGCTACACTGCTGCTTTCGCCTTCGACTTTGATCGCATACCCTTCGGCGTGCTTTTCACCATGGCCGCCCCCACCGTGGTATAGGATCTCCGCCATCCAGCTGCCGAGCAAAAACACCAGCAGAGCGCCGCAAAAGCCACCAATAATTTTTGTGACTGTCATTGTGTCAAGCATAGATGGAACTCCATTATGTATTATTTGATAACTATCTATCCGCTTCCACTCCGGTTATGCAAGGTGTAGAAGCCGCGACCAAACGACCGAATTTGAAAAAACAGGTGAAGAATGACACATCATATCGCTTTTCAGGGTGCACTTGGGGCCTATTCACATGCGGCCTGCCAGGCGGCTCGCCCGGATATGACGCCGTTGCCCTGTTCAAACTTCGAGGATGTGATTGACGCCGTACGCAGCGGTGCGGCCGATTTGGCCATGTTGCCAGTGGAAAATTCCACCTATGGCAGGGTGGCCGATATTCACCGGCTTTTGCCTGCATCGGGGCTTCATATTGTTGATGAAAGCTTCACGCGGGTGCGCATTAGCCTGATGGCATTGCCCGGGGTAAAACTTGACCAGATCAAAACCGCACGGGCGCATTTGGTTTTGCTGCCACAAGCTCGCAATTTTTTGGATCACCACAATATCCGCGCCATATCTGCAGTCGATAGCGCCGGCGCCGCCGCCGAGTTGGCCGGCTCTGGGGATCGCAGCAGCGCCGTGCTGGCCAGTGCGCTGGCGGCCGATATTTATAATCTGGACATTCTTGCCCACGATATCGAAGATCATCAACACAATACAACGCGGTTTTTAGTGATGTCGCGCGAACCTGATCTGGCTGCGCGGGGCGATATAATGATGACCACTTTTGTCTTTCAGGTGCGCAATATCCCGGCCGCGCTTTACAAAGCCATGGGCGGGTTTGCCACCAATGGGATCAATATGACAAAACTGGAAAGCTATATGGTGGGCGGCTCGTTCACTGCCACCCAGTTTTATGCCGATATCCAAGGCCATCCTGAGGATGCAAATGTGAAACTTGCGATGGATGAGCTGGGCTATTTTTCCAGCATGGTCAAAATTCTCGGGGTCTATCCAGCCGATAAATCACGCTAAGCGTCAGCGGGGCTCAAAACCCTTAGGCTGCGCCCAGGGCAACCAATTCTTTAGCCAACTCGGCGACCCGTTTTTGAAACCGCTTATTATACTTTGAGCGCGCCAGCTTCATCGACTGGACCAAGAGCCGCGCGGTAAGGGTCTTGGGTTCAAGTACCGCCCCGACATGAAACCGCGATTGTTTTTTAGACAGCGCTGAAACGGTTATGTCCAACCGGTTGTTCAATGCCGGGTTGGTTATCAAAAACACCATTTTTTCGGGGGCACTGAATTCGGCCAGATGAACACAAGCTTTGCGTTCACGCCCGCGAAATTCAAATGTGCAGTCCCATGTAAGGCCATCTGCTGAGGCCATCGACCCACTTCGGGTAACCTCAGCCCCGCGCCGAATTGCCACCCGTTCGAACATTTGAAAATCCGCCATAAGGTCAAATAAAACCTGTTGCGGCAGAGCCACATCTTCTTTTGTTTCAAATTTCATTGCCGTTCCTGAAAAATATACTTGCTAAAATAAAATTACTCGAGCCGATCAGCTAACCAATGATGTAAAAGAAAATGCGCTATTGATCCAGACCGCGCCGGTTTTATTTTAACATTATTTCCGCAAAACGCATCCATCAGCGTGCTTTTGTCGACCCAAAGCGCATCTTCAATTTCCGTGGGATCAATTTCTATCTCGTGGCTGAGGGCTTCGCCATGACAGCCCACCATGAGCGAGTTTGGAAACGCCCAGGGCTGCGAAGCCAGATAATGCACCGCACCCACTTTTATACCACTTTCTTCCATCACTTCGCGGCGCACGGCGGCTTCAAACGTTTCGCCCGGCTCAACAAATCCGGCCAGCAGGGAATACATGCCCTCGGGCCAATGGTGCGAGCGGCCCAGCAGAACATTGTCGCCCCGCGTGATCAGCATAATAACAACCGGATCGGTGCGCGGGAAATGATGGCTTTGGCAGCTGCTGCAACTGCGCTGCCAGCCGGACATCACCATGTCGGACGGCGCGCCGCACCGGGCACAGAACCGATGCCCGTTATGCCAATGAAGCAGCGCCTTGGCGGTAGCGGCCAGTTCGGCTTCCCGCGCACTCAGCACCGTCATTTGCCCGCGCAATTCGCAAAACGCCGCCTGCGGGCCAAATCCTGGATGGAGCTGTTCTGATGGGTCGAAAAAGACATCCTTATCCGGCAGTGGCCCGCTTTCGGGCTGCCATTGCGATATATCAAAGGCAAAAATTTTCTGCCCCGCATCATGGCCCAGAAAAATCCACCGTGCATCGGCGCATTCCGCATGCGGCACATTAATGCGCTGCAGCCCTGTTTGAGCGTCGCGCTGCATCAAAACCTTGCCGCGCCAAAGCACAATTGCGGCATCGCCCGGTTGCGGCACGCCGGCATCCGTGCCACGCAAATGCGCCGCCCGGTCCAGCCCTGATCCGCCAAAAGTGACTGTTTCTGCAAGTTTCATAGCCCGCGGACCTACCGTGTTTTGCCGCGTTTGTCACGCCTCAAAACCAGCGCAAAGACCCGCCGAACCCGCCCTTGTAACTTTTATCTCAAAGTTATACCTTAGAGGTGAGAGGTTGGCGCGGGCAGGCACCTCGCCAACCCGGTCAGATCCGGAAGGAAGCAGCCGTAACGAGCCCCGCTTGGGTCGTTGTCCAGCCTCTCACCCGATAAACTCTGAATAAGGAGGACGATGATGGTTATTGTATCGCACCTCCGGGTCGCCGTCTAATTAGACCGCCACCCGAGCTTTCGTTGCGCTTTAGGCGCCAAACGGACTTTTATTCGGGATTTATAGTTTGACCAATTTATCTCTTCCTGACCTTGGATGGTCAGATCATTTTGCGCATCAAAAAACCGCGCAGCCAACCGCCATGCCTGCCAGAGTAACCGATGTGCACCGCGATCGGCTTGACGTCTTGGGCACAGAAGGCCCGCTTACGCTTGTACCCGGCCAGCTTACCGGCGCTTATGCGGTCGGCGATTGGGTCTATCACGACGGGCAGCAGGTTTGCCAAGTGCTTGAGCGCAAAACCGCGATCGGCCGGGGGGCGGCCGGTGAAACCGGCGGCCATCAGCTGATCGCAGCCAATGTAGACACTTTGGCAATCGTCACCAGCTGCAACGATGATTTCAACCCCGCGCGGCTTGAGCGCTATCTGGCCATGTGCAGCGCCGGCGGCGCGCTGCCTTTGGTGGTGCTAACCAAAGCCGATCTGACGCCGGATGCCGATGGGTTTCGCCGCCGCGCGGAACACTTATCCCCCTTGGTCAGCGCAGTAACGCTGAATGCCTGCGACACCGAAGATGTCGCGCAGCTTCACCCATGGTGCACTGCGGGGCAAACCATGGCGCTTGTCGGCTCGTCCGGGGTGGGCAAAACCACGTTGCAAAACGCACTTACAGGGACCCAGCAACTGACCCAGAGCATTCGCGAGGCGGACGCCAAAGGCCGCCATACCACCACTGCGCGCAGCCTGCGCCGCACCTTGGTGGGCGGCTGGCTGATCGACACGCCGGGGATGCGCGAGCTGCGGCTTTCGCAGGCACGCGAAGGTATTGACGCAGTCTTTGCCGATCTGGCGCTACTGGCACAGCAGTGCCAGTTCAACGATTGCGAGCACGCCAGCGAACCGAGCTGCGCGGTGCAGGCCGCCATCAAAAATGGCAGCTTGGAACAGGCCCGTTTGCAGCGCTGGCAAAAGCTGCAGCGCGAGGATGCTTATTTCAATCGCAGTGCCGCCGAGCTGCGCGCGGAAAAACGCAGCTGGAAAAAGCGCACAAAAGCGTCGCGCGCGCAAACAAAGACGAAAAACAACAGCTGGGGCGGCTAAAACGGCGCCCGCTCTGCGCCCTGCGCGGCCCAGCGCTTCTGCGCATCGGTTTCCACCGCGCAGGGGCGCACGGCGCGCAGACGCGCGAGCGCTGCATCGACCGGCTCGCCTGCCTCGCACATCAGCCGCAGCAGCGCCATGCCCGAGCGCCCGCAGCCGCCGTAACAATGCGCCAAAATCCGGCCCTTTTCCTGCAGGATCCGACGCGCGACTTGAGAAATTGCATCCCAGAGCGGCATTTCAGCCGGCGATGGCGCGCCAAAATCCGCAATCGGGCACTGCAGCCATTTGATCCCGGCCTGCGCCAGATCATCGGGAAAAGCCGCAGCGCCGGCGCGCTCTAGTTCGCTCAAAGGCGTCATGCTTAGAACCAAACCGGGCTGCCAGCGCACGATGGTTTGCAAATCAGCCTCATAAAGTCCCGACCGGCCCGGCATCGGACAAATGCCCAGCACGCCTTGGCCCAGTGAAATTTGTGAAATATCCAGCATTGCGCCCCCCTTTTGCTGCCCAAAGGCAATCCTGCTCTAGACCTTGATCCGTCAACCGCTTAGGCTAGGTGCATCACAAGATCACGAGAGGCACCATGTCAGAAACATCTTCCCAAGGCTATCAGGTTCTTGCGCGCAAATACCGCCCCGAAACCTTTGCCGATCTGGTGGGCCAAGATGCCATGGTGCGGACGCTGAAAAACGCCTTTGAAGCCGACCGTATTGCCCAGGCTTTTATCATGACCGGCATTCGCGGCACCGGCAAAACCACCACCGCGCGGATCATTGCAAAAGGCATGAACTGTATCGGCGAAGATGGCAGCGGCGGGCCGACAACCGAGCCCTGCGGGAAATGTGAAAACTGCACTGCGATAATGGAAGGCCGGCACGTCGATGTGATGGAAATGGATGCTGCCAGCCGCACCGGTGTGGACGACATCCGCGAAATTATCGACAGCGTGCATTACCGCGCCGCCAGTGCACGCTATAAGATTTATATCATCGACGAAGTGCATATGCTGTCGACCAATGCCTTTAATGCGTTGCTCAAAACGCTGGAAGAGCCGCCCGAGCACGTCAAATTTATTTTCGCCACCACGGAAATTCGCAAAGTACCGGTGACGGTTCTGTCGCGCTGCCAGCGCTTTGATCTGCGCCGTATTGAACCTGAGGTCATGCTCGGCCTGCTTCAAAAAATTGCCGCTGCCGAAGATGCGCAGATTGCGCATGACGCGCTGGCGCTGATCACCCGCGCCGCCGAAGGCTCGGCCCGCGATGCCACATCGCTTCTGGATCAGGCGATTAGCCACGGGGCCGGCGAAACCACCGCTGCGCAGGTGCGCGCGATGCTGGGTCTGGCCGATCGGGGCCGCGTGATGGACCTGTTTGAATTGGTGATGAAGGGCGATGCGGGCGGCGCACTGATCGAGCTGGGATCACAATATGCCGATGGCGCCGATCCGATGGCGGTGCTGCGTGATCTGGCCGAAATCACCCATTGGGTGTCGATTGTGAAAATCACCCCCGAAGCGGCCGAAGACCCCACTGTGTCGCCCGATGAACGCGCCCGCGGGCAGGCCCTTGCCGGCCGTTTGCCGATGCGGGTGATGACCCGCATGTGGCAAATGCTTCTAAAAGCGCTGGATGAGGTGGCCAGCGCGCCCAACGCCATGATGGCGGCGGAAATGGCGGTTATCCGGCTGACCCATGTGGCCGATCTGCCAAGCCCCGACGAGCTGGTCAAAAAACTGCAAGACACCCCGCCCCCGCCACCATCCGGCAGCAGCGCGCCCGCGCCCTCGGGGGCAGGCGCCGCGCCAAGCGGCGTTATAGCGGCGACGCCGCCGCAGCAATCGGTTGCGCCGCCGGCAGGCAACAGCGGTCCTGTGGCCGCAGCCCCCGGCGCGGCTTTGGCTATCGCACAGGATCAGGCACTGGCCCGCTATCCCAGTTTTGAGCATGTGCTTGAGCTGATCCGTACCAACCGCGATGTGAAACTTTTGGTCGAGGTGGAAACCACCCTGCGGCTGGCGGCCTATCAACCGGGCCGCATTGAATTTGTGCCCACCGAGGCCGCGCCGCGCGATCTGGCACAACGTCTTGGCAGCCGCCTTCAGGGCTGGACCGGCAACCGCTGGGCGGTGATTGTGGTCAATGACGGCGGCGGGCAAACCATTGCCGAACTGCGCGATGCACACGAAGAAAGCCTGCGCCAAACCGCGCAAGAGCATCCTTTGGTGCAGGCGGTGATGCAAGAATTCCCAAAGGCGTCCATCACTTCTATCCGCACCCCCGACGCCATCGCCGCCGAGGCCGAAACCGCCGCCCTGCCGCCGGTCGAAGACGAATGGGACCCGTTTGAAGAAGAGTAAGCTTGTGCCCCGAGGCCGCTAGGTGATTTATCCCCTCTGATCGTTCAGATCAAACATAAGAGCCGCAGCTCAGACCCAGCAAAATCGTATTAAAATTAACAAAACTGTTGCTTGACACTACGCGGGTAGTTTTACACTTTTAGGGTGAATTAAAGACCTACTGCTTTTAAAAACATCCCATAGCTCGCCGAATTCTTAGAAAAATGAAAATCAATAAAAACTGCCTCCAATGCGCATATAATATTGTGTTAGAAAACGACGATATTTTGATGTTTCAGTATCAAGGTGAAGTCACCTGCCCCAAATGCCAAACTAGCCTTCATGAAACGATGGTGAAATCTGTGCTGGTCTCAGTGATTTTAGGCGGCTTACTTGGGTATATACTTGGCGCTTTTACCGCACTCAATTTAATCATAGTCGTCGTTTTGACCATGGCCGTAGCCATTCTTTTCGGATGGTTGATCGAGCTTTTATTTCGCACGCTCTTAGTCCGTGATGGCAAAATTCTCTGAAAGGAGATTTAAATGAAATTTCGGCTCGGCCTTATTGCGATTGGCAGTGCAGCCATTGGCCTTTTCGCGCTGGAAGGTTTTGCACCTGCAAAGGTCATCATCATGTCCCATCGTGCGGTGGCTGAATGCGGCGCAGGCAATGTGGCGTCAGTCACCACCTCTGGCACTTTGTGCAAGGCCGCTGGCCGTCTAAACTAAAGATGCGGCTTTATAGCCGTGACGGTTTTAAACCGATACGGCGCAAACATGATAGACATCTAGGGCCGCTGTGATAGCGTTTCGCGCAAACAATCACGAGGCCTGCCAATGAAAACCACCCCATTGCATCCCAAGTTTGGCGTGATTTGCCATGATGTGGATTTATGCGCCCTGCCCCAAAGCGGCGATTTTGCCGAGATACGCGCATTGTTCGAAGCGCATTCGGCGCTTTTGTTTCGCGGCCAAGCGCTGGATGACGCTCCGCATCTGCGGCTGGCCGAGCTGTTCGGGCCGGTGGAAAACCGCGAAGCCATGGCCGCCGGACGCGCGATTGATTTTGAAATTCCGCAGGTGTCCAATGAAACCAAAGACGGCGCGGTCAGTGACGCCGAAAGCCTGCACACGCTGAACCTGCAGGCCAATATGCTGTGGCACACGGACAGCACCTTTTTGCCCATTCCTGCATTGGTCAATATCCTGACCGCCAAGGTGGTCCCATCAAAGGGCGGCCAGACCGAGCTGGCCTCGACCCGCGCCGCCTGGGCAGAGATGCCGCCCGACATGAAGGCCCCCTTGCAGGACGCGATTATCTGGCACCGGCTGTCAAATTCGCGGGCGAAAATTTCCGATGAGCTGGCGGCACTGCCGGAAATGCGGCAATGGCCGGACCGGCCTTGGCGATCAATCTGGCCCAATCCGGTGACCGGTGAAAAGGCGCTTTATATTGCCTCACACGCCTTTGCTATCGAGGGCATGGGACTGGCCGAGGGCGCAGCCCTGATCGAAGAGGCGATCGCATTTTGCACCCAGCCTGACTATGTCTATTCGCACCCTTGGCAGGTCGGCGATGTGCTGATCTGGGACGAGCGGGCGATATTGCACCGCGGCCAGCCATGGCCCTATGCCGAGCCGCGCACATTGAAAAGCATTTGCTGCTCGGCCGGTGAGGGCGACGGGCTAGCGGCAGTGCAAATCATCCCCGCAGCGCTTTAAGCGGCTGGCCGGCAAAACGCACCACCGCGATAACGCCGCAATACCGACGCGATACAGAGGTGGGTTTGGGCCGGTTTAACCCTCGATGTCCAGCCGCTCTTCAAGCAGGTGGCGCATGATTTTTCCGGTGGTGCTGCGCGGAAATTCGGGCTCGGGGATAAAGATGAATTGCTTGGGCAATTTATAGCGCGCCAGCTGGCCTGCCATTTGTTCAAGCAGGTCAGCCGCGCTTAAGGCCGGGTCTTTGCGGGCCACAAACGCAATCGGAATCTCGCCCCAGTGATCATCGGGTTTGCGCACCACTGCGGCATCGATGACCCGTGGATCAGATAGGATTACGCGTTCGATTTCAGCAGGATAGATATTTTCACCGCCCGATTTAATCAGATATTTGCGCCGGTCCACAAAGGCCAAAGTGCCATCGGGGTTGCGCCGGAAGACATCGCCCATATGAAACCAGCCGCCGCGAAAATCTTCGGCATTGGTGTCCGGGTTGTTCCAATAGCCACTAAAGAGCGCCGGGCTGCGAATGGCCAATTCCCCCGGCGCGCCATCACGAACCGGAGTATCGTCGGCATCCACCAGCTTGATCTGGCAGAGCGAACTTTGCCGCTTGTCCAGCGTTTTGGCAATCACGCCCACCTCAATCACCCCCCCCGACGCCGGCGCAAGCCCGGTTTCAGTGGCCCCAAACGTATTAAGATAGGGTGCATTCAAAAGGCTTGTGACCTCGGCTATCTGATCAAGCGGCACCAAATCAGCCATAGCGCCAATCCACTTGACGCCTTTGACCTTGCTGCCCTTGGCCCGCACAGCGGCCACCACTTGGGCTATCATGCCGGGCATTAAAGTGAGCCGTCCCAAGCGCTCACGCGCGATGATACCGGCCAGTTCATCGGCGTCAAAGCCATCAGTAACAATGACAGTCCCGCCAATTATCAAAGTTTTAAACACCGTATCGGTCGATACCATATGAAACAGCGGGGCCCAGGCGACAAAAGCGTCCTCGGGACTGGCGGGCAAATCTAGCATTTGTATTTGCGCGCGTGCGATTTCAGCGCGGTGGCTGATCAGCGCGCCTTTCGGCATGCCGGTCGTGCCACTGGTATAAAGAATAACAATGCCGTCTTCCGGGTCACAAGGGTCTGGGATTTTACTATCGGGCTGCGCCGCAATATCGCGGGCCATCTCAGCCCCCCAGATCACCACTGGAACATCACCGCATACCGCCTGTGCCATCTGGGCATTGCGGGGCGATGCCACCAGCAGCTTTGGACTTACCAGATCAACACAATGTTGCAATTCGGTTTGCGACAAACGCCAGTTTTGGCAGGCCGCAATAACCCCAATTTTTGCCGCCGCCAAAAGCAGTTCGACATATTCCAGACGGTTTTCGGACAGAACTGCCACGCGGTCTCCGCGGCAAAGACCCTGATCTGCGAGATAATGCGCCAATCGGGTTGTGCGGCGGTCAAGCTGGGCATAGGTGTATTGGGTGTCATGATCCTTTAAGGCCACCCGATCAGGTGCAGAGCAGGTTTGGATATCTATCAACCCGCTCAGCGTCAGGCCGGCGGATTGATAGGCCAGACTTGCATCAATGCCCTGGTGTGGTTTCATAAATGAAAACATTGATCACCTCTTTAACCTGTTTTGGTTTCATCCATTTTGGCAAAGCTTATCCGCCGACAGGTGCAAGTGGCAATTCTTTTACTCTCACAATCAGCTCTTGGATGCCAATTTGCTTGTTTTTGCCCCATTCAGCGCCTAGGTAGAACGTAAGCAATCACAGGAGATACGGGTATGTTAAAAGGATTGGGCGGCCTTGGCGATATGGCCAAAATGATGAAAGCCGCACAAGAAATGCAAGGCAAGATGGCCGAGATGCAGGATGAAATGCACTCGATCTTGGTCAGCGGCGAATCCGGCGCCGGACTGGTCAAGGCCACCTGCACCGCCAAGGGCGAGTTGACCGCTTTGGATATCGACCCGTCAATTTTTTCCAGCGACCAGAAAGAAGTGGTTGAAGATTTAATTTTGGCAGCGATCAAAGACGCGCAGCAGCGTGCGTCCGATCGGGCACAAGAAGAGCTTGGCAAACTGACCGAAGGAATGGGGCTTCCACCGGGCATGAAGTTGCCGTTCTAAATATATTGGCGAGTTTGCGAAAATGCGCGGCGTAAAAGATATCGATGCTTTGATCGAACTGATGGCCAAACTTCCCGGCCTTGGGCCACGCTCGGCGCGGCGCGCGGTGTTGCATTTGATCCGCAAACGGGGGCTCTTGATGACCCCCTTGGCCGATACCATGCAACAAGTTGCCGCCTCTGCCCGCGAATGCCTTAATTGCGGCAATGTCGGAACCAGTGATATTTGCGAAATCTGCAGCGATGAGCAGCGTGCCACTGGGGCGCTTTGTGTGGTTGAGGATGTTGCTGATCTTTGGGCCATGGAGCGGGCCGCCGTTTTCAAAGGGCGCTATCATGTGCTGGGCGGGTCACTGTCGGCGCTCGATTCCATTGGGCCTGAGGAATTGCGGATCCCCAAATTAATCGATCGTGTGGCCAGCGAGCAGATCAGCGAGGTCATATTGGCGCTCAACGCAACCATAGATGGCCAAACCACAGCGCATTATATCGCCGATCAGTTAGAGGGCCGCGTTGTCGTCACATCTCTGGCCAAAGGGGTGCCGATCGGCGGTGAATTGGATTACCTTGATGATGGCACCATCAGCGCGGCGCTGAGCGCCAGAAAGGCGCTTTAACGCGCCAAACCGGGCCAAAATCGCAATATTTACTTTTCTTCGACGTCCGGCTGGTCACCTTCGGGAAGATTAAAGAAACTGTCCGCATCCAAAAATTCCTCGTCGGATTTTTCTTCTTCATCCTCATCACGCAGTGAAAAGGCTTCTAGGCCCTCAATCGCTGTCGGGATTTTTGGCTCGGCTGAAATGTCCAGCGATTGCTCTGTGCTGACCAATTTGCGGCGTTCATCATCGCTCATGACAACGCCCTCGGCGGCTTTTTTATCAGCGGCTTTTTGCACAACCGCATCCAGCTCGGATTGTTTGCAAAGCCCAAGTGCCACCGGGTCAATCGGTTGAATGTTGGACATATTCCAATGTGTTCGCTCGCGAATGGCCTGAATGGTCGGCTTGGTGGTTCCAACCAGACGGCTAATCTGACCATCGGTTAATTCGGGGTGGAACTTGACCAGCCAATAAATCGATGCTGGCCGGTCCTGCCGTTTGGACAGCGGCGTATAGCGCGGTCCGCGACGCTTTTCTTCGCCCACGGCAGCTGGGTTAAACTTGAGCTGCAGTTTGAACAGCGGGTCCGCTTCTCCGGCTTCGATATCCGAAGCATTAAGCTGATTGTTAGCAATCGGGTCAAACCCTTTGACACCAGTGGCCACATCACCATCGGCAATGCCTTGGACTTCCAACTCATGCATTTCAACAAAGTCTGCAATCTGCTTGAATGTCAGTGTTGTGTTGTCGACCAGCCAAACAGCGGTTGCCCGGGCCATAATTGGTTTTGCCATACTCTTGTCTCCTTCATGCATCTTCCCCGTTGCCTGACGGGCAGGCGGTCTTTTTCAAGACAGGTTACCGGTGGGGGGAACTTGAAGGCTCATATATACCTGTTGGATGCAATTGAAAAGAGCCAAAGCATCCACCTGCTAAATTGGCCTATTTCACCGAAACACCCAATGAATAAACACCCTTTGACGACAAAGTGCCCAGGCTGCGATCAACCCATCCATGCAAGGCGCAGCAGGTTTAGGCCAGCCACGACCAAAACAGCAAGGGTGGCCTTGGAAAACAGCGCTTGATCAATATGTTTTTGAAACCGCCGTCCAATCCAAAGCCCAACCATAGAGGGCGGAACCAAAAGCGCGGAAAACTGTGCGGTTGACCAAGTAAGAATACCCGACGCGATATGGGCAAACAAAAGCGCGACCGCCCCAAGACCGTAAACCACGCCCTGCACCCGTAATTGGTCTTCCTTTTTGGTGTTCATTGCTGTGAGATAGGCCACCGTCGGAGGTCCCCATACACCAGATAAGCCCCCGACAAATCCGGTCAGTGATCCAACTATTAAGGGGACAATTTTATTGTCGCGGCGCACCTGAAACCGATATCCGCTCAGCTGGAGCACCGAAAAACTCACCACCATGATACCAATGCCGCCAAGAAAGACCTTGGCCGGAATTTGGGTTACAAGCTGCGCACTGGCCAGCAGAAAAACCAAACCGGTGAGTAAAAAGACGCCAAACTGGCGCATCGATAGGAAGGCAGCTTTCGGCCCTTGGGCCAAGGCTTGAACCCCGTTTGTCAAAAGCGTTGGTAAAATCAATCCTGCAAGGGCCAGTTCGGGGGGCAGGATAAGGCTGAGGCCGGAAATTGTAATCATTGGCATAGCAAATCCGACAATTCCTTTTATAAGCCCTGCACAAACTGAAATCATAAATGCATAGACCCAAAGCGACGGGGATATATTGTACCAAATCAATTCCATAGGGATGCTTTAGCACAGCATCGCCTATCATGCTGCAAAAATCCGATGCGAAATATTACAACAAAATTTATGCTGCAAGTGCATTTTTATTGCGCTGCAAGTGCAAAATGCTTATGAGAAATGGCAACCCAAAAGGAAAGTGATTCATGGCATATGAAGGACAGCAAATAGGGATTTCCGAACACGGAATTCTTGATGATCTTCTAGACCTGACTGCGAGCAGTCTTGGGGCAGTTGAGCAGATGGTAAAAAGTGCCGTGCAATCGGTGCGTGATCAGGTTTGTACCGAGGGCCGCGTTTCGGCGGTTTTGGTTGAGCAAAATCAAACATCGGCACATGGTTTGGCATGGCTTGCCACCTATGCAGAAGCGCTCAAGCAAATGCACCATTGGGCGGACAAGTTAAATGGGGACGCCCGTTTTGGCGAAGTTGAAAAACTAATTCTGCAAATCACCTTTGGCGAATACCTTTGCCAAATTCATGGCGGTATACCGATCAGTCAGGGCGAAATGATCCGGTTGCAGGACATCGGCATATCGCAAGCTGACACCCAAGGCTTTGCCACCAAAGAGATCGAAATTTTGACCTTGAATGGCAATACGCAACAAGCCCGTCTGCGGTTGGTCGCCTTGATGCAGCAAAACAATGCCGACGTCACTGTTGGAACCTCGGGCCTTGATGAAGAGCTGGAAATGATCCGCGATCAGTTTCGCCGCTATGCCCGTGAACGCATCGAACCGGTGGCGCATGAGTGGCATCTAAAAGATGAGCTGATCCCGATGGAGATTATTGACGAGTTGGCCGAGATGGGCGTTTTCGGGCTAACCATTCCGGAAAACCTTGGCGGGCTTGGGCTCTCCAAAGCCTCAATGGCGGTGGTCTCAGAAGAGCTGTCTCGGGGTTATATCGGGGTGGGCTCGCTTGGCACGCGCTCGGAAATTGCCGCTGAGCTGATTTTATGCGGCGGAACCGACGATCAAAAATCCCAATGGCTGCCCAAAATAGCCAGCGCTGAAATTTTGCCAACCGCTGTCTTTACCGAACCCAATACCGGATCGGATTTGGGTGCGCTGCGCACAAGGGCCACAAAAGAGGGCGATAATTACCGTATCACCGGTAATAAAACTTGGATCACCCACGCTTCACGCACCCATGTGATGACACTTTTGGCACGCACCAACCCCGAAAGCACCGACCATCGCGGTCTGTCGATGTTTCTTGCAGAAAAAACACCGGGCACGGATGCCGAGCCGTTTCCAACCGAAGGCATGAGCGGCGGCGAGATCGAAGTTCTGGGGTATCGCGGGATGAAAGAATATGAGCTGGCCTTTGATCAGTTTCATGTCAAAGGCGAAAACCTGCTGGGCGGGCAGGAAGGCAAAGGCTTTAAGCAGTTGATGCAGACCTTTGAAAGCGCACGTATTCAAACCGCCGCCCGCGCGGTGGGCGTGGCGCAATCTGCGCTGGATGTGTCGATGCAATATGCCCAAGACCGCAAGCAGTTTGGCAAAGCCTTGATCGAATTTCCACGGGTGGCCAACAAGCTGGCGATGATGGCAGTTGAAATAATGGTGGCGCGGCAGCTGACATATTTCAGCGCCTTTGAAAAAGACAATGACCGGCGCTGCGATCTAGAAGCGGGGATGGCCAAATTGCTGGGTGCACGGGTGGCATGGTCGGCGGCCGATAACGGGCTTCAGATTCATGGCGGCAACGGCTTTGCGCTGGAATATAAAATCAGCAGGATCCTGTGCGACGCGCGAATTTTGAATATCTTTGAAGGCGCGGCAGAAATTCAGGCACAGGTCATTGCCCGCCGTTTATTGGAATAAGCCAAAGGCAAAATCCAAGCGGCTCTTGCCGCTGGCCAGTGGCCATGGCACTATGCAGCTTAATTCAGTCGCACATTTTTTTTCAGCAAAGCTATATTGACCCATGCCGTTTCTATCTAGACCAACGCAGTTCGGACCCTTTGTGTTTTCTTTATGGGCGCTTTTAAGCGGCTGTCAGGTTGATCCTACGGCGACTTTGGATAGCCTAGTCGGTCCGGTCTGGGTGGTGCAAACACTAGATGGCGCCACTTTTCCCGCTGTTGCAACACTGCAGTTGTCCCAAGATGGCAAGGTCGCTGGCAAAGCCCCCTGCAACCGCTATTTCGGAGCGGTTAAATTCAGCGGCTCTGATATCGCCATCGGTCCTTTGGCGAGCACTAGAATGGCCTGTGAAGCCTTGGACGATGAAACCCGCTATCTTTTGGCGCTTGCAGACATGACACAGGTAAAGCTGTCGCGTGGCCAGCTTATTCTAAGGGGTCCCTCGGGCCGGGAATTAACCTTTAAAAAGCAAAATTAAAATGAGGCCTCGGGCCGAAATTCAGTCGGGATCGCATCGCGGCCTTCCAAGATCAGATCCGCCATGATCTGGGCTATTTTGGGTGCCATCCCAAAGCCAATCTTAAAGCCGCCATTGGCAATGAACGCGCCGTTTTCGGTGGGGTGCGCCCCAAGCACAGGTGCGCGGCTACGGCTGCGTGGCCGCACGCCTGCCCAGCGTTTTAAAATCGGCGCGGATTTGAGCTCGGGCAAAACGCGCTGCGCCTGTTCAATCAAGTCATCAAGCAGACCATCCACCGTATCTGCGTCCTCATACTCCCGCTCAGAGGTTGATCCGACCGCAAGCGTACCATCTTCGTGGGGGACAAAATGCAAGGTATCGGCAAAAATCTGCGGCGCCGCCGATTGATCAAAGTCAAACAAAGCCGCCTGCCCCTTAACCCCAATGCCAAAGGCACGCCCGCGCAGTGCCGATATCCGCAAAAGATCATGCAGGCCGGTGGCCCACAGCACCACACCGCGGTCATCGGCCTGCCGTGCAATCTGCACCCCCTTGGCCTGCAAGGCGGCCGCCAAAGCATGGCAGGCCGCATTGGGGTTGATACGCGCAGTTAAGCTATCGACAATCCAAAAGCCGGTCGGTGACGGCGGTGCCCAGCTGGGCGGCGTGTCCGTGACGCTCCAAGACGCCAGACCCTGCCACAGGGTTTTCGCATTCTGGCCGCGCGCATAGGCAAGCTCAAGCGCGGCACTGTCGACGACCGGCTGCACACGGCCCAGCCGTGCGTAGCCTGCCGATTTTCCACCGATCTGTTCGACCTGCTTCCAGAACAGCTCGGCCATCATCAAGCTGTCAAATTGAAAGGCTTTTTTACTGTTCCAGTTTTCCGGCACATGTGGCGCAAGCGCCCCCACGATACCCCCGCTGGACCCTGCTGCGACCCCCTGCGGGTCCACCACCGTCACCTTTGCCCCACGGCGCACGCATTCCCAGGCGATAGAAAGCCCGAAAATTCCTGCTCCACGGATTGTTACGTCGTCCATTGCCACGCCTGATGCATCTGATAGAACATCCCTAATTGCGGTTTGCACGCTTCACAAGGTCCGATGATGCCCTCTTTTGATCCCCAGCTTTCTTGGCGCGACCGCGACGTGCCAGTTTCAACACAGTTTGATGATCCCTATTATTCGCTGGAAAACGGGCTGCAGGAAACCCAACATGTGTTCTTGGCGGGAAATGACTTGCCCCAGCGGTTTTGTGATGGGTTTCATATTGCTGAATTGGGATTTGGCACCGGGCTAAATCTTTTGGCAACACTGGCCCTTTGGCGCGCCAGCGGCGCAACTGGGCAGTTACTTTTTACCAGCTTTGAAGCCTATCCATTGACCGCAGACCAAATGATCCGCGCCCTTGCGCATTTTACCCCATTAGAAACTTTGGCAAAAGAGTTTGCCCCTCTCTGGGCCGAGCTTTGCGCCCATAGCCGGATTGAAACCGATGAGCTTTGTTTAAACCTGCACATTGGTGATGCGCGCGAAACCTTGCCCAACTGGCAAGGACAAGCCAATTGCTGGTTTCTCGATGGGTTTTCACCCGCCAAAAACCCCCAACTTTGGGGGTCCGAGCTGCTTAAGGCAGTTTATGAGCACACATGTGACGGTGGGTCAGCGGCGACCTATACAGCCGCAGGCTTTGTGCGCCGTAATCTTGAAACGGCGGGCTTTACGGTCAAACGCAGCCCCGGGTTTGGCCGCAAGCGGCATATGACCCATGCAGTGAAAGGCGATTTTAATGCAGAGCAATAATCGTCTTGGCATTACATTGATGCTTCTCACCACACTGGTGTTTGCGGCGCAAGACGGCATTTCAAAACATTTGGCGCAGGAATATAATGTGCTCATGGTGGTGATGATCCGCTACTGGTTTTTTGCCGCCTTTGCGCTTGCGGTCGCACAGCGAAAAGCCGGCGGGATGCGCAAAGCGGCCCAGACTGCACAACCGGTTTTGCAAATTATACGCGGCAGTATTTTAGCCATTGAGATTTGTGTCATGGTTGCGGCCTTTGCGCTTTTGGGGTTGATCGAAAGCCATGCTGTTTTTGCCTGCTACCCGCTGTTGATTGCCGCGCTGTCCGGGCCGATCCTGCAAGAACAGGTGGGCTGGCGCCGCTGGGTGGCGATATTTTTTGGATTTATCGGTGTTTTGATTATTCTCAATCCAACTGCGAATGTCTTTAGCCCCTTGGCAATAGTGCCGTTTATTTCTGCGGTTCTTTTTGCGCTTTATGGGCTTTTGACCCGCTATGCAGCCCGGCAGGACACTGCGGAAACCAGTTTTTTCTGGACTGGCATAACCGGCGTTGTTTTGATCACTTTTGTGGGACTCTGGGCATGGGAACCCATGAGCAGCCGCGATTGGATGTGGATGGCGCTGCTGTGCGTTACCGGCGCGGCAGGGCATGGTTTGCTGATCAAATGTTATGAGGTAGCCGAGGCCAGCGCAGTGCAGCCTTTTGCCTATTTGCAACTGGTTTTTGTCTCTTTCATCGGGGTGGGGCTCTTTGGCGAGGTGATCTCGCTCAACGTGGCCATCGGCGCTGTGATTGTGATTGCTGCCGGCCTATTCACCTTTTGGCGCGAGCGGCTGCGCCATCGGGCGCTTTAACTGTGCTGAAAATGGCTGGGGCGCTGCAGGTTTGCCCAAGCGCGCCCGATAATTTGTCAGGCTTTCCGCCACCCGCATGACATAATTGCGGGTCTCAACATAGGGGATCATTTCGATCCATTCAACAATATCAGCCTCTGGCGCCCGCGGATCGCCGAGTTTTTTGATCCAGCTGTCAACCCGGTTGGGTCCGGCATTATAGGCCGCGGACACAAGCACCGGATTGCCATCAAAGCGCTGGGTTAAATCATCAAGATACTGGCCAGCGAGTTCGGCGTTATATTCCCAGTCACGGATCAGCCGGTCGGGGCTATAATCCTCTCCTAGTTTTTGCGCCATCGCTTTGGCCGTCGCCGGCATCACCTGCATCAAACCCCGTGCCCCCGCAGGAGATATTGCGCTCTTTTTAAACTCGGTTTCGCGGCGGGCAATCGCAAGCATCAACTCGGTGGCCACCGGATAGGTTTTCTGGCTCAACGGGTGCAAAGCGAAAAGCGGTCTTGGATAGACATAGCCCTGACTGGCTTTTCGTTTTCCCAAGCGCACCAAGGCCCTTGGCTGCTTGATCTCTTCCAGAAAATCAACCAGCTGAGGAAGTTGATCCTCGGGCAGGGTTTCGGCCAGATGCGTTGCAAAGCGTTCCGCTAAAATCGGCTGATCCGCAGCGTATAACAGGATTGTGGCCTGAAATACCGGGCTTTGGCGAAACGCGGCGTCCTGCCAGTCTGGCAAGGCAACATCATTTGAAAGATCACCTGCCAGAGGCGCCGCTATTTTTTCAGCGCATAGCAGACCGTAAAAAGCAGTTTGATAGTCTGCGCCCAAACGGAACGAGCGCATCGCCGTTTCTTCATTTCCCTGCGCCTGATGCGCCACCCCCAACCAATAATATCCCCGGCTTAGGGAAATCGGTGTTTCACTCATCAGCAAAAGATTTTCAAAATGCACTTGGGCGATGGTTGGACTGTTATGATGGCGCAGCGCGATATAGCCGGCAAGCCATTCAAGATCGGCAAAATCACCGCCTTTGGCTAAATGATGGCTCGACGCCAGTTGATAGGCCACATCAAACCGCTGCTCGGCGATCATTTCACGCACCAAAAGCTTGCGCCCCTTGGACCAGACCTCGGGCCGGCCCAGCAGGGCCGCCGACTGACTGCGCTTTACCAGCAAAGCCATGGCTGCATCCTGACGACCGGCGCGCAGCCGCCACGTAAAGCGGGCATGGGCCAAAAGCGCATTGTTTTGCAGCTCATCTGCCACCGCGGCAATCAACGGATCAACCCCCTGCTCGCCTTTGCGCAGGGCGATGCGGGCCTTGGCCATGGCCGCTTGCTTGCCCGAGACATAGGGCAATATCGCCTCGGCGGATGCGTGTGCATCCTGCCACAGCATTTCGGCAAGGCGGGCCTCGTGCAGCGTTCTAAGCTGGTCAGAAAACTTTTCCAGATAGGCCTGTTGCACTTTGTAGCTCATCGGATGGGCCACCCAAAAATCCTGTGTCAGGCGGTGCGCCTGCTTGGTATCGCCCACCGCAAGCAGCGCCGCGGCATAGGCAAAACCGCCCACTGGCGTCACTGGCTTATGGCGTTGAAAAAAGTCCAATACCACATCGGTTGGCGCCTCCAGAAAGGCTTGCTCAGATTGCTTTTGCAGGTAGGGCAAGCCGGGCCAGTCGCCGTTACGATCCATAAAACGCGACACAGCTTGGGCCGTACCAGCGCCAGATCGGTGCAAATGCCATTCAATGATGTCCGTGGCAATGCGCCCATCTTGCGCCGCAATTTGCAAGGCGGCTTGCCAATTTTGTTGCTGCACCGCGTCCAACGCGTTCTCGAGCGGCCGAGGCGCGGCGTTTGCAGAAGAGAAACTGGCAAAAATGATCAAAAAAAGACCAAAGGAACGGAACATTACTTGCATTTTTGGTTATGAACCTGAATAGACTGCCGCGACTGTAACGTCAGAAATGCGGAACGCCAACGATCTCTGTAGCTTAGGCAGAAAATTGCTGCTAGATGATCATAAGTTCAAAAAACCAGGAGGAGCGTACTATGTTGAAAGGATCCATGCCAGCATTGGTAACGCCATTTAAAGATGGCACTGTGGATGTTGATACGCTCAAATCACTGGTCAATTGGCATATTGAGCAGGGCAGCCATGGGCTGGTGCCGGTCGGCACCACAGGCGAGAGCCCTACTTTAAGCCATGAAGAGCATGAAATGGTGGTCTCAGAAGTGGTCAAAGCCGCGGCTGGACGCATACCGGTTGTTGCCGGCGCGGGCTCAAACAATACCGCAGAATCGCTGCGCTTTATGGCCCATGCCAAAGCCGTTGGCGCTGCAGCAGCCTTGGTGGTGACGCCCTATTACAACAAACCGACACAAGCCGGTCTTATCGCGCATTTTAAAACCCTGCATGATGCCTGCGAGTTACCGATCGTGATTTACAATATTCCCGGCCGTTCGGTGGTGGATATGTCGCCGCAAACCATGGGCGAGCTGGCCAAACTGCCGCGCATTATAGGCGTCAAAGATGCCACTGGCGATCTGGCCCGGGTCTGCGAGCAGCGCATCACCTGCGGGACTGATTTCCTGCAAATCTCTGGTGAGGATGCGACCGCGCACGGCTTTAACGCGCAAGGCGGCATTGGCTGTATTTCAGTCACCGCCAATGCAGCGCCAAAGCTCTGTGCCGAGCTGCAAAACGCCTGTCTTGCGGGTGATTATGCCACCGCGCTTAATCTGCAGGATAAGCTTATGCCTCTGCACCAGGCCATTTTCACCGAACCGGGTTTGGTTGGTGCCAAATACGCCATGTCGCAACTGGGGCTGTGTTCGGATGAGGTGCGGCTGCCTTTGACCCCATTGACAGATAGCACCAAAGGTTTAATCCGCGATGCTTTGCGTCACGCCGGGCTTTTGAATTAAGCTATTTTGATTGTGCAACCGAAATGTTTGCCCCGTTTAGACCGGGCTTTGATAGCGTGCTAGTGCAGCGTTAGGCGCAGCGGCATATCCTTCATTGCAGCGCGATACCATTTCACAATCGCGTCGCGCTCGACTTGTTCCATCCAGGTCACATTGGCCGGCGGCATGGCATCAGTCACGCCGGAATGCAGATAAATTACTTTGGCGTTGGCTGTGATATCGGCTTGGCTTTCTAAAAACACATGTTCCGGAGCGTAGCGGATACCCTCATAGACCGGCTCACGTGCGTGGCACATTGAGCAGCGGCCAAGAACGATTTCTTCGACATGGTCAAACCCGGCAGTGGCCGCAAATATCTGCTGTTTTTGTGAAAGCTCATCCGGCTCTTCCAGCGGTGTGACCATCGGCGATGTGGATAGCCACATGATTAAAACAAATAAGATCGCTGTGACGAGCCACGTCCAGATAGGATTGCCGGACCCCGCGTGGCGGGTATTGAAGTAATGCCGGATCGTGACCCCCATCAGGAACACTAGCGCACAGATCAGCCAGTTATACTCACTGGCAAAGGCCAGTGGATAATGCGTTGACAGCATCAAAAAGATCACCGGCAGGGTGAGGTAGTTGTTATGGGTCGAGCGCAGTTTGGCAATTTTTCCGTATTTGGCATCAGGCACCCGACCGGCCACGAGGTCTGCCACCACAATCCTCTGATTGGGCATAATGATGAAAAACACATTCGCGGTCATAATGGTCGCGGTAAAGGCCCCCAGATGCAAAAGCGATGCGCGGCCAGTAAATATCTGATCATACCCCCACGCCATAACCACCAAAAGCACAAAGAGCAGGACCATCAATACCGTGGGGCTATCCCCCAGTTTTGATTTACATAAAAAATCATAAATCACCCAACCAAGCGCCAGTGAACCGCCCGAGATTAAAATCGCTTGAAACACAGATAAATCTGCTTTGGACTGATCGATTAGATAAATCTCGGCGCCGGCCCAATACATCACCATCAAAAGCGCAGCGCCAGACAGCCATGTGCTGTAGCTTTCCCATTTGAACCAGGTCAGATGGGCGGGCATTTCTTCGGGTGCCACAAGATATTTACGCACATGATAAAATCCGCCGCCATGCACTTGCCATTCTTCGCCATGCGCGCCCTTTGGCAAATCATCCGATTTGCGCAATCCCAGATCAAGCGCAATGAAATAAAATGACGAGCCGATCCAAGCCATCGCGGTGATCACATGCACCCATCGAATGGCAAAGGCCAACCAGTCCCAGATAATTGCAAACTCTTGCATCGTCTCTTCTCTTAATTTTGTCCTAATAGTCCTAGTCTAATCTTAGATTTACTTGTATTGTAAAAAAATCCAAGCTGTTTCAATAAAAGCAACATAATGTCTTATACTGATAACATCCGGACCTTTGTGCGTGTTTACGAACTGGGGTCAATGTCGGCTGCCGCGCGCGATCAAAGAATTTCGCCTGCCGTGGCATCAGCGCGGATTTCCCAATTGGAGGACCATCTTAGAGTGCGGCTGTTTCAGCGCACCACACGGATGCTCAATCCCACTGAGCAGGGGCGTTTGTTCTATGGTGGCGCGGTGCGGATTTTGGATGCGATTGAAGAAGCCGAAGCACAGGTGCAGGATATCACCCAATCCCCCAGAGGGTCAATTTATGTCGCTGCTCCGCTTGGTGTCGGGCGGCGCTTTATTGCCCCCGCGGTGCCCGACTTTAAAGAAAAATATCCACTGATTGATGTCCGTTTGCGTTTGTCCGACCGCAGTGTGGATCTGACCGCCGAAGGTTTAGATGTCGCCTTTTTTCTTGGCACCCCGAAAGATTCCACCTTTAAGATGAAAAAAATTGCGGATTGCCCTCGGCTTTTATGCGCGGCGCCAAGTTATTTAAAACAGCGCGGCGCGCCGCAATCGCTTAAAGAGCTAACCGATGGCACCCATGATTGTTTGAACCTGCGTTTTCCCGGCGCGTCAGAATTTCAATGGCCGCTTATGACCGAAAACGGTGTTCAGCGATGTGCCGTCAAAGGTCCTTTTGAATCCGATGACGGCGATGTGCTGACAAATTGGGCCGTCGACGGTTTCGGAATTATCATGAAACCCTATTTTGAAGTGGCCGATCATCTTCAATCCGGCGCGCTTGTGGCAGTATTACCCCAACATAGCCCGGTTGAGATCCAACTTGGATGCCTCTATCCGCACCGGCGCAAACAGGATCCAAAAGTTCGGCTTTTTATTGATTTCATGGCAGAGCGAAGCGCTGCCCAAATGGCAACCATAATGCTGGGCGTTCAACTGCCCCGATAGGTTGAATATCCAAATGGCGACAGCAGCAGCGGGACATGATAATGGCTGTGCTCGCTCATTTCAAACCGGATCGGAATGATATTCAAAAACCCATTTTCGCCCGAGGGCGCACCGCACCCCTCAAGGTAAGCGCCGGCATGGAACACAAGTTCATAGCTGCCCAAGGCGAATTCTTCAGACGGCAGGATCGGGCTATCTGTTCGGCCATCTGAATTGGTGGTCATGCTGCGCAAATGAATTTGCGCTGCCTCTTCGATGCGAAAGAGATCAATTTTTAATCCCGACGCCGGACACCCCCGCGCCGTATCTAAAACATGTGTGGTCAAATATCCTGACATGTGCCCCTCATTTTATGGTGTTTCTATTCTGCGCGAAAAAAAAGCTTCTGCCACCTTGCCATAAAATAAAAGATGTTTCAAAAATTGATTGAAAGTCTTGCTCGTTTTCCTGTGTTATAGATAACAACAAGAAGGAAATTTGCATGAAGCGATATCGCCGCGACATGATTGGATATGGGGCAAACCCACCCCAAGTGAACTGGCCCAGCGGGGCCAAGATCGCTGTGCAATTTGTTGTCAATTACGAAGAAGGCGGCGAAAACTGCATTTTGCATGACGATCCCGCATCCGAAGCTTTTCTATCTGAAATCGTTGGGGCCGCTGCATGGCCAGATCAGCGGCATTGGAATATGGAAAGCATGTATGAATACGGCGCGCGCGCCGGGTTCTGGCGGTTGCACCGGCTTTTCACAGAACTGGATATACCCGCCACAGTTTACGGTGTGGCCACGGCCTTGGCGCGCAACCCCGAACAGGTGCAGGCCATGCAACAGGCCGGCTGGGAAATGGCCAGCCACGGGTTAAAGTGGATCGAGCATAAAGATATGACGCCCGAGGATGAAGCCGCCCAGATAAATGCGGCGGTTAAACTTCACACCGAAGTAACCGGCGAGCGGCCCTATGGCTGGTATACCGGGCGATGCTCTGAAAACACCGTCGCCTTGGTGGCAGCTGCCGGTGGGTTTGAGTATATATCGGACAGCTACGCCGATGATCTGCCCTATTGGATGGACTGCGGCGGCCAGGATCAACTGATTATTCCCTATACGCTTGATGCCAATGATATGCGTTTTGCAACCCCGCAAGGGTTTAACGCCGGGGATCAATTTTTCAACTACCTCAAAGACAGCTTTGACGCGCTTTATGCCGAAGGCGTGGCCGGCTCTTCCAAAATGATGTCGGTGGGTCTACATTGCCGGCTGATTGGCCGTCCGGGCCGGATCATGGCGCTAAGGCGCTTTATGGACTATGCAAAATCGCATGCCGATGTGTGGTTTGCTCGGCGGATTGATATTGCGCGGCACTGGCATGCCCAGCATCCACCACAGCATTTTGAACGCCCTTCGCAGATGAGCAAAGCGCGCTTCATCGATCTTTATGGCAGTGTGTTTGAACATTCGCCCTGGGTGGCCGAAGGCGCTCATGGATTAGAGCTTGGTCCCGCCCATGACACCGCGGGCGGTCTGCACAATGCGCTGGCCCGTGTGTTCCGTTCAGCTTCAAAAGATAAAAAGCTTGCGGTTCTGCGCGCGCATCCCGATTTGGCCGGCAAGCTTGCCCAAGCCAAACGGCTCACCCAAGCCTCGACATCCGAGCAAGCCGGCGCCGGGCTGGATGCTCTGACCGATGATGAGCGCCCCCGATTTGAAGCCTTGAATACCGCCTATACGGAAAAACATGGCTTTCCTTTTATCATCCCAGTGCGCGATCATACCAAATCTAGCATTCTTGCTGCTTTTGAGCAGCGGCTCGATAACAGCTCGGACATTGAATTTGATCAAGCCTGCAAAGCCGTTGAGCGCATTGCAGCGCTTAGGCTGCAAGGTCTTTTGCCGTGAGCCGGGTGATTTACACCGAGCCGCTGAGCGCCGAGGGGTTTGCGCCTTTTGGCGATATTCTGGACAGCGATGGCGCCCCGGATCAGATGATCAACCAAGGACTATGCGGGCGCTATCATGATCGGGCAAAGCTGGAGTTCACAACCGGCCGTGCAGGGATTAATATCTTTGATGCAACACCGCGCGCCCTGCCCTATCAGCTGGATATGATGGAGCGTCACCCGCTAGGGTCTCAGGCGTTTATCCCAATGACCGACACGCCGTTTTTAATCACCGCCGCAAAAGACAATAGCGGAGTTCCAGATCAGGTGCGGGCGTTTCTATCCCGCCCTGGTCAAGCCATCAATTTTCACCGAAATATCTGGCACGGGGTTTTAACACCGCTTCACGCGCCGGGCCTTTTTGCAGTGATTGACAGAATAGGAGAGGGCAACAACCTAGAAGAATTCACCTTCGATACACCTTACAACATACAATAATAATACCAATAAAACTGTATCAACCAACCGTTGGTAAAATCCAACAACTAGGAGAGAAACATGAGTGAAACAACATCCAGCGGGTACGCTGACCCGAATATAACCCCCCCGATGGGCGAAGCTGTCCCCTTGGGACTACAGCACGTTCTGGCGATGTTTGCCTCAAACGTGACGCCGTCGGTGATTGTCGCCGGTGCGGCCGGTTTGGCCTTTGGCGGCGCCGAGCAGGTCTATTTAATCCAGATGGCCATGCTGTTTGCCGGGATTGCCACCTTATTCCAGACCATGGGTTTTGGCCCGGTGGGCGCGCGTCTTCCAATTATGCAGGGTACCAGCTTTGCCTTTGTGGGTGTGCTGGCCGGTATTGCCGCAACCCAAGGATTGGGCGTGGCGCTGACCTCATGCGTCATTGCAGGGATTATCCATTTTGCGCTGGGCTCGGTCATCAGCTCGATCCGCAGCTGGTTCCCGCCACTGGTGACCGGCTTGGTCATTTTGGCCATTGGTCTCTATCTTATTCCGGTGGGTATTAAATATGCCGCGGGCGGCGCAGCCGATTTCCAAATGAACGCTGACAGCTTTGGGTCCATGAAGCATTGGGCCGTGGCGCTGACTGTGATCATTGTGGCGCTTGTGTGCAAATTCCGCACCACAGGCATGCTATCCAATGCCGCCATTTTGATCGGTATTGTCGCCGGTTATATCCTCGCATTTATCTTGGGTATGGTGTCTTTTGGCGGGGTTGCCAAAGCCAGCTGGATCATCGGCTTGCAGGTCATGCCCTACGGGTTTGAGTTTAACCTTGGCGCCGTTATCGGCGTGACCTTGGTATCCATTGTCTCGGCGGTAGAAACCGTTGGCGACGCCTCTGCCACAACCAAAGCCGGCGCAGGACGGGACGCCACAGACGAAGAAATTTCCGGCGCAACCTACGCGGATGGTCTGGGTACTGCCATAGCCGGTGTTTTCGGCGGGCTTCCCAATACCTCGTTTAGCCAAAACGTCGGCATTGTCGGCATGACTGGCGTTATGAGCCGCCATGTGGTCTCCATTGCTGGTCTCATCATGGTGATTTGCGGACTGCTGCCAAAAATCGGTGCGCTTATTGCCTCCATGCCCATGCCGGTGCTCGGCGGCGGCGTGATCGTGATGTTTGGAATGGTGGCTGCGGCCGGCATGAATGTGCTGTCAGAAGTGAAAATGACACGCCGCAATATGGTGATCATCGCCATTTCGCTGACCGTGGGTCTAGGGCTTAATCTGGTACCGTCAGCAGTGCAATACCTGCCCGGCATCTGGAAAACGCTGGCCACATCCGCTGTTGCGCCAACCGCGTTCTTGGCCATCGTGCTAAACCAAATCCTCCCCGAAGATGTAGAAAGCTAAGTCTGCTTCATCGGATTTAACGGCACCGCCCCGATGTAAATTCGGGGCGGTGTTGTTTTTTTCACCCATGTTTTTGCGGGCAACTGCATCAAACGCCTTGATTTACAGCGCAATCTTAGCAATTCTATTTGTATGAACAATTATTCTGCATTTTCGACGCATCCCCCTTCCGCAGAAACAGTGTCTTTTCAACGCCTCGAACTCAATATCATTTTGTCTCTCTATGGCCGCATGGTGGCCGCCGGTGAATGGCGCGACTATGGCATATCAAGCCTGCGCGATGTGGCGGTGTTTTCAGTGTTTCGCCGCACGGCTGAACACCCGCTTTACCGCATTGAAAAGCGCCCTCGCCTGCGCGGACGTCAAGGCCAATATGCGGTGATCGGTGTGGATGGGCAGGTGCTGAAACGCGGTCAGGACTTAAAAACGGTGCTGCGGGTGCTGGAACGCAAATTGATCCGGTCTGTGACCTAGACCAGCCTGTACAAATCAGCCGCAGCATAAACGCAGCTCATGCGCCCTATCGCAAAGAATCAGTGGTAAAGAACAAAACAAGAACATATATTACTGTGTATGTTTGCCGAACTGTCTGCCACTTCTAATTTCAGCTTTCTCAAAGGCGCCTCGCATCCCGAAGAATATATCGCGCGGGCGGCGCTTTTGGGCATGCCGGCGCTTGCCATTGCCGATGAAAATTCGGTGGCCGGCATTGTGCGCGCGCATAGCGAAGCGCGCAACATTGCGCGGCTGGTGGCAGCGCGGCAAGCCGCACCCGAACATGGGCCACCGCGACCGGCGCATATCGCGCCGCCGCCTTCCGCAGATATCACCAACATCCCCCGTCTAATCCCTGCCGCGCAGCTGATGTTTCAAGAGGGCATAACTTTAACCGCACTGGCCCAAAACCGTTGCGGCTGGGCAAACCTGTGCCGGTTAATATCCAAAGGCCGGCTGCGGGTGGCGAAAGGCACCTGCCAGCTGAGGCTCAGCGACCTTCATGAACGGGCAGAAGGGCTGGTGTTTTTGCTGCACCCGCCGCACGCGCTGCCGATCGCCGGCGGCGCGCAAAAGTGGCGGCGCGCCGCACAACAGCTGACGCGCCGCCTTGGCGGGCAGATCTATCTGCTCATGTCCCCCTGCTATGACGGGCAGGATCAGCTTCGCTTTGATCAGATCGCTGCGGCGGCAAAGACCCTTGGCCTTAAAACAATCGCCAGCGCCCAGCCGCTGATGCATCATGGCCGCCGCCGCCGGTTGGCCGATGTGCTGACCGCGATCCGCACCAGCACCCGTGTCGATCAGCTGGGCCGGGCAGCGCTGGCAAATGCCGAACAGCGCCTGCGCTCTGAGACCGAAATGCTGCTTCTTTTCAAAGCCTATCCGGATGCGGTGGAGCGCAGCAGCACTTTGGCACACACCCTGACCTTCTCGCTGGACGAGCTGCGCTATGAATACCCCGCCGAGTTGAGCGGCAATGAAACCCCGACAGAGCGGTTGAGGCGCCTCGCCTATGCGGGGCTGAACTGGCGCTATCCGGATGGCGCGTCCAAGCGGGTGCGCGCAATGCTAGAGCATGAGCTGCAATTGATCGCCAAGCTCAAATATGAACCCTATTTCCTGACCGTCCGCGATATTGTGAAATTTGCCCGGGACCGCGATATCTTATGTCAGGGCCGCGGCTCGGCGGCCAATTCGGTGGTGTGCTATGCTTTGGGGGTCACCTCGGTCAGCCCCGAGATCGGCACCATGGTATTTGAACGCTTTGTCTCTGAGGCCCGCGACGAGCCGCCCGACATTGATGTTGATTTCGAACATGAGCGCCGCGAAGAGGTGATCCAGCACATTTACGCGCGCTATGGCCGCCACCGCGCAGGGCTCTGCGCCACGGTGATCCATTACCGCGCCAAACGCGCCATCCGTGAGGTGGGGATGGCCATGGGGCTTTCTCAGGATACGGTGGCCGCGCTTTCTGGGCAGCTTTGGGGCGGATTTGGCAACCGCGCCACGCACCGGCAGCGCTTGGCCGAAGTGGGGCTTGACCCCGATGACCGACGGCTGGCGCAAACCTTTGAGCTGATGAACGAAATTATCGGCTTTCCACGTCATCTAAGCCAGCATGTGGGCGGCTTTATCATCACCGAAGGCCGGCTTGATGAACTGGTGCCCATCGAAAACGCCACAATGGAAGACCGTACCGTTATTTGCTGGGACAAGGACGACATCGACGCGCTGGGGATCCTTAAGGTTGATGTGCTCAGTCTTGGGATTCTGACCTGTCTGCGCAAATCCTTTGATCTGATGCGCTCGCATCTGGGGATAGATTATTCGCTGAGCTCTCTGCCGCCTGAGGATTCCAAAACCTATGACATGCTATGCCAGGCCGACAGCGTTGGAGTGTTTCAGGTCGAAAGCCGCGCACAGATGAATTTTCTGCCGCGCATGCGGCCGCGCTGTTTTTATGATTTGGTGATCGAAGTGGCCATCGTGCGCCCCGGACCGATTCAGGGCGATATGGTGCATCCCTATATCCGGCGGCGCAACGGTGAAGAAGCGGTTGAATTTCCCTCGGACGCATTGGGCAAGGTGCTGGGCAAAACTCTGGGCGTGCCGCTGTTTCAGGAACAGGCGATGCAGATCGCCATCATCGGCGCCGGCTTTACCCCCGATGAGGCCGACCGGCTGCGCCGCTCCCTTGCCACGTTTAAAAAACACGGCAATGTCAGCGAATTTAAAAACCGCTTTTTGCGCGGCATGCGGCGCAACGGCTATGACGTCGATTTTGCACAGCGCTGCTTTTCTCAAATCGAAGGCTTTGGCTCTTACGGGTTTCCCGAAAGTCATGCGGCCAGCTTTGCGCTGCTGGTCTATGCCAGTGCCTGGATCAAATGCCATCATCCGGACATTTTCGCCTGCGCGCTGCTCAATTCCCAGCCGATGGGGTTTTACGCCCCGGCCCAGATTGTGCGCGATGCGCGCGCGCATGGGGTTGAAGTGCGCGGCGTGGCCATCAACGACAGCTATTGGGACAATGTGATGGAACCGGACGGGCGCGGCGGGCTGGCGCTGCGGCTCGGGTTTCGCCAGATCAAAGGCCTGCGCGAAGATGATGCGGTCTGGATCACCGCGGCGCGCGGCAATGGCTACCGCTCGGCCGAAGATGTCTGGCGCCGCGCCGGCACGCCGCCAGTGGTGCTCGCGCGGCTGGCCGAGGCAGATGCCTTTGCCGATCTGCGCCTAAGCCGCCGCGAAGCGCTGTGGCAGGTCAAGGCCATCACCGCCGAAGCGCCCTTGCCGCTGTTTGCCGGGGATATGGACGGCGAAGGCATTGATGAGCCGGCCGCGCATTTGCCGAAGATGAGCCTTGGCGAAGAAGTGGTCGAAGACTATGTTTCCATGCGCCTCAGCCTGCGCGCGCATCCGGTGGCGCTGCTGCGCCATATTCTTACGCCGCCATCAAAGGCAGCGGCCTGCGCTAAAGACGAGGCAAATTCATTTTAGGGGGAATTTGAGGCGAATAATCTAAGGCCATGATATTTCTACGACCCCTAACCGTTCACTTGCACCATTTTATTTTTCCAAGCCCCTAAAACGGCGCTTTGGCGCGGAACTTCATGCCGCGGCCGTTTTCGGGGTGGTTGATGCGCAGCTCTTCTGAGTGCAGCATCATCCGTGCATGCGCACCTGCGGTTTCCGGTGCATAAAGCGGATCGCCCAGAATGGGATGGCCGATGGAAAGGCAATGCACCCGCAGCTGATGCGAACGGCCGGTTTTGGGCGTCAGGCGCAGACGGGTTTCACCGCCGCCGGTTTTAATCACTTTCCATTCCGTAACCGCAGGCTTTCCCGTCTCATGGCACACCATCTGGCGCGGCCGGTTGGGCCAATCGACAATCAGCGGCAAATCAATTTCACCAGATTTTTCCGCCACTTCACCCGCCACACGCGCCACATAGGTTTTTTTCGTTATGCGGGTTTCAAACTGCATCGACAGATGCCGCTGCGCATGGGCGGTCAGCGCAAAAACCATCACCCCCGATGTATCGCGGTCGAGCCGGTGCACCAGCAACGCATCAGGAAACGCCAGTTGAACACGGGCCAGCAGGCAATCGGACAGATCCGCACCGCGCCCCGGCACCGACAAAAGCCCGGCGGGTTTTTCAACCGCCACCAACTCGCGGTCTTCGTGCAAAATACTCAGCGGGCCTGTGGGCGGATCATAGGGTGTCTGCATAGGCGCGTTGCATAGCGCGATGACGCGGCGCTGTCTATGCTAACAAATGGCGCATTTTTGACGGTAAGAGCGTGAAATTTTGCTTGATTTTTTCACAGACTCGCTTCACGGTGAAAAAATCACTTCTATTTTCACGAAAGCCCCATGTCCGCATTAGACCTCACCCTTCTTGACAGCCTTGGCGCAGATCTGCGCTCGCTGAGAAAATCGCGGGGGCTGACGCTGAGCGATCTGGCAGAGGCGGTCGGAAAGTCTGTCGGCTGGCTATCGCAGGTCGAACGCGATCTGTCCGAGCCATCGATCAATGATCTGCGTGATCTTGCCAAAGCGCTTGATATTCCCATATCGATGCTTTTTGGCCAAGCCAAAGCCGCCCCGCAAGAGGCCGGTTTTGTGGTGCGCAAAGGCGCACGCCGGCCCATCGGATCAAATGAGGCGGGACTGGTAGAAGAGCTGCTGTCCCCCGATCTAACCGATGACTTTGAAGTGGTGCATTCGACGTTTGAGCCGGGCGCAAAGCTTGAAACCCCCGTTACCCGCCCAACGCAGGAAGTAGGCTATCTGATGTCCGGCCAGCTTGATCTGAAAATTGCAGATAAAACCTTTACCATTTACCCCGGCGACAGCTTCCGCATCCGCGGCGAGCCGTTTCAATATGCCAACCCCTATCAAGAGCCAGCGGTTGCGATCTGGGTGATCGCACCGCCGGTCTATTGAGGCGCAGATGAGTATTGAGGCGTGGATCATCTTTGCCAGCTTTTGGGCGCTTTTTGTCACCACCCCGGGGCCGAATGCCGTCAACTGCATCTCGGTGGCCATGTCCTATGGGTTTCGGCGCGCGCTGATTTGCGTGGCGGCGATCCTAACCCAGGCCAGCTTGTTTCTTGCCCTCTCGGCGTTTGGGATCACAGCACTGATCGCCGCCTCTCCGATGGCTTTTTTGGTGTTGAAATGGATCGGGGCAGGGTTTTTGATTTATCTCGGCATCCGCGGCTGGCGCATGGCCGGTCAGCCGGTGGCATCGCAAATGCCCGACCGCCAGCAGCTGTATCTGAAGGCGTTTATGATCGCCACAATCAACCCCAAATCAGTCGCCGGTTATCTGGCGGCGTTCAGCCAGTTTATTCAACCCGACCTGCCCGTAATCTCGCAGATGTGGGCGATTGTGCCTACCGCGCTCAGCCTGACCACCTTGAGCTATGTGAGCTATTGCGCATTGGGCGCAGGCCTTGGGCGGACGGCGCTCAGTGCTGTGCTAAATACATATGTCCGTCGAATTTTGGCGGTTTGTTTTATAATTTACGGCCTATTGCTGGGCACATCTCATTTTTCAAAAGGGGCATAGATTATGACAATTTCAGGATCTTGTGAATGCAGCGCGGTGATGTTTGAGCTTGCCGGCAAGCTACGGCAGGTTATCGCCTGCCATTGCACGCAATGCCGCAAAACTTCGGGCCATTATTGGGCCGCTACCTCAGTGCCTACACGGCAGTTGAAGCTGGTCAAATCAAGCAGCTTAAAATGGTACCGCTCGTCGGAGAAAGCGCGGCGCGGCTTTTGCACCGGGTGCGGGTCGAGCCTGTTTTATGAGCTGGACGGAGAGGGGCGCACCGCGGTCGGGGCCGGCACGCTAAAGACCCCAAACGGGCTGAAAACCATGCGGCATATCTATGTGGCAGACAAAGGCGACTACTATTCAATCGCGGATAATACACCGCAGTTTGAGGCTGGTTCATGATGGTGTTTGGCCTTTTTGAACCTCATGTGCTTCTCACCTTTCTTGGGGCGGGCATAGTGCTTAATCTGACGCCGGGGGCAGATGTAGCCTTTACGATGGCCTCTGGGCTCAAGGGCGGCAAACGCAGTGGCATCGCCGCAGCTATCGGCATAACCACGGGCAGTTTGCTGCATACGGTTCTGGCCGCCTTTGGCCTTGCGGCGGTCTTAATAAGCTATCCGATAGCCTTTGATGCCATCCGCTATCTGGGCGCTGCCTATCTGCTGTATCTGGCGTGGCAGGCGTGGACGCAAACCGGCAGCCAGTCAAAATCAGAAGGGGCAAGCAGCATGCGGCAAGCCATCGCACAAGGGTTTCTAACCAACATCCTGAACCCGAAAGTCGCACTTTTCATTCTTGCTTTTCTACCACAGTTCACAAACCCGCAAAACGGCCCCGTCTGGTTGCAAATGCTCATCCTCGGCGGTCTGTTTTCATCGACAGGCATTATCGTAACAATCGCTTATGGGCTTCTGGCAGGGACGCTGTCAGACAAGCTTCACAGCTACCAGCGTCCATTCAACAAAATCACGGCACTCATTTTTGGCGGTCTTGCAGCCCGTCTTGCTTGGCAATAGGGAGATAAAATACCATGGCAGATATCCCATCTACCGCACGCGTTGTCATAATAGGGGGCGGCGCTGTCGGCGCATCCTGCCTGTATCATCTGGCCAAGGCCGGCTGGTCCGATTGCGTTCTGCTGGAACGCAATGAGCTAACCGCTGGCAGCACATGGCACGCGGCGGGCAATGTACCCACGTTTTCCACCTCATGGTCGGTGATGAATATGCAGCGCTATTCAACCGAGCTGTATCGCGGGCTTGGCGAGGCGGTGGATTATCCGATGAATTATCATGTCACCGGCTCGATCCGGCTGGCGCATTCCAAAGAGCGGATGCAGGAATTTGAACGCGCCAAAGGCATGGGGCGTTCGCAGGGGATGGATTTGGACATACTGGCAGTGGATGAGATTAAAAACCGCTATCCGTTTATTGAAACCCATGATCTTCACGGCGCGCTTTATGATCCCAATGATGGCGATATTGATCCGGCGCAGCTGACCCAGGCGCTGGCCAAGGGCGCGCGCGATCTGGGGGCAAAAGTATTGCGCTTTACGCCCGCAACAGGGGTGTCGCGCGAGAACGGCGAATGGATCGTCAACACGGACAAAGGCGATATCCGCTGTGAATTCGTGGTCAATGCGGCCGGCTATTATGCCCAGCGCGTTGGCGAATGGTTCAAACCCTATGGCGGGCGCACGGTGCCGATGATGGTGATGAGCCACCAATATATGCTCACCGACGAAATTCCTGAACTTGAGGCCTGGAGCGCCGAGCATGGCCATAAACTGCCACTGCTGCGCGATGTGGACAGCAGCTATTATCTGCGTCAGGAAAAGCACGGGCTAAACCTTGGCCCCTATGAGCGGAACTGCAAAGCCCATTGGGCCGACCCCTCTGATCCGCTGCCCGAAGACTTTAGCTTTCAGCTTTATCCCGACGATCTCGAGCGGCTTGAATGGTATGTCGAAGACGCCATGGCGCGGGTGCCGCTGCTGGGCACCGCCGGGGTCAGCAAAGTGATCAACGGCCCGATCCCTTATGCGCCCGACGGAATGCCGCTTATCGGCCCGATGCCCGGCGTGCCCAACGCGTTCGAGGCCTGCGTCTTTACCTTTGGCATCGCGCAGGGCGGCGGCGCCGGAAAAGTGCTGGCCGAATGGATCACCGAGGGGCAAACCGAATGGGATATGTGGTCTTGTGATCCGCGCCGCTATACCGATTATACCGATCATGACTATTGCGTGGCCAAGGGTATGGAAATTTATGGCCATGAATATGCCATGCATTTTCCCTGGCATGAATGGCCCGCAGGACGCGATAAAAAACTTTCGCCCGTCCACGAAAAAGTGGTCGAACTGGGCGGGGTCATGGGCGCCTATAACGGCTGGGAACGCGCCAACTGGTTTGCCAAACCCGGCGATGATACGTCCGAGAAAACCACCCAGACATGGAACCGCGCTGGCCCATGGGAAGCACGCATCCGCGAAGAATGCGAAGCGGTCCGCGATGCCTGCGGGGTATTGGATTTGCCCGGATTTTCGCGCTTCTGGCTGCAAGGCGACGGCGCCGACGACTGGTTGCGCAGCTTTTGCACCGGCGGCATTCCCAAAGTGGGCCGCATGAATTTGATCTATTTCTCTGACGCGCGGGGGCGTATTTTAACCGAATTTTCCTGTATCCGTATTGGCGAGGATAACTTTGTCCTGATCACTGCGGCCACCGCGCAATGGCATGATGGCGAGTTGATCCGCAACTCTGTGCCCGATAGCGTTAACGTGCGCGAAACCACAACCGAACGCGATACCTTGATCGTCACCGGCCCCACCGCGCGCGATGTGCTGTCGGGGATCACCGATGCCGATCTATCGCAAGGCTGGCTGACCCATCAGTTTGCCACCGTCGCAGGGCAGAAAGCCTTCTTGATCCGCGTGTCTTTTGCCGGTGAGCTGGGTTGGGAAATTCATGCAGAAAATGCCGCTATGCCGCCAATCTATGACGCTGTTCTGGCGGCGGGGGCAAAACCTTTTGGCATGTATGCCCTAAATGCGCTGCGGATGGAAAAAGGCTACCGCACATGGAAAGGCGACCTTTCTACCGACTATACCTTGCTCGAAGGCGGGCTGGACCGGTTTATCAAACTGGACAAACCGCAGGACTTCAACGGGAAAGCCGCGATGCAAAACGAACGCCAGCAGGGCAGCAAAAAGCGGTTTGTCACGCTGATCGTTGACGCGGGTGATTGCGATGCACCCTATATGTCCACGCTCTGGCACGATGGGGATGTGGTCGGTGAAACCACATCGGGCGCTTGGGGGTACCGCGTCAATGCCAGCATCGCACTTGGAATGCTGCGCAGTGATCTGGCTGTTCCGGGCACTGAAATAGAGGTCGAGATTTACGGCCAGCGCTGCAAAGCCATAGTTCAACCGGATCAGCCGCTATGGGATCCTGACAATGCCCGATTAAAAGCATGAGCTTGCCGCGCGATATGAGCGGCGTTTATCTGACCCGCCATGGCGGGCCAGAGGCGCTTGAGATGCGGCATGATATTGCGGTGCCCGCCCCGGGCAAAGGGCAGGTCTTGGTTCAGGTCACAGCCGCAGGCATAAACAACACCGATATCAATACCCGCCTAGGCTGGTATGCCCGTGAAGTTACCACAGCCACAGATGCGATACCAAAAAAGACCGATATTGAGGCTGGCGGATGGGGCGGGGCGCTCACATTTCCACGCATTCAGGGCGGCGATATCTGCGGCCGTATCATGGCGCTTGGGGCAGAGGTGGATGCGTTTCATATTGGGCAACGCGTCACCTGCCCGATCAACATTCCACGGCCAAGGCCTGATAACAAAAGAGCATATGAGGTGCTCGGCTCTGAACGTGATGGCGCATTTGCTCAATACTGTGTGCTGGACGCAGTTGATCTTTATGATGTAAGCGCCGCACCGCTCAGCGATATTGAGATTGCCGCCATCCCCTGTGCCTATGGAACAGCCGAAACCCTTTTGACCCGCGCTGGCGTGAGCAAAGATCAGCAGGTTTTAGTCACCGGAGCTTCGGGCAATGTCGGATTGGCGGCGGTGCAATTGGCAGCGCTGCGCGGCGCTCAGGTCACCGCGCTTGCAGCGCCAAAAAAGGCCGCCGCCGTGCGCAGCGCAGGGGCCTTTTCCACCCTTGGCCGCGATGCGACCCTGCCCGAGGGGCTGTTTGATGCCGTCATTGATGTGGTTGCCGGCCCGATCTGGCCACAGCTGATTATGGCAGTGCGCCCGGGCGGG